>Ga0209611_10013193_pt1 | contig 11412 bp, 13 predicted proteins | sample S1TSphgellanicum_3_FD_187693 | JGI IMG/M metagenome (GOLD analysis project Ga0209611, IMG submission 187693) | Host-associated microbial communities from peat moss isolated from Minnesota, USA - S1T2_Fc - Sphagnum magellanicum MG (SPAdes) (version 2) | ecosystem: Host-associated > Plants > Peat...
TTTCCAATGGGATTGTAACCGAGGAGGAAGGGTTTGGAGCTCTACTATGAAGGTTAATTTTGAATTAAGTCTTTACTGTCACATAGGGTAAGTTGCATAATAAAATTTTCACATACATCGCCCACTCATCACACAAACCATATTTAAAATACAGAAGATAAAAACTTCCATATGTTTTGGCTTGGATCATCCATTCACTTGAAGAGTCCATTTCATCCCACATGCTTAAGGATTTTGCTTGTTAGGGAATACTCACCAAAAACATGTAATGTTTATTTTTTGTGAATGTTTTCATAATTCAAATGACATATAAGTTTCTTACACAAAAAGCTTAATGCAAATTAACAACAACAAAATTACGCAAAGCAAGATGAGCTCAAAGCTCCACTCACAACCCTTTATATACTTCAAGAGAAAATTAAATAAATTATTATTTTGCATTCATCAATTACAGTTCATTAATATTATGCTACGTGTTACTTTTTTAGATTGTCATCCTTCCTTATGAACAAGTCACTCAATTATTTGAAACCTTCTTACGGAAGATCTAATCAAGTCCACATAAATCATGTATTTTTAACCCAAAATAATGAACTAAGTTATAATCATATCACTCCAAACTTACGTCCCCAATCAATGATCCTCAAGGTGGGGCTCTTAAATTAAATTATTTATTTCCATACTTTTCTCCATAAGCCACAATATTTATTTATTTATAACTTTTACTTTGAGTAACCAAGTTGGACAAAAGACTTGCTCCTCCACTCCATTGAAGGATAGTGTACTGAAATTTGGCTACATCTTTCCTATGGATGATCACTGCCTGAGTTACATCAACAAAATTGGCAAAATAAACAAATGTTGAGGGGAAAGATGTGGCAGAATTCCTCAACACTTTCTTGCGCAGTCGCAGGGAAGCAGACCACTGACTGCTTGTTCAGTTTGACAGTTGCAGCTAGAAAATATAAATAGAAAAAATTCAAGCTATCTGGCAACAGTGCGGTTCAGTGAGTTGCTGGTTGCGCCAGCCTCGTCTGACTCGGTGGTCGTGAGTTCGATCCCGATCTCAAGTTGCAGGGGGAAAGGGGCTATGAATTGAACAAGGTGGAGTTGAAGGGCAGACCTGCCCCTCACATCTGAAAAATGGATGTCTCACTACCTGACGAGCCCTTTTTAGAAATGACCCTTTGAAAGACTAGCTTCTTCTTGTTTTGGGTAAATGGCCATGGCCACAGGCTTTGTCAAGGTATAATGACCCCTACTACGAGCTGTGTTTTTTTTTCCAAATTTTCTACCCATTCTTTCAAAAAATGGAACAACCCCAAACAACAAAGGAAGGGTTAAACATGGCCTCCAATTACACTAAAACTTTTTTTTTTGAAAAGGTCTTGAGGAACAATTTGAGCATGTTTTTTTTGTTCATAGCATGAATAAGCTGAACCATTTTTCACAACCTATATCAAATATTTGGTAAATTTTTATGAGATAAAAAAATTCTCTGAAATTTAGGCTCTTCTTCTGTCAATTAATTGTTGTGAAAACTCACATTCGCACAAGTTATTATTGAATCGCTTTCAGCAGCCACAGCACTTACAAAGCCAAAGAATACTCCTGCATCTTAATATTGAGCCCATAGAGACAGTAAATATATTTTACATAAACCCACAATCCAGGAACTACTTACTTACTTACTTACTTAGTACTCATGCATTTGCAAGTAGAAAGTTTTTGCATGTAAAAATTGTGCATGAAATCTACTTGCCTTAACCAGGCCAGCATGAATCACTAGATGGCATAATTAGTCCAGCTCCACCAGCACCACTATAATGGCTTCTAAACAAATCATTCAGATGAAATTCAAACATTAATTAACATTAAATTGAGTTTGCACTTGAAAAAATATGCAAAAGGGACATTAAAAGTAATATTATTATTTATTATATTCATACCATCTTCTGCAAATTGTGAATTTGGTTATACTCATGCCCTAGCAACATTTACTTATATCATTGTCATATTAATTTCCTTTGGAGCTTTCTATATGATTATTGTATTTGATATTCAATAAATAATGTAATTTCCCAACATTGGTTTTGACTTGTAACCCTAACCTTTAAAGTTTAAACACACCTGATGACTTTCATTTATGGTCACATCACATACCATGACTTTACAATTATGGCCACATGTTTGATGTTTAACATCATCAAAGATGAGATGATCAATGTATCATGAGCACATGGGCCCAAGTCATGAGCACCATTGACCACACTGCATCATTTAAATGGAAACATGGGATAGAAACAATATGAGACAAAAACATAGGCACACCAAAAACTAAGAATCCTAGAATGCCACGTTTTAGATAGTTCCCCTATATTGTGCAATGTAGTGGGCATTTCAAAAAAGGCTTCACCTTTAAGGACCATTTGGAGTGTGCTCATAAACTCCAAATGGGAGGCTGACCAAGGAAATCCATATCATTTGAAGGGAGGTTTAAATGAAAATAAGGCTTGCAATGACTGTTGGGGGGATTTTCACCCCCTATCCCCTCTTTCGGTGGTATCTGAAAAGTAAGGAAATTTTATTAAATCTTAGTATGAAATGTTGAAACTCACATTTAATGCCGAAGGTTCGAGAGTAGTTATAATAGTTGTACAGGTAGGAGCAATGAAAATATATGTAGCACCAATGGAGTGGCTCAGGACAAAGGAAAGACAGGATGAAACTCAGTTTACCACCAAAATTGCTGCAAAAACTAGTCTGCGTCCCAGTTATTTTGTTTGATAAAATTTTGATTCTCAGATACATGTTTGATGGCCTAATATGTCGAAACTGACACTTTTCACCCCCTATTCCTGGGACTTTACAAATAACTCTAATATCAACAAGGGTTGCAATTAATATATTTGGGAATGGGTAGCCCGGTAGCACTTATTATTGATAATTCACATTTCATTCTAATTGATGTTTTTATTTGATGAATCAATGATTTTTTTTATAAATTATAATTTAACCAATTGTATTATAAGTTGATATTTAAGGCTTTAAGTTGTGCAAATTATTTCACATTCTACAATGTGAGTGAAAGCATGCTAAAGTAAACCAAATAAATAGTGCACTCATAATTTAGTTTTTAAATATGACAAATTTCAACATAAACACAAGAAATAAATTCAAAACATTATAAAATCTCATAAAAGAGTATCATCTCTTCTGCTGTGTTTAATTTGGCAAAATGTCCACTTGCAGTTGCAATTGAATGTGACAAGAATCAAATTTGTTTCATTTGGTCTCTCTTTGTGTATCACATCACATTTTTCAAGCTATTTTTGCCTGTATCTTTTATTCTGTTTGTAGATTATTGTCCAGATACAATCCCACAAATCTACCTTTTCATAATAGATCTTCAAAAATTTGCTGTTTTTCTCATTTCCATGATCCATTGTTCTACACCTAAAATCTCCACATAATTCTGAAGCCAACATCTAATAAGTGGGAGAAATGAGCAAAAAAAAAATAGAAAACCATGACATTATGTAGAAGAATTGACATCAACACACTAACTCACACACAGCCCTAAAACCTGTATGGAAATGGTTTGTTTCAATTATCAAGTCACTTGTTAAAAGATACAAAAAAAAGTCCAACATGATTTCAGCATTACACTATCCCATCCTGCCATGCTCCTCAACACTTGTAGCCACTTCAAGATGCCAAATGGCATCCAATGTGGCAATCATTTGGCAGTCATTGTTATGTGCACACCATGTGACAATGTGCATATGTAGTAGACCTACCGCACCCAATGTTGTTTGCACCCCAACCACACACCCAAATAGAGAGCATGGCACAAGTGTTCCTGGATCCAGCTCATGAGCGTGCACAAAATATAATGGACAATCTGTGCTTCCTTTAAACCCAAATTTGATCACTGTTTGCACAACATATAATATATGTATGTATGCCAAACTCTACTTGATACCAAGAGTGCATATTGTGGATCAAATGCTTTTGTGATGTCACCAATCTTTTGAGGGTAGACTTGTGTGTCTCTGAGAGGCCACTTTCTGCTAACTAACATCTCAGGGAGCATTGAAGTTGTGAGAAGAATTTGGTGTACAATTTCCATCTCCCAAAGGGTCTGGAATTCTGTTTATCTGACCTTTAGGTCAGGGCTTTCTACAACTGCCTGACAAGTGCAGCTAGCAACTTCCAGCCCTGTCAATCCTCTTGTTAGTGGCCGCCAGACCAGCCAAAACTTGAAAAGGGTCTATGGATCACAGGCTTTCAAAGAATACTATGTCAGGGGACTTTCATTCTGTTATAGTTAAGTCTCCTAGAGTATATGATACGGAGTTGGATTCCAATTCTGAGCTACTAACCAATTATGATCAAAACCTTTTTCTTTGGTTGATTGAAAGCACAGATCTCTAAACCAATTTGGAGATTTGTTGTGGCATACCATTCTAGGATATAATGAGTGCTACCCATTGCAGTGCATTTCCTCGTTGAAGAAAAGGGTTGCCCTTGTTATAATCGCCTCCTCACTTATCGCCTCCGATGCCACCATCGGACACCTTGTGAAACCATGTCCAACATATAACTGTTTCAATACTTTTTCAACATTTATATAACCTCATCATTTTAAGCTGATTTTGTGTCAAAGTTTTGTCCCACAGCAACTCTCTATATCTAGTAGATTCAATCCTATCTTTACATAACTAAACACGGATTCTAAGTTCAGTTCTAGAGTTTGTGTTGGAGCAAAGAATTAAATCTCCAAACTTGTTAAAATTTTGTTCGTCATGGGATGGGTCTTACTCATTATAAGGCCCCCCTTCAAAGAGGTCAGTTGTGGATCAGAATTTGCACCAGAAACTTTAGTGTTTCTGCACCTTCATGCTCAAACTGAGAATCACAAAAGGATTTTTTTGGGGATTACCTAATGGTTTACTTAGTGCCATACAGCTGGTGGGAAAATTATATGGAACAAAGTACCGCATTAGTCATCAGTTGGGTGGCTTTCATATCTCGACTATTGTTTACATCATGTTCTCTTCTCTACACGCGCGTCCTTTTTTTTTTTTTTTTAAAACATGGTTTTGATGGCAACAGGTCTTTTCTTAATAATAACAAGAAGAACAAGGCTTTTCCAAGTGTCCAAAAGCTGATCCTTCACCTTTCATGAATAGGCCTGAGAACCCATGTGGCATTGTAGCAGGTGGGAACTCTTCTGCTGGCATAGCAAATGGTCGAACAAGCTTCTCCAACTCATCCAATGTTACATATCGTCCATCCTCCTGTAATGACACAGGCGGCAGTACAGGAAGCATATGGTCCTGGATCTGAGGTGTCACCTGCCATGCATCACAAGCATATTAATTAAATGGACAAATAATATCTCATCCACCCACTAACAATATCTTAAGCAAATTTCCTTAATTCCACCGTACTATTATTCTTTGTGCACCATGGAAAGAAAACATGGATTTAGAGCATTTTGCATTAGGGTTTTGAATGCTATAAAAACATCACTGCTACTAGGGCTGGTTTTGGAAGACTTAAAATCATCAAAATTAGAAAGCCAAGAGAGAGTACCTCAAGTGGACTCACAGCAGCTCCATTACTAAACATTAGCTCAATCCGGAACCTTTTTGGGTCTTCCAATGGCACCTATAACATAAAAAAAACCACAACCATTTTATATAAAGATACCAAATTTTTATGGGAAATGTTTTGAGTGATGATGAAATTTAAGCCAGGTAAATATATTTTTTAAATTATAATTTTATTTTTTAAAAACCAACTGCTGAAATTACTTTGATGATCTGAATGGTTTGAAAAATTGTCAGAGGTTTGTCCAGGGTTGGTAAACAAGAGTGTAGATGATTTGGTCTTTCTTACCGCAATGTTCTCAAACATACGCAAGACTATATGTGTCAAGTAGTCAAGTTCCTTGATTTCTGATAGATGCTGTAGCCCTTCATTGGAAACAAGGCCCGGTTCCCCTTTCAAGGAGTCATCCAAATGACAATACCACAATATGTTGATCAATGAGTGGATGTGTGACTCCTGCATAGGCAAACATAGAAACCATTATATCAATCAATCCACGGACATTGTAATATAATGGGTGATCAACAACACAGTTTCATCACATTCACACAAGTCATCTGGTTGCTACTTTGTACAAAAAACTCTTGGAAATAAAGGGTACAACAACAGAGTGACACTCACAGATGTGAAGTAAAGCCGTGTACGAACATGCCTCTCTGGGGTTCTGACATTTGCATACCTGTCAATCATTCATCCATACATCCAGCTCAGTAACAACATCCATACATTTTCCCGTTTCAGAATTTCCTATCTTCCACAGAAGTTTGACATGTAAAAATACTGACTGATGTGATCCAGAAGAAAAACTTCAACTGATGTGATGGATGAGAACTTCAAGTAATGACCATGAAGTCTCATTACATACACTGCCTGTGGTGCATATGGTAATTAGCCCGAATCAACCAACCACAGGAGTTTAGCACCACGGGATGGGAAACAAGCATCACCAGCAGCTGTGGGATCAATAATAATGCCCCAAAAATAAAAATGAATTTTCTAATCCAAAATGCTCTGTATTATAAGACTCTGATTGGAGAACCAAGTTCATGGGTTTTTGGGTGGTACTTGGGATCTAAACGGTACTGAGTCTCTTTTTCAGTATCTTTGTCGGTCACATTCTCAGTAGAGCTTTGTCGGCTGCTTCCCAGTTTTGGAACATGTTTGCCACTGCTGCTTTTCACCAGACTGGGGAGCGTCACAGCAGCATCATCAATCTCCTGGTTTTGCTTCAGTTCTGCCACGCTCATTGTCTCCTCTTTGGTGTTTCGAAGGTCGATTAGTATCTTACCCATCAACTGGTGTGCAATCTGCAACATTGCACACACAATCTCCAACATCTAAACTTTTGACTAGATTTTAGATCTGCCAAGAGGAAAAACCTGAGATCCACTTGCAAAAAAGGCCCTGCAGGTAGGGAGGGTGTCATAAGAGTAGTTTAGAAAAAAATCTAGGTTTCTGGGGGAAATTAGAGACCAATATGCATAGGGTAAAGCCCATGGGTGGGGACATTCCCAAAATGCAGGGCCTGGACTCAGCTACCTAAAGGGTGGGGGCATTCCCAAAACAAGGGGCCTAGGACAAGGTGGCAAGCCCCATATTTTTGGAATGTACCCCACCCATGGGCTTTACCCATTGTAGAGCATGAGGTGAGCGTTATCATGAACCTAAAAATATTAGATCATGAGGTGTAGGAGGGGGAGGATTCTTAGAGCATCTCCACCAACACTCAGTATGACCCTGCACTGGAAATCTTGGATCAGGTTCATCAGTTGAATACAGTGAATCCCCTGGAAGACTGCTGGCATGCTGAAAAAAACCACAGCTTTCAGAGCCCTGGAAGAGTCTAAAAAACAGTCAAATCGTATTTATTGACTGCTCCCTGTTCCTGATTGGCTAGATAGTTTGATTAGTCCAAGTGGGTTGCTATTAGTAGTCTCCTGCCTACTTGCAGTCCCAGTTTCAGTTTTATGTGTGGGGTTGGAAAAAGGTTGGTTACTAAAAGTTGGATGTCAGAAATATTTTTGCAGGGTCACATACTGAGCAGTGGTGGTGATGCTCTTACACCTACTCTTTAAATGAGGTGAAAGTTACCATGAACCTAAAAATACATAGATCATGAGGCTTGGGAGCAGAGTGGTTCTTAAGCCTACTCTTCTGAGAGTGGGAGAGATCTTACACCTTGAAGGAGGTGTAAGATCCCTCTACTTTTCTAGGAGGGATATTCATGGATGTAACTTGCCCTCCAAATACACCCAATTGTGCCAGAAATGATGCATTTGATAAGGAGTACCTTCGCCCCTATGACTAGCTTGTGCTTTGGGTTGATGCCATACTCATTTGGAATAACCCCATCTGCCAATACCTGTCAACAAAAATCACCATAAGAACCATAGCTAAATCACACCAAGAAAATGTTACCAAAATGCTTGAAATCTCCCTTAATTCCCCAACCAAAACTAGACCTAGCAAGTACGTATCACTACTAATCACCTTGACTATAGCTAAATCACAACAAGAAGATGATAGTACCCACATGCCTAAATCAACCCTTAATTTACTGTGGAAATTGGAATTCGCATACAAGAAGATGGTACCCACATGCCCAAAACAACCACCCTCAAATTCACTATGAAAATTGAAATTTGCATTTATGGTTTACATGCATAGAAGGAAATGGGTGTTGAAAAAAACCCAAACTTCACCTTGGCCACTTTGTAGAGTTCATCAAGACCCTTGAGTTTCAAATGAGCATTGTGTAGAAGATCGTATCTACATCACAAAGATAAACAAAGCAAACATACTTGATTAAAAGCATCTAAGTTCACAGACTTAAATTAGGGCCTTTTTCTAGAAGTCAAATTTTAAAACAGAACTTCTTATTCCAATAAAAAGTTTAGCATTATATCTCACAATTTCAGAGTGAAAACATAAATATTATTGCTCTAGAAAGTGTGAACAAATAACATCAACAAAGTGAAGAAGGGAAAGCAAGTCATGAGAGAGAAAATTGGCCTACTTGGCAGAATCATAGATATCAGGAACTTTGGTTATATCATAGTAGCTGCAATTCACCCAGAAGCCCCAGTCCCCACCAGCCAAAAACCATAACCCAAGAAATCTTAACACATGGTTTAATTAAAACATATTCTTCCCTTTACTAATGAGGACTCCAAAAAGGACTTCAATTCTTTTTTCAATGTAAAATATCCTTCTATCTCCTCATCATTAAAAAAATCTCCACAGATTTGATCAGGTGAAAGCCCAGCAACTGCAGATAATTTAGTTAAATGGGCTAGCAATCCAACATGGGCCAAGGGACAGAATATCCTTAAGGATAGTTCCAATGCACTTTTAGACAGCATATCCTTAGAGATATTATGTGTAAAAGCACAATGGCAGCATATTTTACAGCATCACAGACTGAAACCCAAAAAGAAAAACTTTAAAATTTTTGAAATGATTGAGCTAACTACAAAAAAAAAACACCCAAAAAACCCAAAAAACTTATGAATGATTGGCACTCACATTCATATTGGGTTGAGGGCCCGGAGCCATTTTAGGAACTTCACACAATTTCCATGAAGAAGGAGGCAAAAAAAAACACAAAGCCATGGCCCCAATGAGGTTTCATTGGGGTGCAAAGATTTCTTCCCACACACAATCTTTGACTTCAAAAATATGCACAAAGATCAATCAGAGTATTTTAATAAACTCACTTTCTTCGTTCACTGTAGATGTCATCTTCCAGCTTCTTCCAGCGGGCAGACATGAGAAGGAAGTTTTCGCTGCCACATGGCAGCCCGGCTTCAATTCGTTTCACATCTATGGTCGACTTCCCTAAGGCATAAGCTGGGTCATACTGTGGGAGCTCTTTCTTTGATGTTTGTGAAGCTAATCGCTCTTCTTCCAATTCCCACAGCTTGTTCACTTGCTCCCTAATTCCCCTTGTCAGATTCACCTGAACAGCCACAAAATCCCATTTCAGTGATTTTCATTTTTCCTTATAAACCCCTAATTTGAATTTTTTTTTTAAAAAATTAAATTATCCTCCCACAAGAAACCAGTTGGCATTTGTTGTTAAATTACTCATCTGCCTATTCCATCAATTTCTATATTAGAACTAAGAAATGATTGGCACCTAGGCCTCAAGGACTAGTGCTGCTACCCCACATCTAGCAGAATCAAAGCCAGATTTCCTGGCCAATGCCACCGACTATGTACTTTCAGAATGAAAATAATCTAAATTGGTAAAAGAAAGACCCTGCCTTTGACTAACCCAAGTGGCTAATAATATTATATTGTATTATATTGGGTGACTTGAGTTGGGTGCACTTTTTCACGACAAAATTCAGCAGACCAAATTCAACGGAGCGTGAACTTGGGAGATTCCTTCCACTGGGTGTTGAACAGTTTAAAATTCATCCCCCATTTTTAAAGGCGACATTCTCCAGGTGGGCGGGCAGTAAAGTTCCAGACAATCTGACACGAATATGCCGACTATTACAAAGAAAAGTTGTTGGGCAGTTAGAAGGAGCAGAGGAGGAGACAGGAAATTGGGGAAACAATAATGGGGTGGGGGGAGGGAAGGAGAATGGACCAGTTTTTTCATCAAGTCCGATGAATTTGTGGGCATGCTATTGCTGTCGTGAACGCGCCATGGTAGATTGCCATTGGAAAGGGTAGGACATGCCTCCGTTTCAGATGATGTCAAAACCTCATATAACTTTTCCTGTATCCAACCACCCACTCCAACTCAAAGGGCTTAGGCTAAATTGGTTACAATATTGAGTACTTACATCCCACCCCCTCAATGGATGACTAAAGTCTTTAAAACCTCCTCCTAAAAACCTTTGATCAACTTGGTTAAATGTTTAAACCCTTAAACTGTAAATCGACACTAATCATTACTATGGTTGAATGCTTAAAGTGCTTAAAACTTTTAAATCAACATCAATCAACATCAATCAACATGAGTAAAGGTCTAAAACACTTAAACCTTTGAATTGACATCAATCAACGATGATTAAAGACATAAAACCCTTAAAACCTTTAATTCAAAGTCTACCCACCAAACTCCCTAGTTGGGTTCTTCATTTTGACATCTTTTTACCCTACCCATTCTTCACAAATAAAACCAACTTGAAAATGTGCTGGATTGCATTGACAAGAAGATGCAAGGAAAAAAAAAAGGGAAAAAAAGGGGGTTGCTGAGCTCTAGTTATTTGGTCAGATTAGCCTCACCTTAGCCTCGTCCATTTCATGACTGGCAGTGTCAAACCCATCTAGCATGGATGAATCCTTACCCACCAGCGAGACCTGCACTTCAAATAAGGCCTGTTTAGTCTTCTGCCAGTGCAACCACAAGGTTACAGCTGGAATGGATCCACCCACATTTTCATTACAGAGCTCAACAAGCATCATGGCATACTAACCTCTTATTCTTTTAGACTTTAAACTTGGGTTCTGAAATGGTGGGGTTTTTTTTTTGGTTACCATGATTGGTGTCAACTCCCCTTCCAAGTCCAGCAATCCTTTTGCAAATGCTGCAGCTGACATCTGCAGGTTGTCTAAAACCACTGAACTTGTGTTGAACAAATGCTCAATTTGGCCAAAGCAACAAAAGAAAATAGCAACCCAAAAAAAAGTCTTTTCTTTCAGTAAAAATTTCACAGAGCATGAAATGCAATGCTCGGTGGATTGGATGTACAACAATGCTTGTTAGAAGCTTGAAGTTTTCTTGCAGCAATAGAGATAGTAGAAAAGATATATACCTGTACACGGCCTTCATCTGAA
>Ga0209611_10013194_pt1 | contig 11409 bp, 7 predicted proteins | sample S1TSphgellanicum_3_FD_187693 | JGI IMG/M metagenome (GOLD analysis project Ga0209611, IMG submission 187693) | Host-associated microbial communities from peat moss isolated from Minnesota, USA - S1T2_Fc - Sphagnum magellanicum MG (SPAdes) (version 2) | ecosystem: Host-associated > Plants > Peat...
CATTTCAATCCACTTCTTTTCATCCGTCCATAGTTGGAAAAGTTTTACCGATTCTGTCTCTGCGCATACACCAGAAGTAAGTGTTAGCCGCTTTCTGTACTTTTGGACGATCCATTTCAATCCACTTCTTTTCATCCGTCCGTAGTTGGCTTTGACTAGTGTTGGGCGGTTCTTGCCTCTTAAGAAGAACCTCCGGTTCCAGTTCTTTAAGGAAATTTGGAACAACTTCTTGCTCTCTGGTTCCACAAAAATAAAACCCTGGATCCGGTTCTGGTTCAGTTCTCGAAAATAAAAACCGAATTCAGGTTTCAGTTCCACTTTTGGATCAGTAAATTAGACCCGGTTCCAGACCATTATTTCCCCATTTTTATTTTTATTTTCAAAAATTTAGGTTCTGGTTACAGAACTGAAGTCAATTAAAAAACCCAGTTCTAAAAATGATTCCAGTTTGATTGTGGATAACGGAACGGAAATCGATGATTTGAACCAGCCAAACAAACCAGGTAAACGCCCTGCCCCCAATGATACCCTGTGGTTATTCCAGTTTGGAAATGGCCCTGCTCAAAGGGTTTATTCTTTCAGAATTTATTTGATCGGTACATCCTGATGTATTGTTTCAAGATTTTGAACAATCCCAAAGATTATGAAATCATAAAACTATTATCATTCCACAAAGTTTGCATATGTAGCATAGAAAGAGGTACTAGTGTCAAGGCGAGTGAAGGATATTACAAATTTCTTACCTGTATTAAAATTCATCAAAGTTTGGATCCACTAGTTTCAGAAGATTTGAAATATACAAAACCATTCTTCTTTTGCAATAAAAACTTCAGCAAAAATTTGGGATCTCACATTTGCAAAAGGGTCAAAAGGATAGACACATCATTTTGCTGCATTAAAAGTCATTCGATTTTGGACAAACAAAGAGAGAGAGAGAGAGAGAGAGAGAGTCCAGTGTGCAAATCCTAGGAAATTAGGGTTGCACATTCCATGCAAACTTCTCATTAGCGTTGGTTTTACCTGGATAGCTTTTTTTGGCCAAAGGGTAAAGGCACTAAATAAAAGGAGATGCATATATTTAAAAAACACAATTATAGATACTTCTAAGTTCTCTCTCTCAAATTGTGATTTATAGTTGTGAATAATTCCACACAATTCATCATCTACCTACCTGAAAAAACCTTCAAAATCCTTTTTTATGTTGGAATGGTTTCTAGAGTGGTCATTATACATATTTGGCGTTTTCTAATTCTAAATCATTAAGTGCTTCTTTGAAAGCAATTTCATAAAAAGAAAAAATGTACTACAAAAGAACTGGGCTGCCTTGATCCTATATCTCATCCCACACTAAATAATGCCAAAGAAGGTGATGAAAAGTCAAAACCATATGTACTTGCATTGGAAATTTAACCCTCTTGCACTATGAAGAAAAGTTGTGTATTATCATGCCCAAGCCAACATCCATAAACATACTTTTGCAAAATGGTAGGGTTCATGGCAACAAAGACTCTTCACAAAGGAGCAAACATTCACTTGGCTTTCCAACTCCTCCATGCTAGAAGTAGCTCAGATCTTATGAAAAACTTATGAGTTTCAAGCACACTTATAAAACATAACTAGTAATTTAGAACTAGCTATAAGTTGTTATATGTACATAGTACTATAAAGAGTCTTGTCCAAAGTGTAATTTATTTTAAAACTAAATAAAAGTAATGTAAAATATCATGACATGGGTCATTGTATATTACAACACCTTTTATTCCAAAATGAGTTGCCAATGAGTTCACCACAAAATCCCCAAGAAGGCTCTCAAACGTGACCCTCAAGAAGGCCATTAGATGAAGACCTTTAGAAAAGGTCCATAAGTAGGCCCCTAAACAAAGACCCTTTAGTAGCCCCCTTAACAAAGACCCTTAAGTAGTCCCCTAAACCAAGACCCTTAAGTAGGTCCTTAGAAAAAGACCCTTAAGTAGGCCCTTATATAAAGACCATTTCTCCTGTACAAACGCTCTTAAGAAGCAAGCCTGTTCACAGCTACACACGTTCCACAGGGTCAAAATGGAGACGTGGAACTTTGTGTAAACCTATGCAAAAGCAAAAGTAGATAATGGAAAAGCTTGAATACTCTCTGTTGAACAATTTGTTGAAGCCACAGTGTCCCACAATTGTGGGGCAGATTGCTGTTGCAGGCATTTGTTGTTGCAAACTTTGTTGTTGCACCAATCAGGTGGGCAAAGAAAGTAGTAGTCTTGGGTACATTTGCACATGGTAGAGAAAGTTTACAAACAATAGTCTATTGTTGTTGCAGACTTTTTGCTTTTGCAGATTTTGATTGTTGTTGCATGATCAGGTGGGCAAAGAAGTAGCTTTCTCCGGAAGTTTGGGTTTTCGACGTTTCAAAGCTTCAAAAATGGCAGCAGTGGCAGTAGCTACAGTGGCCTCAGTTTCTTATGTCAGACCTGTGCACACAATGGCCATGGCTGTTGCTCTCAAGCTCCAAGATTCCATGCCTTCTTTGATGTACAAGTCTTGTCATGGTTCATCACCCAAAGGTGATTTGTGTTGTTTGGTTCACAACTCCAGAGCAACAGCCGTGGTGGGCAGTAAAGTGCAGAGTGATTCCTGGGCTGCACATGGAGTGTATGTGCGGGGTATCAGAAAGGCAGCAAATTGGACACATATGGAGGAGAAGGGCAAGAAGAAAGGGTCTGGAATGAGACCTCATTCCAGCCTGCGAGCTGCTGTTGTGGAGACTACCCAACCTTCCAAGGTAAAACACAATCTACCCATGAACCGAATTGTGAAAGAAAGAGGGAGAGTTTGATGTTGGTGTATGTTGTTCTTATCATGCTTAGGGCTGGCTGAATCTTCAGTAGAAATCTGGGTTTTTGGTGAGGAGAACTGGAAGCGAAACCCTACTTATGTTCTTGTTTCAACAGAAAATGGCTTGTTGTGTAGTAATGTCTGTGGTTCTCAGTTTCCTCATGGATGCTACAATTCCAGTTTCCAATTTGGAAATTGAGAGTTCAAGAGGAAGGAAAGCTTGATTCTATTTGACCTAAGATGCTCTCTGTGTTTGCTGAAAAGCTGGAATCCTTGGTGACACCGCCACCGCCACACTTGCAATTGTCTCATCATAATTCACCACTTTGTGATTTGTTGTACATGATGGAAGCAGCAATTTAAAACAGGGACATGGCAATGGTCTTATGAAGGCAACCAGTTAAACATTCATTATGTAGAGCATTCTAGGAGTGAGGGCCGTCCTTCAAAGACTTTATTGCTCCTGCCAAGTCTATCAGATGTGAGCACAACGGAAGAATGGCAGGCTGTAGCTGAAACTCTGGTAAAACAGTCTGGGTCTGACAATTGGCGAGCTGTGGTTGTCGATTGGCCGGGGCTAGGCCTCTCAGATCGACCTCCTATTGAGTATACCGTTGATGTACTTGAGAAGTTCTTGATCGATTTGGTGCTGGATGCAAATGGTCCTCTTGGTCTGACTTCAGGTTGTGAATGCTATGTTCCTCTATCTCCTTGGGTCACTGTGAACATTCATTTGGACCATACATGAACTTCACTGCTCTTGCCTTTGAGTTAATGTATAAGATTGCTGACATGTTTTAGGAGGGTTTAACTCATCCTTGGTGTCCACAGCTTGACGTGCTTGTGAGCTTTGTGAGTTTTGAACCTCAAGTGCAAGAAGGAATTAGGCTGGCACTTCTGTAACCACTAGCCTTTTACTCTAGTCACGGCTGCTGCTGCAAAAACCTCATCAAAACTCTCCAGCATTACAAACTCTGCAGGATCTGAATGTGTATCTGGTTTTGTGAACAGAGGATGTACCAGTGATCATAGGAGGGGGTCACGCAGCCACCATTGCAGCAAGGGCACTGAGCAAGGGTGCTATCAATGCACAGGCAATAGCAGCTGTTGCACCCACTTGGGCTGGGCCCCTCCCAATTGTATTTGGCCACAGCCCAACTATGGAGACACGGTAGGCATTAACTTCCAAGTTTCGCTACAAATTGGAGGTTAGGGGTGCTCTCCCAGCCATAGGCTCTTGTTCAATTACGGACCTGTTGAATCCAAGAGGTGTCTGAGTTGTGGGGGGTGCTACAGATATGGACTTTTGCGAGGAACACTGAGATCTCCTGGCATGGGATGGGCAATGTACAAGTATCTGGTTAGCAGTCCCAAAAACATACGTCTACAGTATCTCACACACGTATATGCGGATGCGGACAATGTGACAGCGGCAGTGGTTGAGAATCGAACACTGTTAACACAAAGAGAAGGTGCCCGATTTGCACCAGCTGCTTTTCTCACAGGCTTACTAGACCCCGTCCGGTCAAGGGAGGAATTTCTCTCTCTCTTTGCTGAGCTGGAGGGTAAGGTTCCTGTTCTTGTGCTTTCATCCGTGAAGAGCCCCCGGCGCTCACGGGCAGAGATGGAGGCTCTTCGTGGAGCCAAGGGGGTCACTAAGTTTGTGGAGATCCCGGGAGCTCTATTGCCACAGGAAGAATACCCAGATGATGTAGCAACCTTACTGATCACATTTCTCAATGAATTGTGAACGAATTTGATCAGTTGGGCAAATGTAAATCTCAGACCTTTCAAGTCAAGTGGTAGCGTACATACTTTTGGGTATGATCTATTCAATCAATCGGTGCTAAATTAATGCATACAATCCGCTGAATTGGAATCGGGAAAGTACAGCACTAGTGTCATGTGAAGATTGATAAGTTTGGAGTTTAGAGCAAAACTGTTACGAAGTTGATATTTGTACTATACAAGAGCTACATTCCTTAGTAGATCATATCCAGGAAAGAATTTTCTGCAATGCCAATGCAGGGTACTTGGGCTGTGTACTGGGGGCTTTGCTGCAAAGATCCTTTTCCTCTAGTAGGCATTTTTCTTGACTTTCATAAGTAAACTATCTCCAGAAAATTTTGCAATTCTGCTGTCATTTCTATGTCTCAGACGTTTGCTACTTCTTAAAATGTGAGTTTTATGGGATGAGGGTGCAATTGGTGTAGGAAAATAAGGGATCCACGACTTCAACAGTTCTGTCTCTCCATAGCTTCAAAGAAAAGGCAAAAGCTTCGGATTTATCTCCTTGGCTAGATTTTCTCTTTAGATAACTTTGTTCCTCATGTTATCTTTGATAGAAGGTTGGCAGATGATTTCTAGTTTCTGATCTTTCTGATTTCTCTGACTTCATTGTATTTAGGCATAGATTGTATTGGTGGGTGGTGTATAACTCAAAATATTTTTTCTTTGGAAGCAAACAAGGAATCAAACTCATGCAAGCTTTCTACACGCAAGATTCTTACATAGTACAGTGAATATGTTCCAAATGTTATTGCCCTGAAAAGTTAATGCCCCAAGAATTCTTATAATTCCTTCTGAAAATATATGTAACAGCAGTGGATGTGCTTAGGGAAAAGGGAAAAGGAAAGTTTATGCCCCAAGATTCTTGCAGTAGAAAGCTTGCATGAAGGGATTTTCACAACTATTTTTGCAAATCCAAATGTAGTAGATCTGTAGGTTTTTGCAAATCCAAATGTGATCATTAGCCTTTTTTCTTACCAATGAAATTTCAAACTTTCGCCAAATAGCAAAATTAAAATCAAAAATTTGAAAATGAAAGTGAGTTCTCAGGATTTCAATTTCCAGAAGTCCAGAAGAGTAAGTAAAAAAATGCCAGATTTCTATATTTGGTTTCAACAAGTAGTCAACAATATTAAAGGATGATTAAAGATTTTTTCTTCATATCTGGTTTGTAGCCAAATTTGTCTAAATCTTCCTATGGATGATTGCCAGTTTCGCTACCTCTTTCCATTGGATGATTACCGCATCACCAAATCCATAAATAAAACACTGCTGGCATTACATTTCTCTTCATCCAACATGTTTTTGAAAATCCACATTCACAATAGAATTGTGCTTGCTAAAATGACCAATACCATATATTTAGTACATGGCCAGCTTCAACACATTTCTATTGAATAATTAATTAAATTTGAAGATTCCATGCTGAAATTCAAATATTTCAAAAGATTCTCTATTTTCCTTCACAAATATTTTTCGTTGGAAAAAGTATTTTTTGAAAATTTCTAAATTTCTACAAAAATAATATAATTAATGTCAAAGCTGCCAAGGTACTATGGTACCCTTTATGAAATGCCAATGGATGTAAACAAATGATCAACAAAAAATGTAGGATTTCTTGTTTGTTTCCAAAGAAAATTAATAAATTGCTGCATAAAGCAAAGATGGGAGTCCGGCCTTTTAAAATTGATACATAATCTGATTGATTCCAAAATTGAAACCAAGTTACTCTGCACAGAAAATGCACACCAAGAAAGATTTGCGAACATAGCACAACCTAAACTCGAGTCAAAAACCTTATATATTTAATAAGACAAAGTCCTTCAAACTATTTTCTACCAAAAAGATTGGAAAAATATTTAAATATTGCAAAATATAATATAGACACGCACCTAGTCATATATCCATTCAATTGTGTCATGATCCAATATTTTGTCCTTTTTGTAACATAAGTTGGAAATCAACGTGCACCATAATACACTTAATACAAAACAAAACTAAAAATTAAGTAAAGGAGTTTAATACATTAGAGAAATCCATAAACCCACCTTGTCTTCACCCTATCTCTGGGCCTCATTTCACCCTCAAACCCCTCTTTCAATGGTATCAAGAAAGTAAGGAAATTTTAATAAATGTGCGTATGAAATGCTGAAACTCAGCACCTAATGCACAAGGTTCGAGAGTAATTATAGTAGCTGTACAGGTACGAGCAGTGAAAACAAATATCGTAGCCTTGGGTTAGGTTTGACATTAAATAAATATTAAACAATTTAAACAATTTTTTTAGAAAAATAAAGGTTGAAGCGCCGAAAAATGTGATAAATGCAATTTGGAACTAACAAAAACTATGATAAATGCTTGGGGAAGTGACAGATTTTTTGAAAATTTGAAGAAACTTGTAGGAGAAGCCTTGCGCAGGCAACCCTAAACCCCTGTTGTTTGCTACCCTGTTGCTTGCTTGCTACTTTAGACGCAGTCGTAGCAGCAAAATTTTATTTGAGTTTGATTCAATCAATGTTGCACAAACTTTTGTGTTTTAGTATGGTTCCAATTCTAGTTGTTGTTGCAACAAAATACTATAGTTTGAGCTACGGACAGTTGCTGGCTGAGTGGCTGGGTGGCTGTAGACAGAATTTTTCCTTGGAGTTCCAGTTGACGCGATGTGCTCATTTTGCAAATGATCGATATCTACAGCTGCTGCTGCTCACAATGACCATCATTTCAATCTCTAAGTCTTCCACGCCTCATCAATATAACGAGTCTCCAGCAGCAGTTGTGGCAACATGTCTTGTTGCCTAGTTCGAGAGTTCTGACAAGAAGTCGCAGCTGGAGACACAGTGCCCTACGTCATCCTCTGACACTAGCTGTAGTAATACTACACCACAAATTTTTTCCACCGCCAGTACTACTATCCTTGTCCGCCCACAACTGCAACAATGCTGCTCTGGTGCTGATCAGTAGCAACAGCAGCCTGTTACCTCCTCTTCCTCCTCAATTGACAAAAGATTCATCAGGAGGAGGAGCCAAGTAATCTCGTCATTTGGTGCTGCTACAAAGAATGATGGTTCAATGTCCCAGAGTTTCTTAAAACTTGAACGCTCCTTACCTGAATGAAGAGCTACAACATCCAAATCTAGAAACAATATTGCAAGCAAAAACTTGTCTCCGTGCAATCTCTCAAACTACTCCAGGAATTATATTGGCAAAGTTAGTAGCTCCTAGGCTTACAGTAGTAGATGCTTCTACTAAACAACACATGGTGGTGAGACGGGAAGATGATCAAAAGGAGGAGGCGCCTGATCAGGGTGGTGAGGAGGAGGTGCCTCACTGCATAGTGGAAACACCACCTATAACAAGTGAGACCTTGATTGCTTCTGCCATCCTACTGCAGGATCAAACATCATGTGTTCCTCCTCCTCCTCAAACCGTCATCATAAAGCCAATATTACTTTTGTACAGATATGGTGATTGCAGCTGTTAAGGGGGTAGGATGAGTATGTGATTTTGCATGAACAAGGTAGTTAGGACTAATCAAGAAACTTTATGGGTTTGAATTTTGAATTTTTGTTGTTTTGATCATGATGATGTTACTTGGGATAGTTCAAAAGGTTAGAATTCTAGAGAAAATGGGTAAAAATCAAAATTATTTTGTAGCCAACATATGGTCTTTCATTTTAACCATTTCCCCTTATTTGCAAGAATGTCATGCTTTACACACAATTCAGTACACCCATACAATAACAATGCAATAAGGTGTAAAGTAAAACCCTCAACCCTTGAAATTCCCAAGATATGCTTCTACTAATAAGAGGAAAACAAAAGCGAAAATTGTTTTAGTTTCAATACATAACTTTATTTCAAGTTGAATATTACTATTGGGCGGTTCTCACTTTTTATGAAAACTATTAATTCCGATTTTGGGTTAAGGTCAAAAAATGTAACAATGAGCTAAAAAGGGCATCGGAGGTTAAACATAATCAGTCAAAATCAAACTTTTTTTTTATTACCATTAAATCATAGTATTGATAGCAAATTAGTCATTTTTCCTTCATATGAATGTTAAGGAACTTAGACTAAAAATTCATTTGATCCAATTTTAAGTTTTGGTTTTAATTTAGAACATTTGAAAATGTACACCTATTGCGTTAGATGAAGTCAATTTTGCAAAGGACTATCAAAAGGACTCATATAATAATAAAAAAATCATTGAAAAAAATATAAATGATAAGAACATATTATCAACACTCAAAAAACACTCATAATTTTAAAATTTTGAAATTCTAAAACTTTAATAATTCAAATAATATTTCAAAATTGCGTGAAAAATTCAAAGCTTCAAGATTTTTTTACTACATATAAATGGGTTATAATGTACATGATGTATTAATAAAAGTTGTAGCTTAGAATATAATAAAACTGACTTGAATGTGAAAATTTTATTTTTGGTGATGACTTAAAAGTTTGATCATTTTTCAAGATGAAACATTGAATCTGTAAGGAATTTACACACTTTTAAAATCTCACATTTATTCAATAATGACTAACAAAAAAAATGTGATGCATTGGGGTAAATTTTAATATTTTTTAGAACAAGTTATAAAAAATTCCATTCAAAAATTCATTTGCATGTAAAAGTTTGTTTTAAGAAAAAGGACTTACCATCATTTTGCAAAATAATCCTTTTGGTTCCTAGTTACAAGTTTTGACCCAGCAGGTTTTGAAAACCACCCAATTTTTAAAAAAAAGAATCCCCATTCTAAAAACCCTGTTAATTTTTGAAATTTAAAAAATAATTGATTAGGCGATTTTAGGGTCAACGAGTTCTCACAAAATTTTGAATTGTCGATTCTTAAGGATGGTTTATATATAGATAACCTTTTTTTTTGGTTTCTTTGTGTATCTTTTTTTATAATCAAAATTTGAAAATGACCTACGACAAGCTCCAATGGTTATTTTAAATTTTTTTCAAAAACTTCACCAGAAAAGTAGGGGAAAAAAACATTGTTCACCACTTTTAGACTATGTGCTTCTAGAAGTAATTAAAGTAAGGTAAATTGGCCCATCACCGAACATTAACATATCATCGAACGTTTTGGCAGATCTTTTTCAATTCTTTTCCATTTTGAGTGTTATAGGAGCACCTTCTCAAGCTTTAAAAATCATCTTTGAAATTCAAAGCCAAAGGAACAGCTAAAAGAGAGTAGTAAAGAAAATTCGTTTGTTCGAATTGTAAAATGCATTTTTTTCATTTTTTTTTCATTTTGACCCCTCCTACTTCACCAATGCATAACTTTCTCATTTTTTATTCAAATTGAACTATTTAAACTACTTTAAAATCTCCATCTTAAGCTTTACAAATCATTTTTTGTTCTAAAGGCAACAGAGTAATATTTAAGGATTTTTTGAATAATTCAAGAATAGGCTATGAACTATTTGTTGAGAGTTTTCTATAAAAATGACCCCCCTAATTTGAGGGCCCATAAATTTTTCGCATCTAGTCTATTTTTATTAATTTTTAGCACGATAGATGTGCAAAGAAGAGGGTTCCATCTATTCATGGACACCATAAAAAATGGGGCCCTCTTGCAAAAATGGTAAAAGACCCTACCTTAAACGTGTTATGACCAACTTTTCTACCCTAGCAGGATTTTTTAAAAACTTAGCTTTCTAACTATCATATAGTCAAACTTGGCTAACTCCTCATTTATTATGCCAACCACCTCCATAAAAGATAACTTTCATTTTTTGTAACTTAAATTTTTTACTTCTTGTTTATTTTTTATTGTTTATTTTTTATTTTTTACCATGAGAACCAGAGGCTTCTCTAAGTGTGAAAATTGGTCCAATTTTCAAAGTGGATGCCAAGTAAAAACCTAGGTATTTTTCATTGGGTAGTTTTTACCTCTAATGAGAACCTTTAATCCAGTTCTCATGGTAGTTTTCATAATCGATTCTCATTAGCGTGAAAATCAAACTAAAAATTGGCATTGGTTTTTAGTCGGCAAGTGAGAACCGACCAACACTATTGAATACCCCAACACAATTAACACAAGAAAATTGAATGTTAATCACTTTATCCCACATAGATAGTTCAATGTTCAAATAAACCTTGACCCAAGACTTGCACATATTCCCAACAATTCCTTCATGTATTTGTTAAAGGTAGAAAATCTTTTTAAACTAGTTAGTCCTATGGGCCTCTTGGTAATTAGGTGTGTACTAGTGATAGACGTACTTAATATCTTTTAATTTATTTAGAAGGTAAAGTCATTAAGTTATTTAGCCCATGTGAATTGGTATTTGTCTACCAATCAACTAGGAGGGATTTGTAAAGAGATTAGGGTAAGGACCTACTTTTATGGGTGGAATGTGAATCTTGTGTGGTTTAAAGAAGAAGGGGATTAGAAGGATTTTGTTTATTTTGGTATGAGGAAATTTTGGAGGAAGGGTTATATGTATGAAAGCAATACAAAGGAATGTATGAAGGTTATGGAACTTGGTGTTTTGTTTTTCTTTTCTGTCTTCACTTCCCCTTTAAAATAATACTAGTTCATTTGAGTTTGATATAAAATATTGTAGTTCTTGTGTTAGTTTAGTTTCTTTTTTTCTTCCTTTAAAACTTAGTTTTTGGAAATTAATAAATTATGTTGAAACCCTAAAACAACATATTAGAGTAGGAGTTATTCAATCACTTGATGTAGGTATAACAACCATAGGAATGGAAATGGTTGTTGCGCTCAACATAACTACTGTTAGAATGGGAATATTGATTGGATCTACAACAAAATTGGGAAGCGG
>Ga0209611_10013197_pt1 | contig 11408 bp, 11 predicted proteins | sample S1TSphgellanicum_3_FD_187693 | JGI IMG/M metagenome (GOLD analysis project Ga0209611, IMG submission 187693) | Host-associated microbial communities from peat moss isolated from Minnesota, USA - S1T2_Fc - Sphagnum magellanicum MG (SPAdes) (version 2) | ecosystem: Host-associated > Plants > Peat...
TTGTGGATTCTACTACCTGTATTGTTGTTATTGTTGTTGAGCAGCAGTGTTGCAAGTGAGAGGGAAAGGACAGAGGAAAACAAACAGACCAAGAACAGAAGAAAGCAAATGACCATAGCTAGATTGATTACTAAAGAATTGACTACTCCCCAACTCCTATCAACTCCAAATTTGCATTCAAAGAAAGAATGGCAAAGAATCACACCTTGTTGCAGGTTGGATTTGCTGTTGATTAACCTAAGATATCATAATCGCTGTGCAAGCTCCAATGCCACTCTCTGTCTTGCTGCAGAAGCAGATTGAGATTTGCTTATCTCCATCTCTGTTTGTGCCTCAATCTCCTTGATCTTGTCTCCATCACCCCCAACCTACCATTCCCAACAAACAAAGCAATTCAAAACAACTGGATCTCAGCACTGACAAAAATCTGTTACAAAACAATCCTTGGTCTCTCTGCTTGCAAACCCTAAAAAGGAAAACAAAAATCTCTGCTGGAAGGAATGGGGCTTTGTTTCTTCTTCTTCTTTGTGCATTGCCTGGAAGGATTTCAGTAGAGGGAGCAAAGGCCTATTTGTTGCTTACCTGTTCCATCAAACTCATAGGAAGAACAGCACGGCGAAGATCATTCGACTCTTCTTGTCGCTTCAAATCCTCTTCTAAATATATCACTTCCTGTTGCAACGCTCCTGCTACTGCTGTACGGTCCCCTGTCCCCACTTCATCATCCTCATCCCAATCAATGTAATGCAATGCAATGCAATGCCATGCCATCAGGCTTTGGGATCACATTAGCTTGCAATGCTGCACATAGACACATTACCCAGAAATCTATGGAACAAAAACTCTTGATCAAACCTGAAACCAAGATAATTTACAAGCCCTGGCATTGCAAGGTATCCTTCAAAGTGGCAAAGAATGGTGGAAAAAACAGATCATGCAAATGTTGACCCAAAGTTGTTGAGTCAGAAAACAAATCTAAAACACTCTGTGATGAGGCATGAAGAATAAGAAGAAGAAATGTGGACTTTCTCCTCATCATTCCTGTGCGCAACGAACTGCAGTGGCGGTGAATTTGAGGCAGCATCGACGACGGCAGTTGCTGCGCGGAAAGCGTTCCAGACGACGATGCTTTTCCCTATGGCCGGTTTTGCAGCAGAACGCTTTTGCAGCAAAACGTCACGTCACGGACGGGAAGACATAGTGAATTTATATATAAGATAGGTGCATATCTTTAAATAGTTAAGGCACCCTAAACAAAGAAGTTGTGATTTTAAACTACACCTCAAGTGTGGGTTAAAACATATTAATATGATCACATTTGGCTCCTCATCAAAAAAGGATGCTACCCCCACTATGTCACAAGAAGACTTTCAAAAGTCACTCATAGTTAAATCAAAGGTCATCCGTAATTTAGATAAAAATAATAGATAATTATATATTAAATTAATAAAATTAGCAAAGTATAATGAATTTTCAATGCTGGCAACATATTAGAAAATGGTGTGGTTGTTAGAGTGTTGTGGTCATCCAAGCTAAGGTCTACATGTATATATATACAACATTTGCTCCCTTATTTTTCAATTTATCTCAAGCATTATTCAAAGTAAAGATTCAAAACTATCATAGTATCAAAGCAAGGTTGATAGAAGATTAAAGTGTTTTCTTCAATTTCATAATGTTATAATTTCTTTGAGTGAATGTTAGCAATTCTAGAATATTCCCAAGTGAAAAAGGAATTGAAAAATTCTTAATCATGAATTAAGAACAATTTCTAAACATGATCAGCATTAAGAATTGAAGAAAACTAATAGGTGTGTTCAATTATGAAATCTAACATGAAAATCATGACTATTTTTATGAAAGTAATTTTTTTGGATCTAAATAATCTTGCATGTGATTAAGTTTTAGGAGAAAACTTAGGTGCACAAGCTCAAGATGTCAACATAAAAGAAATTGAAGCCTTAGGAAATGATGAAGATGTAGTTTCAACAATTGAAAATGTAGCTATAATAACCATAATTATATTTATAACAACCATACATAAATACAATGCATTGGCAATAATAATCATTTCAATGAAGGATCATATAATCCCTTATGTTGTAGACATGGAGGATCCATGAACTTGTTGGAAGGCTTTGCAAGAGTTGTTTGAAACTCACAATGATGTTCACAATTTTTACATCATCAACAAACTATTATCCATTAGGATGGAAGAAACATGTCTAATTATTGATTTCTTGAAAAATATTAAGGAAATCACCACACATCTAATCAACATTAGGAAATCGCTACAAGAAAATGAACTTGGGCAAATCACGCTTAATATTTTGCCAAAATCCTTTGATAGTTTCATTCAAGTTGTAGTAGGTGGAAATCAAATGCCTACATTTGACAAATTTTCAACCAAACATATTGCTTTTGGAGGAGCACTGACATGAAAGTAAGTAGTTTCATACCACTAATGAAGCCTTGTTCACCCATGAACTTGAACAAAGATGAGAAGGTCAAACTAACAAAAGAAGAACAAACATTAGAAGCCAAGGAGGATCAAATCCATAGATGGGTTTCCAAATCAAAGCACAAGAAGTTAAGCAAAACAATCCTTCAAGTTGTGGTTATTGCCAAAATACTCCTTAACACCTTGGGAACTACAATTGCTATAATTGACCCAAGCATTGGGGGAGGAAATGTCCCTTCTTACCAAATGAACCTTGTCAACAATTCAATATTCTCCATGTAAAAGAGTGCAAGGATGTGCCAAGTTTTAATTAAACAAAAGGAGGAACCTCCCAATCTTTAGGAGTTCAAGGTAGCGATGATGACCATACATTAACAAGATTAAATCAATGATAATAATTTGTACCTTGATTACGGGGCTTTTGCCCATCTAATTGGGAAAGTTGGAAATTTTTACTATGTAAAGAGGATGGTAGACTCTACAAGTGTTAAATTTGTTATTGGCCACAACCACAAGGTGTATGGCAAGGGCAATGTTGTAGTTGCATACCAAGGTGAAATAAAGACCATGAACAATGTTCTCTATGTGCTTGGTATAAAAAGAAATATCTTGTTGGTAAGGGCTATTGTAAACATGGGGTGTGTTGTGATGTTTGGAAAACAAACATGTTGGATTGTTGTAGCAATTACACTTCATAAATTATTGGTTATAGATTATAGAGATCCAGTGAATGGATTGTATAAGTTGGAAATAACAATGGCACCAAAACATGAGCAACCTACATCACTACTTCTTTTAGTAGAATGACAATTGGCTATAGAATTATGGCACAAGCGGATGGGCCATATTGGCTTCCAAGGACTACATCAACTTTCTAGGCTAGAACATTCAAGTGTACATTCTAATTACTATGGAGGTTTGTGATGAATTCATTTTGAGCAAACAACACAAGGAAAGTGCACCCAAGAAAAGTGTGATAAAAACATCATAACAAAATGAACTAATACACACATACTTATATGGTCCATTCCAACATTTGTCACTAGGAAGGTCTAGATATTTCATCATTTTTACACATGACCACTTGAGGAAAATTTGGACATTTTGCTTCTCATTGAAGTTACGAGCATTTAAAAATTTAAAGCTTTTGAAACACTAATTGAAATCAATAAGGGAAAACCAATTATGGTCGTCCAAAGTGATAAGGGAGGTGAATTTTTATCAAAGGCATTCAACAAATTATATGAAATGCATGGAATACAATGACAACTCACCACTACAAATTCATCACACCAAAAAAAAGAAAAATCAAAACATTTTAGATAGGGCAAGGAGCATGGTTGCAAACATTCAACTACCAGACTTTCTTTGGCTAAAGGTTGTGAACATCGCAACCTGCTTGAGTAACCATAAGCCATCCAAGTCAAATGGTCTGTTGATTCCAAAACACATATATATTAGCAAGTCAACTTAACCAAGACATTTGGAAATGTTTGGTTGCTTTCCCTACATACACATATCCAAAACAAAGGATGGTAAGCTAAATCCATGAACATTGCATGGAATCTTTATGGGTTATGATGATGTTTCCAAAGCATACAAAGTTTTTAACCCACCAAATCAGAAGATAATGATAAAGGAGGATGTTGGTTTTAATAAATCCACACCAAAAGCTTTTTCTTTGAAAGAAAGGAACTTATATTTTACAATTGAGGGATTGGTTTCTCTATCCTTAGAATCTTCAGAAGATGAACCACTCTTAGGGACAACATAGCTTCAAGAAATTGATAATCCAAGTACAAAACCAACAACAATATAAAACACAATCTCTTCAACATGCAAATGGAATTCAATCACCACCAAGAACAACTATGGAACCGACTAAATCATTCCTACTACCATAGTGAAAACCTTCATAACAAACTTGAATTGCACCTTTCTAATTGAAAGATTAAGTGTATTTTCTTGAAGTAAAAAAAAATCCAATCACATATGAAGAAATTGTATTTAACCCAAGGTGGAGGGATGTTGTGCAATAGGAATATGATCAATAATGAAGAATGGAACTTGGGAGCTATAAGACCTACCTATAAGCAAAAGATGAATTACCAACAAGTGGGTTTTTAATACAAAATTAATAAAAAATAGAGCAATCAAAAAGTTAAAAGCTAGGTTAGTGGCTTGAGGTTTTGAACAAACTAATGGGATTGATTTTTAAGAAAAGTTTGCTCTTACCATAAAATGAGTCACCATATAAAACATGGTAGCCTTAACATCATGAAACAACTGAAGGTTCAAGTATTTGGATATGCAATCTATTTTTTTGAATGGTAAATTTGAAGAAAAAGTTTATATGGTACAACCAAAAGGATTTGAAGAGAAAAGGGGAAAACATCTAATGTGCAAAATAAAGGTTTTTTATGGGCTTCAACAAGCCCCTAGAGCTTGATACTCTAACATTGATTCCTTCATCTGACAACATGACCTACAAAAAATAGAAAAATAGTCATGACCATAATCTCTATTACAACATCTATGTTGAAGGACATTATACTATTCTATCTAGTGACGAGTAATAGAAAGTGGTATATAGGGGATGTTTTGGAATCCTTCATATGGTCGTCCATGAACAATGCCCAAAGACAATTTCAAAAATAACTACCTCATTTTCAAGCTTAACTATTTCATTTCTTTCGTAATATCTACTTCCTTTTCCTATCACCTTTTTCAATAACTATCTCCCACCTTTTTTAATAACTACCTCCATTTTTAACTATTTCACTATTTTTCCTTGTCCACAACATGGATATGAAAAAACAAATTAACATGTGTCTTTTTCAATTTCCTTGAAATGTATATTAATTTAAATTCAATTTGGCATTAACACAAAATAATGATGAATTATAAAGAACCATATAAAAACATAAGAAAAAAAACAAAATAGTTGATTGTCAATGGTAATGTGTAGCAACATAAAGCTCAAATATTATATGTAAACAATTTTTGTTTATTGGAGATGATGCCTCCAAACTCATAATAGAAGAAGAACTAGAACATCATTATGAAATGCCTCGATTGGGCACTATTGGACTTTACATAGGTTTAGAGTTCTTGTATTTAATTAAGGAATTATGTTAATACAACATAAATATGCATAAAAAATCCTAAATAAATTTTAAATGCCAACTTACAATCTTGTTGCAACTTTAGTGGAACAAGGTGTTCAATCGTTCATTAATATAGATTTTCATTATGTAAAATAGATAAAATATGAGAGCTTCATTGACAATTTGATTTATTACACAATTACACAATTAGTGTCATGACGTGTAGTGTCGTGACGTAAGGGTGTAAATCCATAATAAACTATACTAAACAAAAAGACTAAAACTAGTCAAAGATATAAACTAATCAACCAAAAAGATATGTATGCACATATATATACAATGCACAAGAAGAGGTTGAGATGAAATTCTCATGTATTCCCCCCCAGACCTGAGCCAGGAAAAGGGTGACATGGTCTGAATAGAAATCAAAGTGTTACAAGAGAACATGATGAACAATACCAAATGTTGGCGGGAACTTGAGTGAACTTTAACTTGAAGCAGAATAGATGGTATCCACCATTATAATTATCCCAAAGTAGCATCTGATCAACATTTGTCTATCCTCTAACAGACCTGACATGTATAATCAAATGGAGGAATCCAAGTCGACATGATGATGGTAAGATCCAAGTTCAACAAGTGGCAAGGTGCATAGTTTTTGGAATGATCCCAAATTGTGCATCCGTGAGCTCCTTACAGAAGGCATGATTGCCTTAATCTTCAAAATAGTGCGACCAAAAGAAGTGTCTAGAATATCATTAGGTTGTCACTGGAGATACACAAAATTACCAACATCAAATTGTTTCACCTTAGGTTTGTAACTACCACCTCATGTGTGTGCATCCATAAGGTGTTTTGATGTTATGCAATGGACAAGTTCTCCATGGCCATGGGCATAACCCTCTTGAATAAAGCAGCCTTCTCTGCGATGACCCTAGTCCAAGTGTCACAACCCTATCTTTGGGCTCGTATGTCGCAACCCCACTTTGAGGGAGTTGTGAGGTCGCCACTCACACTCCCCAAAATGGGACTTGGGAGTCCTTTGGGACTCCAAAAACTCAGAGTGTGATTATAGGGGTCAAAACACCTTGCTTTGAGGCATTCTTTATACCGTTGAAAAGGTCTTGAAGTGTAGATGTCCAAAATGGCCTCGCATGAGCCATTTGGACATCTACAGCACAAGTTATGGTTGAAAGAAGGGTCGGCAGTCAAATTGATAGTTTGACTCCCGACCACTAAAAAGTCGGGAATCGACCCGATTCTAGTGTGTGCAGGTGAAGTGCGACACAACTTTGAGGAGAGCTACAACTTTGGTTTAGACCTTGTCCCAATCCGAGTCCGGGGCGAGAAGTTATGAGCGTCCAAAGTCCCAAGAGTCCAAACCGAGATAATTTCGGGACTCCACTTTGGGAGTCTTGGGAAAAAGAGCCATTTGGATGCAAGTGTGGTGGAGAGCTGCACAGAATACTATATGGGGAAGGTGGTGGCTTCCCCCGAGTCCGGGCCGTGGTGAGTCAAGTGAGTCCAAGGTTGCCCGTGACTTGTCCCTACACCAAAAGGGTGCAGAATGAGTTCTAACCAACTTGTGGTTGGTTTTGGATGCAGGACGACATAACTAAGTAGCTTGTCCCTCTTCCTAGTCTAATCCCGGAGCTTCCAACACGCCCCTCTCACCCCCTTTAATGCTGGAAGCTGGGAGCGTGCCCCGAGTCCCTCACATTTCCGCAACTTGAAAAAGTTGGTCCCAACTTGGGGCTAACTTGGGACTTGGGAGCGCGTCATTGTAACTAAGGCAAAGGGGTTTAATGTTACGGGCACAAAAGTACTATGGAGATGGGGATGACAATGAATAGAAGGTTTGTTACACGGGGAGGGAAATGGAGGGCCCAAAGGTTACGTGGGTGAAAAGAAGGATTGTCGCAACCCCACTTTGGGATAAGTGTGAGGATGAAACTCACACCCCCAAAAGTGGGAAGTTGGAGTCCTCCGGGACTCCCAAAAACTCAAAGCTCGAATTCAAGGGTCAAAACACCTCACATTGAGGTGTTCTTTATATCAATGAAAAGGTCTTGAAGTGTAAATGCCCAAAATGGCCTCGCATATGCCATTTGGACATTTGCAGCCCAAGTTATGGGCAAAAGAAGGGCTGGGAGTCAAACTGGCAGTTTGACTCCCGACCACTATAAGTTAGGAATCGACCTCTTCCCGACGTCTGCTGAAGGAGTGCAACATGGCGTCGGAAAGCTCTTGAGGAGAGCTACAACTTTGGTTTAGACCTCGCTCCAGTTGGAAGTTGGAGCCGGGAGATATGAGCTCCCAAAGTCCCAGGACTCCAACCCGGGATAGTTTCGGGACTCCTCCTTGGGAGTCCCGGGAAAAAGAGCCATTTGAATGTAGCCTCCACCGAGAGCTGTAGAGAATACTATATGGGGGAAGGTAGTGGGTTCCCCTGAGTTCGGGCCGTGGTGAGTCAAATGAGTCCAAGTGCCCATGGCTTGTCCCAACACCCAAGGGTGTTTCCGAATGTGAACTAACCCTCTTGTGGTTGGTTTTGGATGCAGATTCGAGTGAGGTAATACTTGTCCCTCTTCCTAGTCTAATCCCGAAACTTCCAACCCACCCCTCTACCCCCTTTTAGTGTTGGAAGTCGAGAGCGGCCCTCAAGTCTCAACTTTCCACAATTCAACGTACTTGGACCCTCAAGTGGGTCTAGCAAGGGACTTGGGAGTGCGTCGAGGATGATGTCATGTCACAACCCTAGCCTTGGGCTCGCAACCAAGGCAAAGGGGTTACAAGGTTACGGGCCAAGAGGAAGCCTGGGAGTCAAGGCAAAGAAGTCGCAAAGTTGCAGGCCAAGAAGAAGCCCGAGAGTCACATCACATATTCTCGGGAGTGTAAGAAAATGTGAGGGAGTATGAAGGAGTGAACCCTCACACTCCCAAAGTAACTCCCATTTTGGGACACTACAACGATGAGGGGCTATTTTGTGATCCAAATATCATCGCAAACAACAAAGAACGAAGTTTTCAAAAGCCCGCTGTTGTGAACCATAATTCCTCGCAAACTCATAAGCTTTTGCGATACCATAACATTCGCACTCGTACAATCGCAAGTCCTTCGCAACTCCCGAACTTGATACAATCGCAAAAAATTTCCGATTGTAACTGATTCTATAAATTGTTTGCGATTAACATTGCATCGAAAACTATTTGCAACAAACCCATCACCGCAACGACTTATCGAATCGACTCAAAAGTCTACCGGTTTCCGATATAAAATCTAACGCAAACTTTTTGGGATTTTCGAAATGCCGCTAAAAGTTTGCGAAATCTTAGATTTCGCAAACCTATTCTGGAATGATTTTACCCGTAAAAGTGTAGCAATGTCTGTGACATGGTATATTTGGTCTTTTGGCTTTTACAGTGTTGCGAAGAATTATGACTCGCAAATGGTTTTGAAATCCACTGTGTATCGCAAGAGCATGGCACTATATTCTTATTTTGGAAGTAGGGTTTATATTCATTTGAAGTCACTTTGGACCGCAAAAAAAATATTTATATCAAAATCTCAATATTTACAATGTAAAAGGGTTTGCAACCCTTGGGTATCTAACACACTAGCTGTCTATCGAGAAGGGAGACTTCCTTCCCCTCTTGGATTTCTTCCTTGAATCTTTCTTCCTAGTGTTCTCTGGTGGAGGGAGAGGCTGCTAATCATCCTCCTCCCTCTCTTCATCGTCCCCCTGCCCCTCGTCCTCGTCCTCGTCCTCCTCCCTATCCTCTTTATCTCTGCCCCCTGCAGAACCTGCATTTCGACTAGCAAATGAACTGGGTCCACTGCTAGTGGTAGCACTGGGAGTAGTGTTAGCTCTCTCCTCCTCATCACTGCTGCCCTGGGAGCTCTCACTCTCACCCTCAGATGCCTGCATTTCAACATGCAAATCTTAGTCAACACCATAAATGAAAATCTTGATTCAAATGAAAACAATCTCAACACAAACAAAAATTGAATCCCAACCAAACCCACTCACCAATAGTGCATCAACATGTTCAAAAAGATGCTCCTTGCCATGCTCCTGGCCCATTTTCATTTCTGCAGCTGTGATCTTCCTTTTGTACCTCTTGTACTGTCCCCATAATACAACAGGTCAATAAAAATGCATAAAGAATTTATTCAAGTCTCCGACCACTTTTGCGAAGCGCGGACCTTCGCATACTGAAACTTGCGAAGCAGTTTGCGAAACAAATCCCATCATATCTAAAAGCACCAAAGCACCATTTAAATATTTGCAAAGCTGAAACTATCACAACTCAAAACGCCAAAACGCCATTTGACCTATCTTTGCGATGCAATACGCATTGCAAAGGTATCACAAACAATCCTATTTGACTCGACAGAAACTCGATATTAACTTTATTTGAATCTTTGCAAGAAAGAAATGGAGGAGAGGGAGGTTACTTACAAATGCTGCTTTGAGGCCGGGAATGCCACCTTGGCCTAGCCTGTGGGTGGTGTTTGGAACTAGTTTCACTCGCTCTGCTGCCTTGAGGAACTTCAATGGTGGATCACTAACCTCGTCCACCACTGATTGGCATTCAACAAGCTTCAGCTCCAATGCCTTCAGGTCACGGTCAGACCTCCCAAACTCTCTTGCCTTCTTGGCCTTGGTTAGCTGCTCTGTGATCTCCTTCAGCTGCCTTGCTGCTTTTAGCTGCACCTCAGACTAGTAGAAAGCATTCCAGATGTCTTATGAGAACTGAAGCGGCCTTTCCAAGTTCCTGTACACATTCAGGTCTCTCAGGTGAGCACAAATCTTCATCATGTCATGGTATCTTGCTTGAGACATTGAATTGGAGATCTTGTCTGCAATCCACTATGAATCAAACTTTCCTCCATTTCGAAATGCTCCCTTGACCTGATTTATCACTCTCTTCTGCTCTGCCTTTGAGAGAGTGCCCCACTCAACTCCTCGTGCAAAGTTGGTGGAGATAATGTGCCTAATGGTGTTCTTGGCCCCAGTGTATGCCAGCTCGGTTGGAATTCCCTCCTCTGCCAATGTTATCAGAGGGAGCTTCTTCCTCTCCTCCTCCTTCTTCAGGTCGAGCTTCTCCTTTCTGATGGCATCCCTCTCATCCTTCCTCCTTTTCTTCTCGAGAGTTCTAGGTGAGAGAGCTCCTGTTGTTGCTCTCTCATCTCTCTTTCTCTTCTTTTCTGCTGCCTTGGCTTCGGCAGCCTTCCTTGCCTCCTCATCTCTTTGTGCTTCCCTAGCAGTCAACCCTGCTTGCAGGGCTTGACCTAAAATGGCTGTCAAGGATGCCAACCCTTCAGGTGTCCTAGTATCGATTGCAGAGAGCTCTAAAGCTCTCAAGTGATCAACAATCATCTTCCTCAACCTTTCCTCATTGTTGTCACCTCCTCTAGACCCAAACCCAGAACCCCCTCCACCAGTCCCAGCCATTGCAATCCGCTTTCGACAATTCTCGAGCAATGCCGAGAATGAATTCAAATTCCGACATCATTTCACTCTAGGACCCCAAAAAGATTTCACTACACCAGCTTCAAGGGATTCCGTTTCACTACACCTTCGGGACTTTCGACAATTCAGGTTTTGCGATGTAACCTGCATCGGAACTTGTGATACGGGTTTTATCGCAAAGGCCGTGCAATGCCGTTTCTTTCACAACTTTGTAGGATTGTGAAGTCGGGGACTTCGCTAATGTAAGAGGAAGTTTTAGGGTTTAGGGCTTTGGTGCGAAGAGGGATGCGATGGTGGGGGGTTCGCAAGGGGTTCGCAAAGATTTTATTTATTCTGGCTTTAACATTTTTTTTTTTTTTTTTTT
>Ga0209611_10013198_pt1 | contig 11406 bp, 9 predicted proteins | sample S1TSphgellanicum_3_FD_187693 | JGI IMG/M metagenome (GOLD analysis project Ga0209611, IMG submission 187693) | Host-associated microbial communities from peat moss isolated from Minnesota, USA - S1T2_Fc - Sphagnum magellanicum MG (SPAdes) (version 2) | ecosystem: Host-associated > Plants > Peat...
CGGCGCCGCGCCGGTGCCCGTGCCCCCGCCCATGCCTGCCGTGATGAACAGCATGTCGCAGCCCTCGATCAGCTCGATGATGCGGTCACGGTCCTCCATCGCCGCCTGCCGCCCCACTTCAGGGTCCGAGCCCGCGCCCAACCCCTTGGTGATGTTGCAGCCGATCTGCAAAGCGGTTCGCACCTTCGAGTGCTTCAGCGCCTGCGCATCGGTGTTGATGCAAATGAAATCCACGCCCTCGAGGCCGGCCTGGACCATGTGCGAGACGGCATTGCCGCCGCCACCGCCCACGCCCAGCACCTTGATGACGGCGCTTTGACTATAAGAGTCCATCAGTTCGAACATTCCAGGTCTCCTTATCTATTAATAATCGCAAAACAAATCTTCAAAATCGTTTCATCGAAATCGGCGCATCAAAATCATTTCATCGCCCTCGCTCTTCGCCCGTACGCATCGCCCTCAAAAATTGCCCGCAAACCAGGTCTTCATCCGCTCAAACACATTCTTCATTCCGCCCGCGAGCAGCGGCGCCTCCGTGCGCTGCATCTCGAGATTCCCCTTCGCATAGAGCAAGAGGCCCACGCCCGTCGCATGAATCGGATTGCTCACCACCTCCGCGAGGCCGCTCACGTACTGCGGCACACCGAGCCGCACCGGCATGTGAAACACCTCCTCGGCGAGTTCGATCGCGCCCTCCATCTTCGAACTGCCGCCGGTGAGCACGATGCCGGTCGCCACCTGCTCCTCGAGCCCCGCGCGGCGCAGCTCATCGCGAATCAACCCGAACAACTCCTCGTAGCGCGGTTCGACGATCTCGGCCAACGTTTGCCGGGCCAGTCGCCGCGGTGGGCGGTCCCCCACGCTCGGCACCTCGATCGTCTCGTCAGGGTTCGCCAGCTGGGACAGCGCACAGGCATATTTGATCTTGATGTCCTCGGCGTACTGCGTGGGCGTGCGCATCGACACCGCGATGTCGTTGGTGACCTGGTCGCCCGCGATCGGGATCACCGCCGTATGGCGGATCGCGCCGCCGCCGAACACCGCGATGTCGGTGGTGCCTCCGCCGATGTCGACCACGCACACGCCGAGATCCTTCTCATCCTCGGTGAGCACCGCATAGCTCGACGCCAGTTGCTCGAGCACGATGTCGTCCACCGACAGCCCGCAGCGCTGCACGCACTTGACGATGTTCTGCGCCGCGCTGTCCGCGCCCGTCACGATGTGCACCTTGGCCTCGAGCCGCACGCCCGACATGCCGATCGGATCGCGGATGCCCTCCTGCGAGTCGATGATGTATTCCTGCGGCAGCACGTGCAGGATCTTCTGATCGGCCGGGATCGCGACCGCCTTGGCCGCATCGATCACGCGCTCGACGTCGCCCTGCTCCACTTCTTTGTCCTTGATCGCGACGATGCCGTGCGAGTTGAGGCTCCGCACATGGCTGCCCGCGATGCCCGCATACACCGAGTGGATTTCGCAGCCCGCCATCAACTCGGCCTCTTCCACCGCGCGCTGAATCGACTGCACCGTCGATTCGATGTTGACCACCACGCCCTTTTTCAAACCGCGCGACGGATGGCTGCCGATGCCGATGATCTCGAGCGCACCGTCCGCCTTGATCTCACCCACAATCGCGACCACCTTGCTGGTGCCGATGTCGAGACCCACCAACAGATTTCGATCCGAACGCTTAGCCATTGAACTCTCTGTACCCTCTACGCATCTGTGTCATCCGCAGGCTTACCCGCCGCCGGCACCGACGCCGGCGCAGACGGATTGCGCCAGCCGATCGCAAAACCATTCGAATACCGCATGTCCACATAGGTGATTTCCGTCAGCCGGTGCGAAATCACCGGCGAGGCGGTGTGGATGAACCGATCGATGCGCTCATCCACATCGCGCCTGCCCAAGCGCACGACCACGCCGCTGTCCAGATCCATTTCCCACGCACCGCGCTCATCCAAGCGCACGGCGGCGATGCGCATGCCCGCTTCGACCATGCGCCCCTGCACCGCCAGATACCGCTTCGCCACCTCGGTCTCCGTGCCCTCAGGGCCGCTCAAGCGCGGCAGTTCCGCCGGCACGTGCGCAGCCTCCTTCACGAACAACTCGCCGCGCGTATTCAAGAGGCCCGATTCCCCCCAGCGCGCCGCCGCCGTCTGCTCGATCACGGTCACGTGCAGACTGTTCGGCCAGCGCCGCTGGACGCGCGCGCGCTCCACCCACGGCAGCGCTTCGACCGCGTTCTGAATGTCGTCGAGATTCGCCGACATGAAGCCCGCGTTCGCAAACGGCGCGACCGCCTTTTCGATCTGGCCCGGCGACACCCGCTGGAAGCTGCCGTCCATCGAAATGATCCGCACCGGCCGATCGAGCGCCCACGTGAGCGCATAGGTGATCGACGATAGGCCGACGGCCAGCAGCACCAGCACCGCCACGCGGCGCGCATGAGTACGCCACTCGCGCAAGAATTTCGGCCACTGCCGCTTCGCGCCGTCCGCCTTCGGCTTCGTTCTAAATCGATTGCGCCGCAACAGGCTCATGGATGTACTCCCACGATGCGGACCTCGGTGGCAAGCTCCACGTGATGCACTTCCGCGACCCTGCGCTGCACGTGCAAGATCAGCGCCTCGATGTCCGCGGCGCGCGCCTTGCCGTGGTTGATGATGAAATTGGCGTGCTTCTCCGACACCGAGGCATCGCCGATCCGAAATCCCTTCAAACCCGCGGTCTCGATGAGGCGCGCGGCGTGATCGTCGCGCGGATTGGTGAACACCGAGCCGCAGCTCCATTCGCCGATGGGCTGCGTCTGTTTGCGCTTGTCGAGCAGTTCCCGGATCGCATCGCCACGGACCCCCGGCGTGCGCTCGAACTCGAGCTGCGCGGCGAGGAACCACTCGTTCGCCGGCCCCTTCACCGTGCGATAGCCGATCTCATAGTCGGTGGCCGGCCGGGTACGCCGCGTGCCGCGGCGGTCGAGCACGTCGACCTGCACCACATGGCGCCATGTCTCCCCGCCCCACGCGCCGGCATTCATGGCGAGCGCGCCGCCCAGAGTGCCCGGGATGCCCGCGAAGAATTCCGCCGGGCCCAAACCCCACTTCACGCATTGCTTGGCGACTTTTGCGCAGGACACTCCGGCCTCGACCCGGATATTCTTCGCGTTCAGCCGCTCCAAGGCTCCCAACGCGCCATGTGTCGAGACCACCGCGCCGCGGATGCCGCCGTCGCGCACCAATAAATTGCTGCCGAGCCCCATCCACATCAGCGCCACCTCCGGGCGCAGTTGCCGCACGAAGGACGCCAAGTCCATCGCATCGCGCGGCGTGAAGAACAGGTCCGCCGGTCCGCCCACATGCCAGGACGTGTGTTTCGCCATGGATTCGCCGTGCAGCACACGTGCAGCGAATTCGGGCGCGAGCTCCAACGAGCGCGGCGAAGTCATGCCGCCGCTCCCGCCGCGAAACGGCTCTTCAAGTCCTGCGCCACCGCGCCGATGCTGCCCGCCCCCATGGTCAACACCACGTCGCCGTCATGCAGCACGCCGCGCAAGCTCTCGGCAAGGTTCTCGACGCGCTCGACGAACACCGGCTCGATCAGTCCGCGGCTGCGCACCGCGCGGCAAATCGCGCGCCCGTCGGCGCCGGCGATCGGCGCTTCGCCGGCCGCATACACTTCGGTGACCAGCAGCACGTCCGACGCGCTCAACGCGCGTCCGAAGTCATCGAGCAGATCGCGCGTGCGGGTGTAGCGATGCGGCTGAAACGCCAGCACCAGGCGCCGCGTCGGCCAGCCCTGACGCACCGCATCGAGCGTCGCGGCCACCTCGGTCGGGTGATGCCCATAGTCATCGACCAACAACGCCCGCCCGCCCGGCCACTCGATCTCCCCGAGTTGTTGCAGTCGCCGGTCGATGCCTTGGAAATTCGCCAAGGCTCGCGCAATCGCGGCATCCGGGATGTCGAGTTCGCTCGCCACCGCGACCGCCGCGAGTGAGTTCAAGACGTTGTGCCGGCCCGGCAGGTTGATGGTGAGCTTGAGCGGCGGCTTGCCCGCGCGCAGCGCATCGAAGTGCGACTTCAAGCCGTCGCGCACCACGTTGACCGCACGCACGTCAGCCTCCGGCCCGAAACCGTAGGTGACGAACGGCCGCGCTACGGTCTCCAAGATGCTCACCACGTGCGCATCGTCGGCGCACAACACCGCGAGCCCGTAGAACGGCAGGTTGTGCAGAAATTCGATGAAGCTCTGCGTGAGCCTCGCAAAATCGCCCTCGTGCGTCGCCAGATGATCGTTGTCGATATTGGTGACGATGGCGATCATCGGCTGCAGGTGCATGAACGACGCATCGCTCTCGTCCGCCTCGGCCACGAGGTAGCGCCCGGCGCCGAGCTTCGCGTTGCTGTCGGCGCTCTTCAGGCGCCCGCCGATCACGAACGTCGGATCGAGCCCCCCTTCCGCGAGCATGCTCGCCACCAAGCTCGTGGTCGTGGTCTTGCCATGCGTGCCGGCGACCGCGATCGAGTACCGGAAGCGCATCAGCTCCCCGAGCATTTCCGCCCGCGGCACCACCGGAATGCGGCTGGCCAGCGCCGCGGCGATTTCCGGGTTGGTGCGATTCACCGCGCTCGACACCACCACGACGTCGGCCTTGCCCAAATGCTTGGCCGAATGACCGATGAAAATCGTCGCGCCTAGATTCCTGAGGCGTTCGGTCGTCGGGTTCTCCTTGAGGTCCGACCCCTGCACCTCATAGCCAAGATTCAGCAGCACCTCGGCAATGCCGCTCATGCCGCTGCCGCCGATGCCGACCAAATGAATCGAGTGAATGCGGCGCATCCGATCGCTGCTGCGCGTGCGGTCCATCTTGGCCGCGTCCCCCTTACCCGCGTCTTGCTGGCGCGCCTCATGCTTGCGCGCGTCGTCCTTTATGCGGCGCTCAGTCATGCGCGCGCTCCCGCCGCGACACAAAAATCCGCCAACTGGGCCGCCGCGTCGATCACCCGCGTGCCGCGCGCAGCCTCCGCCATCTTGAGCAGGCGCGCCCGGTCGCCGATCACCCCGCCGATCGCATCGCCCAAACTCTCCGGCGTCAAATCGCGCTCTTGAATCACCCGCGCGGCGCCCACCCGCACCATCACCTCGGCGTTTCTGGTCTGATGATCGTCGGTGGCGAGCGCGAACGGCACGAAGATGGCGCCCAACCCTGCCGCCTGCAGTTCGGCAATGGTCATGGCGCCCGCGCGGCACACCGCAAGGTCGGCCCACGCATACGCCGCCGCCATGTCGTCGATGAACGGCAGCACTTCCGCCTCGACCCGCGCGTCGGCGTACGCCGCGCGCGCCGCCTCGAGCCCGCGCTCGCCGGTCTGATGCCGCACCTGCGGACGGATGGCCGGCGCGACGCGCGCCAGCGCCTGCGGCACAGTCGAGTTCAAACGCTGCGCGCCCTGGCTGCCGCCGACCACCAGCAAGCGCGACGGGCTGCCGCGGCCCGCGAAGCGCACGTCCGGCGCCGGCAACGCCGCAATGGCGGCGCGCACCGGATTGCCGATGGCGCGCGCGTGCGCCCGCGGCGCAAAGCTCCCCGGAAACGCCTCGAGCACCTGCGTTGCGATGCGCGAGAGCCACCGATTGGTCAGGCCGGCGATGGCATTTTGCTCATGAATCAACAGCGGAATCCGCATCAGCCACGCGGCAATGCCGCCCGGTCCGCTGACGTAGCCGCCGGCGCCGAGCACCGCCCGAGGCCGCACCCGCCGCAGCACCTGCACGGCCTGCAGCACCGCTTTGAATATTCGCCACGGCGCCAGCAGCCACGCCGCCGCGCCCTTGCCGCGAATGCCGGCGACCCGCACCCACTCGATCGGAAAGCCCTGCGCCGGCACCAGCCGCGACTCCATGCTGCCCGGCACTCCGAGCCACACCACCGGCACCCCGCGCTCCCGCAACGCGTTGGCCACGGCGAGCGCCGGGAACACGTGACCTCCCGTACCCCCCGCCATGATCAGCACAGGAGCACCGCCGGCCTCAGCGCCGCCACCCACCGTCGCGCGGTGCACGCCGCCGCTCATCGGGCACCCCCCGGCATGCGCATCACCGCCGAGCGCGAACTGCACTTGACCTCGTGATAAATCCGCAGCAGCACCCCGAGCCAGGCCAGGCTCACCAAGAGGCTGCTCCGACCGTAGCTCAACAGCGGCAGCGTCAAGCCCTTGGTCGGCAGCACCCCCATGTTGACGCCGATGTTCACCAGCGCCTGCAAGCCGAGCCACACGCCGAAAGCGGTGGCGAGATAGGATTGGAACCGCATGCCGGCCTGCGAAGCCAGCCGGGCTATCTGAAAGGCGCGCCACACCAGCGCCATGAACAGCGCGATCACGCCGAGCACGCCGACCAGCCCCAATTCCTCGGCCAGCACCGCGAACACGAAGTCGGTGTGCGCCTCCGGCAGATAAAACAGTTTTTGCACGCTGCTGCCGAGCCCGACGCCGAACCAGGAGCCGCGCCCGATCGCGATCAGCGACTGCGTCAATTGAAATCCGCCGTTGAACGGATCGTCCCACGGGTGCAGAAATCCGGTGAGACGCCGCAGCCGATAGCTCGAACTCAACGCCAGCACCGCGAACGCCAACGCCGCCCCCGACATGAGCACCAGCACGTAGCGCAGCCGCGCGCCGGCGATGAACAGCACCGCGAAACCGGTGGCGAACAGCACCGTGGCGGCGCCGAAATCCGGTTCGCACAACAACAAGAGCGCGCCGACGGCCAGCAACGCGGCGGGCTTCGCCAATCCAGGCAGCGTCTTTTCCAACTCGTTGCGCTTGCGCACGCAATAGCTGCACACCCAGGTCAGCACCAGCACCTTGGCGAGTTCCGACACCTGGAAATTGACGATCCCGATGCGCAGCCAGCGGCGCGCGCCGTTGACCGTCGCGCCGATCCCCGGAATCAACACCAGAACCAGCAGCAGCATGCCCAAACACAGCAGCGGCAGACTGTACTTGTCCCAGAGTTCGGTGGGCACGCGGGTGACGATCCACGCGAACACGATGCCCGCGAGTCCGAAGACGAACTGCCTCTCGAGAAAATAAAACGGATTGCCGAGATCCTTCGCCGCGATCGACATCGAGGCGGACGTGACCATGACCAGGCCGATCAACAGGAGGCTCATCGCCAATCCCAAGGTGACCAAGTCCCAGGCAAACGGCATCCGCTCGCGCGCCCGCACGCCATAACCCATGGTGGCCGTGGTCATGACGACGCCCCCTTAAGAGCGCGCACCGCCGCGGCGAATTCATCGCCGCGCTCGGCGTAATCGCGAAACATGTCGAGGCTCGCGCACGCCGGCGAGAGCAGCACCGTGTCGCCCGGTTGGGCGGCGCGGCTCGCGGCGCGCACCGCCGCCTGCATCGACGCGGCGGTCTCGAGGGTGCCGACGCCCGCGAGCGCCGCGGCGAGCGCCGGCGCGTCCTTGCCGATCAACACCGTGTGCCGCACCTTGCCGCGAAACCCGGCCGCGAGCGGCGTGAAGTCCTGGCCCTTGCCGAGGCCGCCGGCAATCATCACCAAAGGCCCCTGCATACCCGCGACCGCCGCCAGCGTCGCACCCACATTCGTGCCCTTCGAGTCATCGATGTACCGCACCCCGGCCACATCGGCGACCCAGGCCGAACGATGCGGCAGGCCCGGAAACGATTCGAGCGCGGCGAGCATTGCCTCCATCGGCAACCCCACGGCGTCACCCAAGGCGAGCGCGGCGAGCGCATTGGCGGCATTGTGCAGCCCGGTGATTTTCATGCGCTCGATGTCGAGCAACGGCTCGCCGCGGCGCGCCAGCTGTGTCGTCCCGCCGCTCTGCAATAAAGAGTAGTCGGCTGCCGCACTCTCGATCGAAAACGTCACGATGCGTACGGCGCCCTGACCGCCTGCCGCACCGACCGCTGGCGGCCGGTCCGGTATGTCGCCACGCATCGCGGCCACCCATGGATCATCCGCGTTCAGCACCACGGTCGCGGCCTTTTTGAAAATCCGCGCCTTCGCGCTCGCATACGCCGCCACCGACGCGTACCGATCCAAGTGGTCGGCGCTCACGTTGAGCACCACGGCCGCCTCGAGCTCGAGCGACCAGGTCGTCTCGAGTTGAAAGCTCGACAGTTCGAGCACGTACAAATCAGGAACAGTCTGCTCCAGGAGATCCAACGCCGGCACGCCGAGATTGCCGCCCGCGAGCACCCGGCGCCCCGCCGTTTGGGCCATGTGCGCCACCAAACTCGTGACCGTGCTCTTGCCATTGGTGCCGGTGACGCCGATCACCGGCGCCCGCACGGCTCGGGCAAATAACTCGACATCGCCGAGCACCTCGATGCCCCGCGCCCGCGCCGCTTGCGCGATGGGTGCATCGAGCGGCACGCCGGGGGACATCAGCACCTGGGACGCCCCGTCGAGCAGCGACAGATCGATGCCGCCGAGCCTCAAGGTCACCGACCCCGCGAGGTCACCGAGTTCGCGCAGGCCCGGCGGTGCTGGACGCGTATCCGTGGCGCTCACCGCGATCCCGCGCTTCGCGAGATAGCGCAGGCACGACACGCCCGTCTTGCCCAACCCGACGACGACACTATGCGCGGCTTGCATCAGCGGATCTTCAAGGTGGCAAGGCCCGTCAACATCAGCACGAAGCTGATGATCCAGAAACGCACGATCACTTTCGGTTCCGCCCACCCCTTGAGTTCGAAGTGGTGATGAATCGGCGCCATGCGGAAGATGCGCTTGCCGGTGAGCTTGAACGAGGCCACCTGCAAGATCACCGACACCGTCTCGAGCACGAACACGCCGCCCATCACGAACAGCACGATTTCCTGGCGCACGATGACGGCGATCAACCCTAACGACGCACCGATCGCGAGCGCCCCGACATCGCCCATGAACACCTGCGCCGGATAAGAGTTGAACCACAGAAATCCCAATCCCGCGCCCACCAGCGTGGCGCTGAAGATGAGCACCTCGCCCACCCCCGGGATGTAGGGAATTTGCAGGTAGCCGGCGAACTTGAAGTTGCCGGTGGCGTAGGCGAACACGCCGAGCGCCGCCGCGACCATGACGGCCGGCATGATGGCGAGGCCGTCGAGCCCGTCGGTCAGATTCACCGCGTTGCTCGAGCCGACGATCACGAAATAGGAGAGTGCGACGTAGGCGAAAGTCGACATCGGGATCGCCACGGTCTTGAAGAAGGGCACGTACAGCGCCGTCTCGGCCGCGTATTGGTGAAAACCGTGCAAGGCAATCGCCGCCGTCAATCCGACCACCGATTGCGCCAGATATTTGTAGCGCGCCGCGAGGCCCTTCGAGTTGCCCACCACCAACTTCAAGTAATCGTCATAGAAGCCGATCAGGCCGAAGCCCAACGTGGCCGCAATCAAGATCCACACGAAGCGGCTGCTGAGGTCGGCCCACAGCAAAGTCCCCAGCACCATGGCCACCAAGATCAATCCACCACCCATGGTCGGCGTGCCGGACTTTTGCAAATGCGACTGCGGGCCGTCGGTGCGCACGTTCTGGCCGATCTGATACCGGTTGAGCCGCGCGATCATCCACGGTCCGATGAACAGCGCCAGCAGCAGCGCGGTCATGGCGGCGAGGATGCCGCGCAGCGTGAGGTACTGAAACACCCGAAAGCCGGTGTAGTACTTCGACAGATATTCGGTGAGCGACAACAGCATGGCGGCTAGCTCGCTCCAGTCGTCAACGCTTGCACCACCCGCTCCAGGCGATTGATCCGCGAGCCCTTGACCAACACGGTCACCTCCGGGGCGAGCTCGGCTTGCAGCCTCTGGATCAGCGAGTCGGCGTCCGCGAACCACTCGGCGCCGACGCCGAAGCTGTCAACCGCCCGCGCACTCTGTGGACCGATCGCGAACAAGCGTGTGATCCCGCGCTCGCGCGCATAGCCGCCCATGTCGGCATGACTGTCCTCGGCGTGTGGCCCGAGTTCCGCCATGTCGCCGAGCACCAACCAGGTCGTGCCCGGTGCCGACTGCAGCACGTCGATCCCGGCGCGCACCGAGCTCGGGTTGGCGTTGTACGAGTCATCGATGATCCAGCTGCCGCGCGCGCCCGCCTTGAGCTGCAGGCGCCCCGCGACCGGCCGAAAGTCGGCGAGTCCTGCGGCGATGTCCTCGAGCGTCGCACCGGCGGCGCTCGCCGCCGCGGCGGCCGCGAGCGCATTGCCGACGTTGTGCTTGCCGCCGGCTTTCAAGAGGATGGCACGCTCGCCGAGCGGACATTGCAGCGTGAAACGCGTCGCGAACTCGCCGTGCTCGATCGCCTGAACGGGATCCTTCGCCATGAAGTCGGCATTCGCCCGGACGGCGAAAGTGATGACGCTTCGTGCCGTGCACACGCTTTGCCAATAACCGGCGTAAGCGTCGTCGGCATTGATGACGGCGGTTGCCTCCGGCGCGAGACAGGACACGGTCTCGCCCTCCCCCTCGGCGACGCCGTCGAGCGTGCCGAAGCCTTCGAGATGTTCGGCGCCGGCGTTGGTGATCATGCCCACGGTGGGCCGCACCAGCCGCATCAGTTCCGCGACATCGCCGATGCGGTTCGCGCCCATTTCGACCACGGCGCTGCGATGCGATGGATCGAGGCGCATCAACGTCACCGGCACACCGATGTGATTATTGAGATTGCCGAGCGTCGCCATGCACGGCCCCCGGCGCGCGAGAATGGCGGCCGTCATTTCCTTGGCGGTGGTCTTGCCGTTGCTGCCCGCGACCGCGACGAGGGGCAGCGAGAAGTCCGCACGCCACGCTGCCCCCAGGCGCTGCAGGGCCCGAAGCGCGTCCGACACGATCACCTGGGGCAGCGCATGGCTCACGGCGCGTTCGACCACCGCGCCGACGGCGCCGCGCGCCGCCGCCGCCGCCACGAACTCGGTTCCATCGAAGTTCGGCCCCTTGAGCGCCACGAACAGCGCACCCGCGCCCAGCGTGCGGCTGTCCGTGGCCACCGCGCCGTAGGCGCGATCCGCGCCCGCCAAGGTGCCGCCCACCGTCGCCGCCGCGTCGCGCAAGGTTCGCTTCATGCTGCCCCCGCGCGATTCAAGCGGCCGCCCCGAGCAAACGGACGGCTTCGAGCCGATCGCTGAAGCTGCGCCGCGTGTCGCCGTAGATCTGATAGTCCTCGTGGCCCTTCCCCGCGATCAGCACCACGTCTTGCGCGCCCGCCGCGTTGAGCGCCGCGGCGATGGCCGCGCCGCGATCGTGAATGACCTCCGGCGTGTGCGATTTGATGCCTTGCACGATGGCCCGCGTGATGACCTCCGGATTCTCGGAGCGGGGATTGTCGTCGGTGACGATGATCCGGTCGGCGAGTTCATCGGCCACCGCCCCCATGAGCGCGCGCTTG
>Ga0209611_10013199_pt1 | contig 11405 bp, 7 predicted proteins | sample S1TSphgellanicum_3_FD_187693 | JGI IMG/M metagenome (GOLD analysis project Ga0209611, IMG submission 187693) | Host-associated microbial communities from peat moss isolated from Minnesota, USA - S1T2_Fc - Sphagnum magellanicum MG (SPAdes) (version 2) | ecosystem: Host-associated > Plants > Peat...
ATTATTAAAATTTAATGAAAGAATTATAAAATTAGTAAATTTAAAATTTAAAAAAAAAAAAAAAGAATAAAAAAAAAGTAAAAAATTAAATTAAAAATAAAAAAAAAAATAAAAAAAAAAAAAATATTATATAAAAAAAAAAAAAAAAAAAAAACCAACATGAATTTTAAGTAGGTTTTTGAAGAATTGTCATAGTCCTCCAAATTGGACACACTCATAATTGTATCAGACTCTAGTTTTGGAAAAAGTTTTGTCACCAATTCTCTAGTTTGCATAATGAATTATTATTTGAAAATGAATTAGGGCACATTATGTTATGCCATTGTTGAACTTTAACACTTAAATGGACAAAAGCTGGAAATGAGTTTACCTTCATTTACACCACCATTTAAGCTTTTGAGTTTTTATTTACTAAAAGATTTCAACCTCATAGTTTCATAGTCTATTTGGCATCCATGACCGATAAAATTCCAGGTTCCCTCAATGACTTTTTTTGTGGTGATTTTTTTACATTTTGTGTGAAAAATACTTTGAGAAAGGAATATTTTGTATCACATTCCCTGGTCTTTTATATAAAAAACTCAATTTGCCAAAAACATTTATATTAGAAACAATCGTCAAAAATTTCCACAATTGCTTACAATATGAAAGGGTGGTTAAGAATTTCTACTTTCATATTTTGAATATTGCCAAATTTGGATAATTATACTTATGGATGATCGCCAGTTGAAAAACATCACAAAATTGAAAAAAATAAAAATAAATTTAAATTTAAATATTAAGAAATAAAATGGGTGAGGGCATACAATTCAATCATATATGGACATTTTCACATCTATGTTTAGAGTTCAAAACAAACGGCAAAAATGGGAACTCTTGTTGTCAAGAATGGTGTGATAAAAAAAGAACAAAAAAGATGTTTTACATGATTTTCTTTCATTCATATTCTCTTGATTTATCTGTCTATGGCTTCAAGCCGTCTAGTTATTCTTGTAGTGGTGTAATTAGTATTAGTATTATTATTATTTAAAATATTAATTGAAATTCCTCTTCAAAACTATCTCACTCCTTTCCCCTAGCCACCTACATGAACATGCAAAGACACATATAACATGTGCCTTTCGTATGCCCATGTTATATATACTAAAATCAAATTTGAAATTGACATACATATTGATAAGCTATTGGGAATCAAATGGGAACATATAAGCGAGATTAAAAAAAAAAGAAAAAGAGGGAGATGTGAGGGAGGGGGAATTTTGCTCGGTTTAGAACCTTGTTCAAAGATTACACTTGTGGTCATTAAATTTAAATTTAAAGATGAATTGAATTATTAGAGGAAATTCCATAATTAAAAAAAAATGATTCTAAAATTTATGTTGATAAAAATTGTTACATCTATTTCTTGTGGAAAATCATTTAAAATATTACAATACATTCTCTACCATTATAGAGGTTTGAGAACAATAAGTTATCTATATGACTCGTTGATTTCTTTACAATTTATAAATCATATGTATAATTACATTTAATTTAAAAATCTTCGAATTGACTCTATATAACCTTGGATTAATTCAAGCTTTGGGGTTCACTAGAATTATTGGGACATAAGTAAGGGATGGGTTAACTTGTAGTTGGGAATATTTTGTTCTGGGAAAAGAAGTTTGGAACTGAGGGTTAACCAGGGGTTAAACAACAGTTAAGTGTTGGTTCCAGACTGAGTTACTAGGGAACTGGGTCTGATTTCCAGAACCAAAACTGGAACCTGAATTATATTTTTTTTCAAGAACTAAACCAGAACCAAACCCATGGTTCCATTCTTTTGTGGAACCAAAACTATTTATAAAATTTTCTAAAGAGCTGAAACTAGAGTTTCTTCATAGAACTCAAGCACTGCCCAACACTGTTTGTAACCCCTAAAATTACCAGGGGCATTTTTTGGAGGAAAATTTCTCAAATTGGTGAAGTTTTTTTTTTTTTTTTTTTTTTTTTTTTTAATTTTGGAAAATTTTTTTTTTTTTTTTTTTTTTTTCCTTTTGAAATTTGGCAAAATTTGATTGTTTTTGAATTTTCTAATCACCAAATTTTGAAAAAAAGAAAAAGAAAAAAAAGGACCAGATTCTAACTTATGTTCTAGCAGGTAGCCAAAAATACAGAGGGATGCTAGATACTTGTTTGCTTTCTTATTTTCTTATCACCAAATCTGGCTAAATTATTTTATAGATGATTGCAAATTCAGCTACATTCAAAATTGAAATAAAAAACCTTGAACATTATATGTGCCCATAGTTGTTAATGCTGGCTAGAACATGTAGAAATGCTAAGGTGAAAAACAATGGGGGGCAAAGGGCAGACTGGGAGAAAATGAATTGCAGCAGTACTCTTGTACTGACTACATTAACAACCATAAGCATATGTAATGTTTGGGGTGCTAGTTCACTCTCGCCCATGGTTCCATAATCTCTCCCTGACAGGGAGCAGAGCCAATAAGAGGGTTACCTTATTTGTGGCTCCAGTTTGAATATTGAGTAGTTCAAAACCTGGATAATGAGAAAGTTGAACATTTGTGCTGCATTTGTCTTTCATTTGAAAAGATTTTTATGCCGGGCAACATGAGAACAATCCAGAATTTGTCATGGGTATTTGAGAACAATCCGGAAATTTTCATGGGTTGAATAATACATCAGATTGAGGGTGTGAGGCGAAGCCATTTTGTTGTATTTCTTGATGAGCTACCATACACATTTGTCTGATCCCCAAGTACTTTGTTTCCAAAGTCACATCTCCCATCCACCACTTAGTGCAGTATGCCCCCCCCGCCCCCCTCCCCCCACACACAAGGACTTTGTAGGTTCAAGGCACCATCATGAGGTTAGTAGCCTAAATGTGCACTGAAGAACCTTGAGAGCTTCATGTGCGGGTACCCAGTCCCCAAAGCAAAGTGTAAATCTTTTTCATCCCTGACAATGTATAAGCCAAGGTTGACCAATTATAAACACCCAACTGAACTTGTCTGCAGAGCATCACAAATTGCAGTTGTCTCACCAACCAACCTAGCCCATGATGTTTACCTTTTAAAACACTTCTACAAATCAAATGAAATAAACTGGCAATGCTTTAGACTTAGTTTCCCCTCGATGCACAACAGATCTTCTATGATTTTAACACCTGGTATATGTAATAAGCCTGACTTTGACCAATATTTTAAAATTGAAAAATGTCATATGGAAGGCTGACATGAGAATTTCCAGTGATGTGATGGGATAACAATTTGATTGACAGAATACAGAACACAACAGTCTAGAAAGATCAAAACATATAATAGTAATGCACTGTAAAATTACCATTACCATATGTGTTTTGATCCTAGAACTTTAACATAGGAATGTAATTTACAATATTATATTATGTCATGCAAACATTGACCCTAGAACTTAGACATAGGAACCTAGAATCTAGAACTCCTAAACACTATCTAAATTTACAACCCTAACCCTTTCGTAACCCTAAGATGCAGACCCTGTAAATAAGCCTTAAAGACCTGCTAGGTCCACTTCTAAGGCTTGGGTCGAGGTCCATGTAGAGCTGCTGGATCTGGTTGTTAGTTGGGTCCAAGTCCATATAGACTTGTCAAGTTCAATTCTTAAACCTGGATTCGGATCCAGAACCAACCAAAAGCCCAGAACCAGCCAACACTGGTTCAAAGTTGAAACCCAGTGGTGTGCAGGAGAAACTCCTGCTGGCCGCCCTCTGCCAATAAGCTTGACTTGGGGGGATGCTTGTCAGGTCAGGCCTGCCGTTCTGCTTGGAAAGAAAAATAAATTAAGGAACGCATTGAGAACAAAAGCCACTAGACCCAAGAATCCTTCCAGTTGAGCTTGGGCCACCAAAGTCAGAGCTTAGGGTAGTGGGTGGTGGGGGAGGAGATGGCATGCATGTTTGTTGGACCCATTTACATCTGTAATGCAAAAACTGATGACATTATTTTGGTATCTGCACACCATCAAATCCCAACTACTACATTAAAAAGTAATTCTCACTTGCTGCCAAATCATATTAGGGAGTTCGTTTGTACCAGTCAAGATTTCTCTCAGAATCTGGTCATCAGTTTTCATTAATTTTCTAACTAATTCAAGGCATGGTAATTTAAGGACTCCTGTAAATTATAAAGCAACAAAGCAGAGTTTTTCTTTTCATTTCTGTCATGTAGCGTTAATGATCTTCTCCAGTAAGATCTAGTGTGAAAAATTACCTGCGAAAAGTTTATAGAAAAACTGATGAAAAGAAACTGCCCCAAAACTGAAAAAAAAGTGTCAATATGTGATGAAATTTTCTCCTTCAACATTTTTTCCTCAAAAAATTGACAGCATTTTTTCAATTAAAGGATCTAAGACAGAATATTTCCCTTTACTTTTGTCAAGTCAAAGTTTTTGCAAAATTTTCACCAAGGAAAAAAAAAAGCTTGTGCGATATTGGTACTGGCTAATATTTTGACTTGTGTGGTTTGTGTGAACTGACAATGTGGTTCGTAGTTTGCAATAAAACGTTGATCTGCTGCACTTGTGCTTATCGTCAGCTCTTGTTTCCTAGAAACTTTGAGGAATATTCTTCTATTGTTGATGATGTGATGTTAATGAAATTAAGGAAAATAAAAAAAATTAACATTCTCTTCTAAATGGTGTGATTTTTTTTGTATGCCACTCTCCAGCGTTTTCACTAGATCTTGATTCTCTAGATAGGTTGGGAACATATTGGAACATCATTGGGAACCTGATGGGAACACACTGGGAATTTGCTGGGTTGGTCAGTACAATCGGCCCCTTTTATAAAAATAATTGGTTGATGTAGAACTAGTGATGATCATCCCAAAATTGATTTGTTTGGATAATGTGGAACATATACCCATAGTAACATAAGGACATTCAGCACTAAATAATTATGAGAAAAAATTCAGAAATTATTAAGCTTAGGTGTACTTAACAAGTTAAAAACACACCTTAATAAGTTATTTTAATGGTTATGCCAGAATCTTAGGAGAAAATATATTAAATATTCAGCAATCAAGTTGTGGAACCTGCTAGGAGGCTACTTCACTGGGACAGTATGATGGGCAATTGATGATCAATGAGTCCTTCAAATTGTCAACTAGTTGGACAGCCACACTGAGCAGCAACAGTAGTAAGTAGCCTAGCAGTGTTTTGTTTTAGGAATTTTGTGACAAAGCCATAGTGGCCATCATCCATAGGAAGGCTTAGCCAAATCAGCAAAAATGGCCAAACCTTCCTATGGATGATGGCCACTATGGCTTTGTCAAAAATCCTTTTGTATTCCTGGCTGCTTACTGGAGCCTCCTGCAGCTTTGTGGGCCCTCCATCAAATCTCAGGGAAAATTAATTCAGGCAAATTAAGATTCAGTTCTTTTAGGATTTCTTTTAGCAAAAGAGGAGGAGCTAAAATAGGAGTTGCTTTCATTTCGCCAGTAAGAAAAACACTAGTAACTAGGTGCCCAGTGGGGTTGGGGGAGGGGTGGTGTGCAATACAGGAATTCTTTTCTTTCTGTGGAAGAGTCCAGTAAGTCAGCAAGATACAGATCCAGCTGCAAGGACTTGAGGAGAGTATATTTTGAAAGTGTATATTATACAGATCTAGTTGTAGGCTAGCACTAAAAATATCCTATGTTGTCAAAGAAGGGAAGCTGCTCATGAGCTTGAAGATCAGAGACATCCCAAAATAATTAATTAATCCACTACCTAATTTGGAACTCTTTCATTAACTTGTGACATGTATCATGTGACCAGTTTCCTAAGGGCTAGCTAAGTCCTCAACTGAAAGTGATAAAAAAATCCTTGAATTGATCAGGTACCTGATCATATATATACAAGTTGCTGATCAGATTGTATCGATCTGATTTTTTTTTCCTCAGCATTACACAAGTTGTAAAACCCACATGGCCAAGTCATTTCACTCTATTGAAAAGAACACTTATACGCAAGTTGATAAACCCATGATCAAGTCGTTTCAGCTATTGAAAAGCTGGACACTTCTTGGTGTAGTGATTAGCTGCTTGCAGCAGTTTTTTTCAAAGTGAAAAAAATTTGCTCTTGAAGTAACTGAGCTAATTCTTCTGAAGAGCTATGCAGACTGAGTACTGAGGATCAGAGCTTAAGAGAAATTTTGTTATCATATGCAGCTAGCTGCGCTAGTAGGCTGCTAGTCTTGATTAAACCATGCCTGTTAGGGCGGCGGCCTGCTGCTGCACATGATGCCTGGTTTTATTAATATGATTGTTATGTCTAGTGTGAGTTCGGCGGCATATATAAATTGCTGGAGCACTGCTAGTAGGATAGTTACTACAGTAACTACTACTCCAACTAAGTTGATCTCCTGCAGGGTTGAGTAGATTCAAGATTTCACGAGCTTTGAGCTTGGATCGTACACTACACTCACTTGGTAGGAGCATTAGAAGTTTAGTGAAAGCTCCTCCTGATTGCAACGCCGTTTGGAGAGCCTGTCGGTTGCCAGAGGAGAAAGAGACTACGGCCCACAAGACCGCGACTGCATGCTCCGTTGCTAGCTTTGATATCCCCACCATCGATTTTGCTATCAACGGGATAACTAGCCGTGCTTGATTGCAGATGGCTTCACGGCCTTCTGCACAGCTAGCCAGAACCTCCAACACAGCGAAAGAGTGCTCGATGTTGCAGCATCTCTGCTGATGATGATCAGAAGCTGCTGCTGTCTCCGTAGTGCCGAGCAGCTGTATCAAAGCGCCTACGGTATCAGCTTCTATGGCCGCTAAACGGTTTCTCTTGGGAGCATGGGCGCAGAGTGATAAGAGACATTTCAAGCTGGTAAGGACAGTTCTTCTAGGGTACACTCGATGCTCCTTCAACAGACACACAAGCCCTTGAATAGCAGTAGGCAGCCCTGATCCTCCTCCAAATGCAGCAGCAGAATTTATACCTACAGCAGCTGCTGCTGCTTTCAGATTACTACTAATATCCACGCCTACAACTATGATCCTTTCCAGCACTTCAGCTGCATCGATCTTACCATCTCTGCTTCCTGAAGATAGAATCCAACAGAGAGCAGCCATTGCCGGTTTTGCATCAGCCATAGCCTTCTTGTCACTTTCGGTCAGTGAACCTAGCAGAGCAATCGTCGCCACGCTATCCTCGCAAGCGTCCAAACCAACTTCTGATCCAAGAGCAGCTGCTGCTAGAATCGGTACCACTCCTGCCTTTACTATACACATCCGACTCTTCTCATCGGTCTGCACCCCCTCGACTAAAGTCCGTAATTTCTTCAGAGAATCCTCCATCAGAAAGCCGTGGGCAATCCTCTTTAGCAAACGCCTCGCATGCTGCTCGAGCAGCTCGATTGTTGGCGGCTGCCGCCTCTCGGGCGAGGTGCAGCTGGGAAACCTTCTTTCTACACACCAATCCTGGATGAGTCGACGGAGAGTATGGTTGGGGATGAGATCCTGTGTGACCAGCACCTGATTCGTTGCAGGACATGTGCAATGGCCATCTCCCAGCCACTTCTCAATGCTGGCACGGTCGTATGTGATCCCTGTGCTCAAGGTCACGGGATCATTCATTAACTCCAGTGAGATCGGGCAAGTGAATAACGTGGGGACGCTGACGGTCGATGATGATACTTCTTCATGCAGAAACTCCCACTGATCATGCTGCTGCTGCTGCGGCTGCTGCTGCAGTACCGGCAGCTCCAATTTGTCAGCTTCAAACTTCCCCCGGGGCATCATCACTTCCAAGCCGGCTCCGAAAGCCATGTCTGACCTCATGCACCACCAGCTACAACGCGGAAGTACTGTCAAATCGCCTAAGATCAACTATCTACTAGTTTTCAACTCTCCCGTCCTGTGTCGAAACTCTCCCTCTTGTGGTTGCTAATCTAGTAGTGTAGAGCTGCACGCGGACATATAACGTTGCCCCGCGAAGTCACATGCTTCAAGAGCCGTGACCCCGGAACAGAGAAGCGTATCGGCATCAAAACTACTTAGCAGCTCGCGAATATTGTAGCTGCTGGAACTAATTAGTAGCGAGGTTTACACACTCGACAGGGAAGTCCTTCTAGAGTTTCCTGTGAAACAAGCATACTATAAATTCATCAGCAATATCAGTACTACTTTGACCAAAACACACATGAGCTCGTCTTCTCAGATCCAGTTAAGGAAAAGAGCTGCAAGTAACTAACTACATAGAAATGGTAGAGATCAGCTGCAAAAGTCACAGATAATATAATCCCACTTATAGTACTCAAATATATGCTCTCAGCGTTGATTCACAAACTGTCTAAGTAGTAGTAGCGCCGCGAGCGGTATACCAGCTGCAAAGACGCACCCTGAGATCCTGATCCCTACTAGTTGCCGTGAACTTTGAGATCTGTGAACTGAACGACGACAAGCAGCTGGAGCACCAGCAGCCGGAAGAATGAATTCCACTACCACCTATTCGCGACCATGTGTCATGTGCGCGACTAGTCCGGCCGGCCGCCTGCGGGCGTGTATTATATATAGATAATATAACTGGTAAGTCTGCACAGAGGTGGTAGGCTCTATTAAGCGAGAACTCATCGGGTGGTGGAAACTCCTTATCAGGTAAAAGCTATCAGGAGAGAAAATCATGTCCTTGCACAGGCGTCGGTTGACAAGCTAAGCTAAGCTAGCTACCTACTGGTTGAAGCAGCAGGCGGGGAGGGCGGGACAGATCAGCGTTGTATGTCAGTCTAGTTGCAGGCCCCAGACAAAGGGAGAAATCAGCCAGTCGTAAATGACAGACAGACTGACTTCCTGTCATGGGTCTAGACGTCTAGACTCTCTATCTAGATCACGTAGTAGACCTATTTCAGACAAATTATAATATGAGTCAAAGCGGCGCGGCGCTAGCTTCTTTGGTGTTCTTACTCTTTAACTAGCTGGCAAGTCCAACCAGCTAGTTGCAGAACAACAACCCCCTGCCGGGCGAAGAAATGGCAATCCCATAGTTGTCGCCATCGTCAACTCCTGTTCCGTTGGACGGGACCCACATGGCCTGGGTTGTAAACCAGATGGCCGCTTGCCTGCCTGCCTGCCCGCCCGGCACGGTTATCAGTCCAGTAGAAATTTTTTAAAGAAAATCCATGTGAACCCAGTTGGAGAATACTTAGGTACCCAAGAGTCGTGCGTGCGTGCGTGCTATGTATTAGACGACACGAATGCGGCGGCCGACCTCTGGATCCGCACCGGCCTAAAATTTCTGATCTCAGCTGTCATGACTCCTATGGAGCGGAATGCAGGTCAAACTCATGTAAGCATCTGACCCTAGGAAGTTGCACCGTCAAAATCACAAGAATGGATCGAGCACTCATATCATTACATCGTCTCACTCGATCAGTTACGCTTTCCTAGCAACCATCATCATCCAGGTCTTCATCCATCATTCGTCATGGTTCATCATCATCTAGGTCTTCATGGTCATCATCCAGGTTTTCATCCATCAATCGTCATGGTTCATCATCTAGGTCTTGTTGCATTCATTGGGGTTCATCATCCAGGTCTAATTCATTCATCATTCATGGTGGTTCATCATCTAGGTCTTCATTCATCACTTATTGAGGTTCATCATAGACTAGACCTTCTTCATTCCTCATTCATTGAGGGTCATCATCTAGGTCTTCATTCGTCATTAATTGTGGGTCATCCATCATCTGTGTCTTCATTCATCATTTGTCAAGGTTCAGCAATATAACACCTACGACAGATTCATGAGTTCTCCTATTGCATTACCCAGAAACCTATAGATGCTCTCTAAGAAACCAATGAATGCACAAATCCCTTGTAAGATTATAGTCTAGAGGATAATGAATTGGGTTTTTTAATACTGATCAGCCTTTGTGGTCGGCTTAGGGAATGATTTTCACAACTTATACCCAAAGGGATATTACTAAAGTTCATTGTTTCTTTTTCAAATTTCTCTTAGCACCAAGGTGATTGTCAAAACTTTGCCAAGTTTTAAAAAGATGTGTGTATACATTTCTCATTCATATGAATGAATGTATGCTTGATTAATTGGTTAGTACATCCTTAAAAGTCTTGAATTGGATGGGAAAGAGGTATCAGGTCTAGGTCTGGCCCTAAGTAGAACCACAGTCCAGTTGTAATTAAGTGGGTGGAGAATAATTAGGCTTATGCGACCCAGCACCCACCAGTGCACCGTCTACCCCAAATCCCATTATGACTCTGTTGTGAATGAATGTTCACAACTGAATTGTCCTGCGGTTCCATCTTGGTAAACTACTCGGTAAAACCTTCCACTTCCCCCCAGTCACACCACCTAGGTAACTACCTATTTTAAGTGGGTTAGTATTTAGGATCATAGATCATTAGGTAGGGAGCTGATGTGGTTACTACGTAGGTCAGCTAAGTAGGTAAGGCACTTGGTTGCTAGGTAGATGCATGTGGATGGTTAGTGTTAGTACATAGCTAACCACTTGTGGTTAGTTGTGGGACAGGAATAAAATTTGATAGTGTTTCCTGTCCACACACCATCCATCTTGCAGGGTGAGACGGTAGTGGTTTACTTACATGCTCTTTCTTGTTCATTCTTTTGCTTTAGCTCTTTTTTGTGTAGCGTACGCAAGGGACAAAAACAAAGCTAGGTTTAATCATCCTGGCTTTACAGCCTTCTCTCTTCGAAATGATTGTAGCAAGGGCCGGTTGGTTGGCCAAGCAACCCCTTCTCATATATATAAAAATGTATGTATGTATGTATTCATTTTAAAACTGTTATGGCCCATCACATGTCAAATTCACATCCTAAGAAAATTTAACCAACTGAAAGACATGCTTCATGAACAATTGAAGCATCAAAAGAATGATCATAAATCAAAACACCTATCAAATTCCAACAAATGGAAAACAACTAGATTATGTCCTTCTACCACACACTTGTTCCAAAACATATCAGAAGACCAGAAGGATTGGTGGCAAGAGAATGTAAATTTTGAACAACAATTGAGTGTTCCGGGAAACCACATATCTGTCAATTCACTGGGCCCAGGAACAGTTAATGAATTAGACACCAAAGTCTCTCTCCAACACTATGTACACCTTTGTAGCAAAGTGTGGCATCTGTAGATCTTGAAGCCTTGAATGTCATAGTTTGGCTAATTTGTTCAAGATGATATTTTGTATCATGGCATCAACAACATGTTCAAACAGGAAGAAAGCTAAAGTGGATTTGTGGACATTTGGGGACTCTTTTCAAATTGATATATCAAATTTTGATGTTTTAATTATTTTTCCTTACACAATGTTTTGAAATTTGGTGTATCTAATTTTGGGGGGCGATTTTTGCCACTTAGCAACCCAAAAAGAATCGAGCATGACACATACAAAGGATTTT
>Ga0209611_10013201_pt1 | contig 11403 bp, 12 predicted proteins | sample S1TSphgellanicum_3_FD_187693 | JGI IMG/M metagenome (GOLD analysis project Ga0209611, IMG submission 187693) | Host-associated microbial communities from peat moss isolated from Minnesota, USA - S1T2_Fc - Sphagnum magellanicum MG (SPAdes) (version 2) | ecosystem: Host-associated > Plants > Peat...
GCTTCATCCCGGGCCGCTTCAATGACGTGGCCGGCATCGCCATCGCGCGTTCGCACATCAGCAGCGACTTCAGCGCCGCACAGGAAGCGCAAGACCTTCCCGGCCTGACCGCGGAAACCGTCCTCGAGGCGACCTACAAATACCAGGCCTCGCCCTGGTGGAGCATTCAACCCGATTTCCAATACATCATCACGCCCAGCGGCGTGATCGGCTCGCACAACGCAACGGTGCTCGGGCTGCGCATGAACGTCGCCTTTTAGTAGCCAACACTCACGCCGTTCCGCGCACGACCAGCCGTGTCGGAAACGTCCGCGTCCAGCCTGCCGCCGGCGGCCGCTCGCCCGCGATCTTGCGCAGGATGATGTCCGCCGCCGCGTGGCCCGCTTCGCTCAGCGGCTGCGCGATCGTGGTCAGCGCCGGCCACGACAGCCGCGCCGCGGGGCGATCATCGAAACCGACCACCGCGATTTTTTCCGGCACCGGCGTGCCCGCGTCGTGCAGGCCGGCGAGGAACGCCATCGCGATGTAGTCCGAGTGCGCCAGCACCGCGTCCGGATGCCGCGAGCGGCTGGGGAAGCGTTTGCCCAGCAGGCGAATCGCCTCGTAATCGTCGCCCGGATAGTGGAGCAGGATCGGCGGACGGCCCAGCTTCCGCAGCGCGCTCTCGTACGCATTCAGCCGCGTGCGCTCCTCCGGCGTGCCGATGAACGCGATCCGCTGCCGCCCCTGCCGCGCCAGGTACGCCACCGCCTCGCGCACGCCGTGGCCGCGATCGATCAGCACCGCGTCGAACTTGCGCGGCGGCGCGTCGAATCCCTTCGGGTCGAGCAGCACGTAGGGCACGCGCGCGCGCGCCAGCGCCGGCGCAATCACCGGCATCAGCTTCTCACCGACAAACGGATCATGCCCGAGGACCACGATGCCCGCCGGGTACTGCCGCAAAATTTCCTCCAGCACTTTCGCTACTTCGCGCGGATGCCGCGCCTCGAGCTGGAAACTCATCGAGACGAGATAATCCGACTCGCGCAGCCGGTGCTCCAGCGCGGCCACCTGCGCCATGCGCAGTTCGTCCGCGGTGAAGGCCAGCACGGCGACGAGATGACTGCGCGCCGTTTTCAGCGACCGCGCCGCGAGGTTCGGCTTGTACCCCAGCTTGCGCACCGCCGCGCCCACGCGCTCGCGCGTCTTCGCATGCACATAGCCCGCGCGCTTCAGCACGCGGTTCACCGTGCGGATGGAAACGCCCGACTCGCTCGCGAGATCACGCAGCGTCGCCATGACTCACTTTTTCTCGGCGAATTCCGGGTCCAGCTCGAGGCCAAAGTAGCCGCGCGCGTTCTCGAAACAAATTTCCCGCACCATCGCGCCGAGCAATTTCATGTCGCGCGGCAGCAGGCCCTTCTCCACGTCGCTGCCGAGCAGGTTGCAGAGCAGCCGCCGGAAATATTCGTGCCGCGTGTAGGAAAGGAAACTGCGCGAGTCGGTCAGCATGCCGACAAACCGCCGCAGCAGCCCGATGTTCGACAGCGCGTTAAGCTGCCACGTCATGCCCTCGAGCTGGTCGAGAAACCACCAGCCGCTGCCGAACTGGATCTTGCCCGCCACCGCGCCGTCCTGGAAATTCCCCGTCATGGAGGCGAGCACGTAGTTGTCGTTCGGGTTGAGATTATAGAGCACCGTCTTCGGCAAATCGCCGTTCTGGTTCAGCCGGTCGAGATACCACGCCAGCGCCTGTGCTTGCGGAAAATCGCCAATCGAGTCGAAGCCCGTGTCGGGGCCGAGCTCGCGCTTCATGCGCGAGTTGTTGTTGCGCATCGCGCCGAGATGCAGTTGCTTCGTCCAGCCGCGTGCCGCGTCGAGATGGCCGAAGTAAAGCATCAGGAACGAGCCGAACTGCCGCGTCTCCTCCGGCGTCGCGACATGGCCTTCGCGGACCTTGAGGAAAATTTTCGCGGACTGCGCCTCGTTGCACTCGGCGGCAAAGCACGACTCGAGTCCGTGATCCGAAAGCCGGCAGCCCTGCTCGTGGAAAAAGTCGTGGCGCTTTTTCAACGCCGCTAGAAATTCCGCCAGCGTCGCGAGGTCCGAGTTCGCCGCGGCCGAAAGCTTGTCGCACCACGCGTTGAACAGCGCGGGCTGGTCCACCTTCAGCGCCGCGTCGGGCCGGAACGTCGGATACACACGTGTCTTCAGGCCCTGCTTGCGGATGCTCGCGTGATGCTCCAGCGAATCGGTCGGATCGTCCGTCGTGCCGATCACCGCCACGCGATTTTTCGCGAGAATGCCCTGCGTGCTGAAAGACGGCTCGGCCAGTTGCGCGTTCGCCGCCTTCCAGATGCGCCCGGCGCTCTCCTCGTTGATGATCTCGTCGATGCCGAAGTAGCGCAGCAGCTCCAGATGGCTCCAGTGATAGAGCGGATTGCGCAGCGTGTAGGGCACCGTGCGCACCCAGGCGTCATACTTCAACTCATCGGACGCCTCGCCCGTGCAGAACTGCTCCGCCACGCCGTTCGCCCGCATCGCGCGCCACTTGTAGTGGTCGCCCGCCAGCCAGATGTCGTACAGGTTGCGGAAGCGATAATTCTCCGCGATCTGCTTCGGCGGCAGGTGACAGTGGTAATCGTAAATCGGCTGCTTCGCCGCGTGATCAAAATAGAGCTCGCGCGCCGCGTCGTTCTGGAGAAGGAAGTTTTCGGTGATGAAAGTTTTCATGGTTGGAAATTCGGGGCTGTGCAAAAAGGCAATTCGACAGGATTAAGAGGATTAAAAGGATGGCTGACGGCTCGAATGTTCTTCAATCCTTCAAATCCTCTTAATCCTGTCAAAACTCCGATGGTCATGCATCGGAGGCCAATTAGCTGAAAATCGGTACGATATGCCGCGTGAAAAGATTCTCCGTCACATTGCGCGCGATGATCGCCTCGTTGGCCTTCAGCGCGTCGAGATAACGCGGGCCCATCTCGGCGGCGATCTTGAAGGAGACGTGGATGAACTGGCGGAAGTGCAGGTTGTACTTCGGCGATTTCGGGTCGTGGCGCAGCGCGGCGCAGTAGTCGGCCGAGGTCCACGCCTGCACCTCGGCGGGTGAGGGGAGTTTCGCCGGATCGATATCGACGACGGGCGCGTAGGGCTTGATCAGCTCCTCGGCACGCTTGTGCGCGGCGAGATAAATGTCCTTCGCGATGGCCAGACCTTCGCCGCCCGATTCCGCGAGACCGATCACTTCCTCGAGCCACGTCGTTCCCGCGGTCTTCACGTGCACGCCCGCGCCGTGCTTCTTGAGCTGGCGGTTGATGATCGGGTAGAGCGAGAACTTGTCGCTGCCGGAATGGACGCTCAGCTTCAGCGTCGCGGGCAGGCCGAATTCCTTGATCGCGTAATGCACCACGCACAGGTCCTCCTCGAATTCCTTTTCAAATTTCGCCAGGTCGCCGACGTAATCGACGCCCTTGTTAAAGCGCCCGGTAAACTTCGGCGCGATGGTCTGCGCCGGCACCTTCTCGCGCGCGAGCATGAACAAAATCAGCAGCAGCTCCGCCGGCGTCTGCGGATGATCCGTCTCATCCACCGAAACCTCCGCGATGAAATCCTCGCCCTTCAGCTTCGCGATGTGGCGATAAATGCGCCCCGCTTCCTGCATCGACCAAAGGAATTTCTTCGCCGTGTTCTCCGCATCGGCCTGCGTCACCTCCAGCTTTTGCGCGAGACCCGGAATCGCCAGCGAGCCGACCAGCTTCGCGCTGTCGCGCAGGAAACTCGCGATCTCCGCCGGCTCCGCCGCGCGCCCGGTGAAATCCGCCACATCGATCGTATAAAAATCACTCGCCTCGATGAAGCGGTCCACGTTGCCGATGTTGATGTGGTCCGCATCGACATGCCACGCGCCCTTCCACCCGAGCGCGGCCACGGCCGCCTCCGCCTCGCGTCGCACGCTGATCGGTTCCGACTTCACGATGGTGTGCTCGCGGTTCGACTTGTTCCAGACCGGCGCGAGCGTGATGCCGCGCGCCTTCGCCTCAACGATAGCTTTCAGTTGCGCGCGCCCTTCGTGGGCGAAACGGTCGCCCATGCCGAGCGAGAATTTTTCAATGGTTTTCATGTGATTTTAGCGGAGGCTTGCCAAAATATGCCAACGTTGGCACATTTTCAATCTTTCCTATGCCTTGGTTCTCCCTTCAAGCCGATTCCATCCCGCGCGCCGAGGTCGAGGCCGCCTGCCAGCGCCTGCTCGACGAGGTTTCCGCGCGCCTCAAGCCCAATCTCCGCCGCGTCCTGCTTTTGCCGCCGGACCTGACCCGCGCGCACAGCGGCGCCGGCTGGATCACCGAGACCATTTACAACCTGCTGCCGAAAACGTGCGACGTGCACGTCATCCCCACCCTCGGCCAGCACGTGCCGCACACCGAGGCGGAAAACAAGTGGATGTTCGGCTCGATCCCGCACGCGAAAATCCACGCGCATGACTGGCGTAACGGCTGCGTCCGCGTTGGCACCATTCCCGCCGCGCGCGTCGCCGAATCGACCGGCGGCAAGGCCGACTGGGAGATTCCCGTCGACCTCAACCGCTCGCTCATGGAAGAGCCGTGGGACCTCATCATCAACATTGGCCACGTCGTGCCGCACGAGGTGCTCGGCTTCGCCAACCACAACAAGAACTACTTCATCGGCCTCGGCGGCAAGGACACGATCTGCGCCTCGCACATCGCCGCCGGCGTCTACGGCATCGAGAACAACCTCGGCAATCTCATCACCCCGCTGCGCGCCTGCTACAACTGGGCGGAGGAACAATTCCTCGGCCGCCTGCCCGACGTTTATTTCCAGGTCGTGATGAAGCGCGACCCGCAAAACAAACTCGTCCACACCGGCGTCTTCGTCGGCGACGATCTCGAGACCTATCTCCAGGCCGCGCGCCTCAGCCGCGAGGTCAACATCACCACCTTCGACAAGCCGGTGAAGAAAATCGTCGCGCACATGCAGGGCGACGAATTCCGCAGCACCTGGGTCGCGAACAAGGCGGTCTACCGCACGCGCATGGCCATGGCCGACGGCGGCGAGCTGCTCATTATCGCGCCCGGCCTCGAGCGCTTCGGCGAGCAGCCCGATGTCGATGCCATCATCCGCAAATACGGCTACGCGCCCACCAGGGAAGTGCTCGAGCTCTACAAGCGCAACGCCGACTTGCAGGACCTCGCGCACGGCGCCGCGCACCTCATCCACGGCACGTCCGAGGGCCGCTTCACCATCCGCTACGCCCCCGGCCACCTGAAGCGCGCGGAAATCGAGCAGGTGAAATTCGCCTACGCCGACCTCGGCGAAACGCTCAAACGCTACCCCCTGGACCAGCTCAAGGAGGGCTGGAACACCATGCCCGACGGCGAGGAAATTTTCTACATCAGCACCCCTAGCGCCGGCCTCTGGTCCACCCGCGAAAAGCTCCTGCGCGCCACGAACTAGCAAGTTTCACGCGGCGACGCAAAGACCGCAGCGGGGAATACAAGTGGGCTTTTCGCCGCGCTCGCTGCGTGAAACCCCATCACGGCAGCTCCGCTGGCCTCGTTGCCCAGATATGAGATCAATGGTGAAATCACCGTCGCCTAGTGACTGCTGCCGGCGACCGCAAGCTGGCTGTTGATGCTGGAAAAGACGGACCTGACTTGAGTGCCGAGCCGGATCAGGACCGAGATGGCGACGACGGAGATGAAAGCCAGGATCAGGGCGTACTCGACGAGGGTCTGGCCTTTTCTGGATCGCTTCTGGCGGCGGGGCTTCTTTTTAGGATTCATACAAGGGCTCAGCTTTAAATCGAAAATCCGTCCGTCACTCGCGCCGAAGGAGGATGCGCTTCAAGGCATGGAGCAGATAAATGGAAATCAAGAAAACGATCAGCGCGACGGCCTTATTAAAAAGGTGCATGGGCATTTCGGACGAAGGGATCCCGTCCCATAAATCCGTCGCGATCGAGATCACGATGCTGGCAAGGGCCAGTAAAACGGCAAACGCGGGCCCGACTTCAATCGCCGCGATGCCGATGGGAAGGATATAGACGCTGAGGATGGAGGTCTGGTAGCCGGTGATGTAGTCAAGATCCCCGATCAGGAGAATCCCGATGAGGCAATAGATGACCATGGCCAGCCGGCTCTGGCTGGTGAAGACGGTTCCGGTCGGACGTGCACTCATAGGCAACTTCATGGGCTAAGGTGCAGGATTTGGAACAAGAACGCCATGGGGTGAATACCCCATACGTCGCGGCTGCAAGGATCACGATCGCGGGCGCGCGCCTAAATCACCAGCAGATTCTACATCACCTATTTTTATAGGCTCCCAAAGCGAAATAGGGCAGGGCCGCCTAGCGCTTGCGGAGCTTATCGGCCGCGCCGCGGAGGAGCTGCTCGGTCTCGGTCCAGCCGAGGCACGGGTCGGTGATGGAGAGGCCGGGCTGGAGCGGCTGGCCGTCGACGTGCTCCTGCCGGCCGGTCTCGAGGAAGGACTCGATCATGCCGCCCATGACGCGGGCGTCCTTGTCCATGTGGAAAGCGAGGATCTCTTCCCAGACGCCGCCCTGCGCGGTGGCCTGCTTGTTGGAGTTGGCGTGGGAGCAGTCGACGAGGAGGCGCGGCGTGAGGCCCATCTTGTCCATCTTGCCGAGGGCCTCGAGGATGGTGGCGGGGTCGTGGTTCGCGCCCTTGCGTCCGCCGCGCAGCACGAGGTGCGTGGTGGGATGGCCGTTGGTGCGGATGACGCTGACCTGCCCCTCCGCCGAGATGCCCAGGAAAGCATGCGGCTGGCGCGCGGAGCACATGGCGTCGAGCGCGGACTGGTACTCGCCGTCGGTGCCGTTCTTGAAGCCGACGGGCATGGAGAGGCCGCTGGTCATCTCGCGATGGGTCTGCGACTCCGTCGTGCGCGCGCCGATGGCCGCCCACGAGACGAGGTCGGCGATGTACTGCGGGACCATGGGGTCGAGGAACTCCGTGGCGGCGGGCAGGCCGAGGTTGCCGACGTCGATCAGGAACGCGCGCGCCAGGCGCAGGCCCTTGGCGATGTCGTCACTGCCGTTGAGGTCCGGGTCGGTGACGAGGCCCTTCCACCCGACCGTGGTGCGGGGCTTCTCGAAGTAGACGCGCATGACGATGAAGAGGACGTCGCTGACCTCGCGCGCGACCTTGGCCAGCCGCTCGGCATAGGCGAGGCCCTCCTTCGGGCAATGGATCGAGCACGGTCCGACGATGGCGAGAAAGCGGTGGTCGCGCCCGGCGATGATCTCGGCGAGCTGGCGGCGGCTGTCCGCGACGGTCGCGGCCACGGCGGCCGGCACGGGCAGCGATTCCTTGAGGTGCGCCGGAGTGTACAGCGGCTCAATGGCGCGAATGCGGAGGTCTTCCAGTTTCATAACGTCACAAAATAAGGCAGCTCAGGGGTAAGAGCCCGCTACCCTAGCAAATGCCCGCCCGAAGAGCACGCCAAACCGCAGGCGTTCCGCAAGACCACCCTGGGCGCCGCGATCCAGTGGGATGGGGCCGGGCGGCAAGTTGCACGCCGGGGGTGGAACGGCTCGTGCTTCGAAGGTTTGCGAATAAGGAGGTCTTGCCCACATGACGAAGATCACCCGACACGAACTGGACATTCCCAATCTTGGACCGGCCGAGTTTACCTCGCCCCTGCAACGGCATCGCTTCGAGGCCGATGCCGAGTTCATCACCGACGACGATCACCGCGTCCTCTTCGACTATTCACTCGAGAAGGTACAGGCGGCAATCGAGGCGGGCACGGAACCCGCCTCCATCGAACGGGCCGGCCCACGCGAGCGCATCTTTCACAACCCCGCGCAAACCATCTGCGCCGTGGTCACCTGCGGCGGCCTTTGCCCCGGCCTCAATGACGTCATCCGCGGCCTCGTGCTGACCCTCAACTACAGCTACGGCGTGCGCACGATCTACGGCATTCCCTACGGCTACGAGGGTTTCATCCCGAAGTACGGCCACTCGCTCATCAATCTCACGCCCGAACTGGTCAGCGACGTGAACCGGGACGGCGGCTCGATTCTCGGCAGCTCGCGCGGGCCGCAATCGCCCAAGGACATGGTCGATTTCCTGGTGGAAAACCGGATCAACGTCCTCTTCGTCATCGGCGGCGACGGCACGCTGCGCGGCGCGCAGGCCATCGTGGAGGAAATCAGCGCGCGCGGACTCAAGATCAGCGTCATCGGCATTCCCAAGACGATCGACAACGACCTCGAGTACATGGACAAGAGCTTCGGCTTCGAGACCGCGTTCGCCGAGGCGGTGCGCGCGGTGCGTTGCGCCCACAGCGAGGCGCAGGGTTATCCCAACGGCATCGGGTTGGTAAAGCTCATGGGCCGCGACTCCGGGTTCATCGCGGCCTTCGCGGCGCTGGCGGAGAACAGCGTCAACTATGTGCTTATCCCCGAGGTGCCGTTCTCCCTCCAGGGCAAGCACGGCCTGCTTTCCTGCCTCGAGGACCGGCTGGCGCGGCGCGGCCATGCCGTGGTCGTGGTCGCGGAGGGCGCGGGCCAGCATTTGATGGAAGGTCCCGGCGGCACGGACGCCTCGGGCAACAAGAAATTCGGCGACATCGGGCCGTTCCTCAAGCGGGAGATCGAAAGCCACTTCAAGCACATCGGGAAGGAAGTCAACATCAAGTACATTGACCCGAGCTATGTCATTCGCAGCGTGCCCGCCGGCTCGCAGGACGCGATCTATTGCCTGCGCCTGGCGCAGAACGCCGTCCACGCCGCCATGGCCGGCAAGACGAACATGGTCGTCGGGCGCTGGCACGGTCATTTCGTGAACCTGCCCATGGGCGTGGTCACGGTCCGCCGCCGCAGCGTGAACCCGACCGGCGACCTGTGGATGACCGTGCTCGAGGCGACCGGCCAGCCCGCCCGCTTCATGTAACTTTCAACCCAACCCAAGGAGACCGCAGTCATGGCAGACAAGACCCTGAAAGTGCCCCAGAACGTGCCGGGAAAATGGTACGTGGACGACACCTGCACCCCGTGCCACACCTGCATGGAGGAAGCCGGCGGAACGTTGCTCAAGTACAACGAGGACGAAACCAAGGTCTACTTCTTCAAGCAGCCGGAAAACGCCGACGAGGAAGACGCCGCCGACCGCGCCATGAACGTCTGCCCGACCGGCTCCATCGGCAACGACGGCGAGTAGGCATCGCCTATCCGAAGCGTTGGCGAATAAGACGCCGGCGAAGTATAGAAACGCCTCGTCATCCTGAGCGAGCGAGGCGGAAACTCACGTCGGTGAGAAAGAGCCTGACCCCGAGCGAGTCGAAGGACCCGGCCTCTCTCGCCCGCGGACGACCGCAGCGACGCGGAGTCTCTCCAGGCAAAGCCACTCCCGCCGGCCTTTCGCGGCAACACGCACTCGTCATCCCACCCTCGGCTGCCAGATCACGCAGCTCCTTCGACTCCGGCTCGGCAAAACGCTGCCCTCAAATCACACCTCAATGCTCGCCTCCGCTCAGAATGACGAAGTTTGGAAAAGGCGATTTGTAGGAAATGCGCGGTCTCTTTAACGGGTTAACCTCATGACGTTTTTGTAATGAGAAGTCAACAAATGACTAATGAGTGACCATCTTTGCCGCCAAGGCGTCATAAATTTGAAGGTTGTTTTAAACACGAGCTATGATCGCGGTCCAATTCCTGTATTGCGCCTCGCCGGTGATGGCTAAGGTAGAGGAACGATGGACGAGTCTTTGGATGTCGACGATTGCCTGCGCCGCTGGAAGGAAGGCAGCGAGGCCGCCGCGGAGGCGATTATTCAGCATCTTTACCCCGTCATATCCAAGATTGTCCGCACGCACCTGCCCCGCCGGGACGATGAAAAGGACCTCATCCAGGAAATCCTGATGAAAACCTTCGCCAAGCTGCACCAGTACAAGGGCGATGCCCCGCTGTCGCATTGGGTTTCGCGCCTGGCGCTGACCACCTGCCTCGATCGCCTGCGCGCCCAGAAAATCCGGCCCGAGGTGCGCCATGCCGACCTGACGCCGGACGAGGCCGATGCCTTCAACGCGGCGTGGCTCACCGGCAGTACCCCCGACTCCAGCAACGCCATCGCGGCGCGCGACGTGGTCGACCGCATCCTTTCCCATCTTTCCCCGGAAGACCGCAGCCTGGTGCTGATGGTCGATCTGGAGGGCCGATCGCTGCAGGAGATTTCCGAGACGACCGGGTGGACCGTGTCCAAAATAAAAATGCGGCTTTTCCGCATTCGGCCGCAACTGCGGCAGATGATTCAACGTCTGGAGGACAGCAAATGAACAAGAACGATCCCGAAACGACCTGGAAGAACCTGCTCGTCCAGAGCGCGTCCACCTTCGAACCCGAGCTCGCGCCGCCCTACGGGTTCATCACGAACACGCTCGCCGCCCTCCGCGCCGAGCAGCGCCAGGAGCGCGAATGCGAGCGCATCGGCCTGCGCGCTTTGTGGGCCTCGCTGGCGGCACTGGGCGTGGCGGCGGCTGTGACGCTGACGGTCAGCCTTCACCAGGACAATTCGGACTTTGACCCCGGCGTCCGCAGCCTTGTCCAAGCTGAAAATCTCCCCTATTCCTAGGGGTCGATGCCCGCCATGGCCAATACCCGTATACTCATCGCCCAATTCGTGGGTGTGTTTGTCATTGGCGCCCTGGCGGGAGGGATGATGAGTTATTCCTTTTCGGATACCTCGCTCGCCAAGGCGATGAACCGTTGGAACAATGCCGATACGCTGGAAGCTGTCATCGATGCCAAGTACGCCAAGGACTACCAGCTCACGCCGGACGAGCTCGCCAAGATCAAGCCACTGACCAAGCAGTTGGCGCAGGACCTCTATAGAATCCGCCACCAGTTCGGCGTCGACATCATTGACACTCTTAATCGCGACCACGCGGCCATCGCGAACCAGCTCTCTCCGGAGCATCGCGCGGCCTATCAATCGAAGATGACGGGCCTCACCGGGAAACTCAGCGCCGCCTTGCTGGGCGATCAAAGCTCGCCCACCCAGGACCAGAAGTAGTATATTTCGGCCCGGTGCGGCGTTTTAATTATACTCATGCCCAACGACCTTACCCAGAACGAGCCGTTACGGCCGCAAGCCCCTGCCGCGATTGCGCATGGGCCGGGCCAGACCAATGGCGCGGCGGCGACGGTCCGGCGTGCGCCGGCGGCTCCGGCCCCTTCGCCTTCGCCCGCGCCCTCGGCCCCGTTACAGCCGCTTCCGCGCCGGCCTAAAAAAGGCGGGTTCGGCCTTCTCGCCTGGCTCCTTTCGTTGCTCCTGCTCGCCGGGGTGGCTTGGGCGATTTATCACTTTTACTTCCAGGCCCAGCCGCAGCAGGCGGGCAACGGTCAGGCGGCGACTGCTTCGGGCGGCGGCGGGCATCGCCATG
>Ga0209611_10013202_pt1 | contig 11399 bp, 12 predicted proteins | sample S1TSphgellanicum_3_FD_187693 | JGI IMG/M metagenome (GOLD analysis project Ga0209611, IMG submission 187693) | Host-associated microbial communities from peat moss isolated from Minnesota, USA - S1T2_Fc - Sphagnum magellanicum MG (SPAdes) (version 2) | ecosystem: Host-associated > Plants > Peat...
CAATCATTTACGACAATTCGTCCGATTTTGAATGAAAAATTGATATTCAGATAGAATCTCAAGCTTTTTGTCTGTATCAAGTGCTACAAAATTAGATGCGCTTACCCTGCATAATCTTTCATGACGTCAATCACTCCAGCATCGGCTGGGTAGTGAATGTTTTTGTTAGGAAAATTATTCAACCTCTTGCGAAATTGATTCATCCCCTGACTAGGGATAGAATTTTTGGGCAACCGGACAGTTGGTGTTGCCTGGTTTTTTCCAGCACAGTTAACAAGCAGTTGTGAGAATGCCAGTGTAACTGTACTTAGCAAAAAATAGCGTCGCTTCATGGATTTTTCATTTTAGATTTTTGATACATTTCTAAGCAGCACCAACCAGTGAAAGAAAGATTGAATGTACAAAATTTTGTCCTGCAAGCGTTCCCTCACCCGAATGTGGTAAAGGGTTCTGCCAAGAAATTTATCTGAAGTCTTGACCTGATCAAACAATTGATTGTACACTTGGGACATAAGAACACTTATCATTGGTTCAGCATTTACCTGCTGCAAAATTTTAGCAGGTAGAACGACCCCTAAAAGATGATTTACCAAGAAAAGCCCCAAGAAGAGCATCCGTCTACAGCCGAAGTCATTAGCCTTTCTTAGGACTTTTTCCCAATCTAGATTAGGGTGATTGTGAATGAGTGTAGCAATGTCGCATAGGCATGATAGTCGTTCCCACATATGTCTAGACCCATGGACACACAGAATTGGTAGCCAATCTTCTAACGGTAGGTAAGATATAGTTGTGCCAGCGAAGGATAACGGTTCTAAGTCTTGCCAAAAATCTTTTGGTTCAATGCCACAGATGTACTTTGGTGCAATTCGCCAATGTATTTCTATGAAAATTCCTTTGTCATCATGAATAAAATCATAAGTATGCTCAGTTTTAGCTTGTAGATAGGCAATTTCCTGTGCATGAGTCATTTCAACGTTGGGTCGATATCCTTGAGCAAGCAGCACTTTTTTGACTGCAAAAATATCTTGTTGTTGCATAATAATATCTAAATCACCGAACTGCCGCAGAGCTAAATTACCGTATATTGTGGTAGCTAAAACTGGACCTTTGTAAGGTACTGCAACAATTCCTTGCTCTTTCAAGAGGTTCAGGAGTTTGACGAGTTCGGCAGTCAAAAACAAGTTGCGCTCTGCGATCGCATGAAACATACCGCGCATCTGATTTAACGCGGATTTAGGGATGACCTCTGGGCAGATACTATTAAAGCGCGTGTACAACAAGGGTATAACACCATGTGTATCTGCTGTTTGGAGCAGGTCTTCCCAGTCTATGTCTTCCTTAACCAAAGCCGTGATGCGCTCAGTAGTTGCACGATCTAGGTGAGTGCGGACACAACAAAGGATTAGCTCGATTTCGAGACGAGTTTTGATGCTTTGGTTTTTATGATCGACTTTAGATAATGTTTGCATATATTTGGTTAATATTATTTTGAGTAGCCGATTTGCAGAAAGATCTCTCGCTGAACTACCAACTGTATACTTCTTTATGCTTATACGTTCCGAAAATAATGGATAACAAAACCACTTACAATTTAAGTAATTTTACGCGATCAATCAGCATTCCTCCGGAACTTTCTCGATCAATTAAACGATCCTGCTCCCAACATTGCTTCTAGTCTGCATTTGTGATTTCCAAGACTGTGCGTAGAGTCCATCTTGGGCGAGTAATTCATCGTGATTACCCGATTCTACAATCTGACCATTACGCATGACGTGAATAATATCAGCCCGCATAGCCATTGTGAAGCGATGGGTAATGACAATCGCAGTGCGACCATTCGCCATTGTACGGAAGCGCTCTAGCCAATCAAACTCAGCCCAAGGGTCCATCGCACTGGTGGGTTCATCTAAAATGATAATTTGGGCTTTTTTTCTGAAAAAAGCCCGTGCTAGGGCAATGCGCTGCAACTCGCCGCCGCTGAGATCGACGCCATCAGCAAACCACTTTCCCAGCAACGTATCGTAACCCTGAGGTAAGCGAGCAATCACCTCATGAGCGCCAGCACCTCGGGCAGCAATTTCAATATCAGTGGCGCTTGGTTCTGCTTGCAGGTCGCCTTGGGCAATATTCTGAGCAGCAGTAGCATGATAGTTGATGGGAAATTGAAACAAGACTGTGAGACTTTGCCTCAGTTCTGCAACAGACAGACGGCGAATGTCAATGCCATCGACTTCAATACAACCGTCTTCAGGGTCGTAGAAACGACAAAGTAGCTTAATCAAGGTACTCTTACCTGCCCCATTGTCACCCACAATTGCCACCACCTTGCCTGCGGGAATAGTGAGATGAAAATTTTCAAGGGCGGCGCGATCGCTTCCAGGGTAGCGAAAGGTCACTTTGGTAAAACGAACTCCTTGCTTGAGGTTTGATGGAATTGGCTCAGGCTTAGGAGGATCAACAATTTGGGGTTCCAGTTTCAAGAATTCAAATAGATTTCCCAAAAACAGACTATTGGAGTAGATTTGACCGACATTCCCAATTAAGGTTCGTGTTAAACTCTGTCCTCGATTCAGGGCTTGGTAGAAGAGGGCAAGGTCACCTAAAGATATCTTTCCTAGTAATGCCTGCCAAACCATCCAAGCGATGGCCACACCAGAAAACACTAAACCAAGGCTGCTAGCACCGAGTTGCCCTAGACTTTGACTTCTGATTAACTGGATGCGTTCACGACGAAGTTTATGCCGCAGTTGCTGATAAAAAGATTGAAAATTGTCACCCAACGCAAATAGCCGGAGTTCTGGCGCAACGTAGCTATCTGTCAACATCAAGTTGTAGTAGTTTGTCCATCGCCGATCTTGAGTTGTGCGCTGCCACCATTGGTGTTGCTCCCAGTTGTTATGCAACACTACAAAAAAGGCTGGCAAAAGGCTAACGATCAGAACCAAAGGTAGCCAAGCTCCGTAGGGAAGCAACACTGTCGCCATAGCTAAAAGGGTAATACTGTTCTGCAACAGGCTGCCACTGTTCTCTAACAATCCCAAGGAACGAGTACTAGCATCACTGCGGGCACGCTCAAGTTTGTCATGGTAATCTGGCGATTCATAAAATGCCAAGTCTACTGCAACGGCTTTCTTGTGGATGAGGGCACTGATATAGTCTTGTACTAGCTCTGCTTGAACTGTGCGAATCCAATTAACTGTGCCTTGTAACCCCTCTGTTAGTGCCAGAATAACTGCCATCAAAGCACCTGGAAGCAACAGCAGTTGAACACCTTCCTCAGAAACCCCAATTCTGATTGCTGCAACCAAATTATCTACTAGGAGTTTTGTCAGATAAATAGTGGCTGCCGGCAGTACCCCCTGGATAATCAGAAGAATGCCCCATGTAACAGTCCAGCCTCGTGCTGCTACCCAAAACAGATGATATGCTTTTGGCAGTTGTAATAGCTGGCTCAAAGCACTGCGTAACTTTGTAGGTAGGATGGGTCGAGGTCTTCTTTTAGGCATGGAGAAGATTTTGCTACTTGATGATTGAATAACTGGAGTTGAATTGCTTTGTGGCGATCGCCCGTCAATAACTAGAACTGTTCGGGGTTGTGTGAAATGCTGTTCAATATCAGCTTGTTGGTTTTCGTCCACCTACAAGAAATATGGTAGTAGTATGGCGAAAATCCCCTGCAAGCTCTGCCCTCTTCAGATCCTCTATCCACTTTCTACCCTCTGCCTCTGACACCAAACCCGCTGCAACAGCAGGATTGACATATTTGTTGATCAGGTGTTTCTCCGCTCGCTCATTGATGCTTATGACAACTGATGGTAACAGCGTAACATTAACATCCACAATCCCTAGACGCTTGTACAGTAGAGGAATTAGCATTCCAATTCGAGGACTGCGGAAGTGCTCGCAGTGGCAACTGATAAGCTTGCCAGTCACTATAGGATCGCTGCCTTTAATGGTTATAGTTCCGTAGTCCGGCTCGACGACGACAAGACGTGCTCCTAGTCGCGCTACACGAACCATTTCCGCAAGTGCCTGTTGTGGATTATCTAGATGTTGCAACAATCGTTCAGCCCGACAGCTATCGAAGCTGTTGTTAGGTAATTCCAAATGTTGGGCATCCCCAACGTAGTACTCTACTGGCAACCTCAATTCTTCAGATCGCTTTTTTGCCTCTCCAATCATAGTGCTGCTGGAATCCACCCCAACCACCTGACCACTTGCGCCGACGAACTGGGCAATTGCTTGCGTATCATCACCCGTTCCACACCCGACATCAAGGACGCGATCGCCTTCACAAACATCAAGTAACTTGATCATCTCAGCCTTGATCGCCCGCCAAAATTGATTTGCCCCCATTTCATCCATTCGGCGCACATACTTCATTGGATCTGTTGTGCGATCAATATGGCTATAGCTAGATCCTCTAAGGCTGGTTTGCGTGTTCATATAGTTCCTTCAATTATAGTTCTGGAGGTCGCGCCCAAATAAGAGAAATTCTCTCCATGCATTAACGGTGGCAGTTATACCAGCGTCAAGTGTGTGGGTTGTGTGAGATGGGTTTCAACTAACGCTGCTAAAGTCGGCACTAGTTCTAGAGATTGAGGACGTTCCAAGCGATGAATAGAAACCTGGTTGACCAAATTTGTACATTGTTGCAAATGATGAGAACCGCCTACACCTTGGAGCAATTGATTGACAGAGCGAGCAATATAGGCATTAGCCAGCAGTTGTATAAATCCTTTCTGAGGTGAGAGCAACTTTATCTTGGGTTCCGGTCCTTTAGCGAGTTCATAAATTCCTTTAAGCGGTAATGGTTGCTGGCAAAACCTATCGCTAGCAAGACGAGAGCGCTTTTCGTAACCAATAGCAAGCCTCGGTAGTGTCTGTGGGTCATCTCCTAAAGCCTGAGCTGCCGCTTCTGGCATGAGCTTAATCTGTGGAACTCCCGGAATCACCATTGGACATCTAGTACTCTTCACATCCACTACCACTAAATCATCAGATACGAAATGATGTCCTCGTCCATAGAGGGTTGCTGACAAAGTAGATTTACCCCATCCTCGACCACCAAGGAAAACTGCCGCACCACCCTGAATTTCTACAGCACTCGCATGTAGTGTCAGTAATCCTCGCTGGTGCATCAGTGTCGCAAAAACTACGCCATAAAGGGGCAACCGCAAAAGACGATCTTCGACATCTGGAAGAGGATCTATAATAATTTCTCTACCGTTACTGACTGAAAAAGCTCCTACCTCATTCCAGAAAAAAGAGACTTCTTGTGGAGTCACATGAAGGTAAGTTCCTAGATGATTGACTTGCATCAGGGAGCGATTAACCTGCCCAAACTCAATGACAACATCTGCTTTTGTTTGTGCTACTTCTTTTAGTTCCGATAGTTGTATAGCAGAAAGAATGCCTAAGCCGTAAGCCTGATAAAAATACATCTTTGAATGACTACCTAAAATTAAGTTCAGGATTTCACTATTGAACATGAAAAGAGACTTCAGATGTATTTGGCTTGACCAAATACATCTTCAATTTTTACGAAGGCGGAATTAAGCCCAAAAAACAAGGGTTTTTTGGCTCAATCCGCCTATTTTATCTACACTGCCGACCATTTAGATTAGCAGTATTTAAAGCTGAACGGTAATCCCAGATCAACACATTGACTGCGATCTTCAACCTTAAATAAGCTAATGCGTGTTCAAATTGCAATTTTTGTCACTCTGCTCAGCAGACAAATCAATGGTTGATTATTTCTGACGAATAATAACCAATGACGACTCGAACAAGTCAATATGCAACTTTAATGCATCCTAAGCATTTGGGAAAGCAGTGTTATTGTTACCATTTGGGTTGTCGCGATTAGCTACCCCTGATGCCAGGGTGATCTTTTCAACATTACCGTGAACAATCAGTGCGGGCTTGATGTAGCTCTTCTTCATGGTTTTTAGTCCTTTGGTTAAAAGTGAAGTTATGGACAGTTTGCACTAACTAACAGTGCTTTAGTGGACAAGGGATTTTATCAAGATCTTTTACCTTTACATCACCTCCTTTAATATTTAAAAGGGAAAGCTTTACGACGTCAGCTTTGCGTTACGTAGCCACAGGCTAAGGAATACGGTTCTCCACAGTGAGTTCACATCATCCTCACTTGCACTATCAGAGACCAACCGTTTATATGCCTGACGCGTAGCTGTAACATCCACATACGCTTCAAAAACCTCTGGATTTTTGAGAATTACCTGCTCCAAGCGCTCCCGTTCATAGGCTAACAACCCCCGCTCTAAACTTGGTGTGAAGTTTGCTTTACCAGGACGCCATTGCACCTCTTGAGGAAGAATACCCTCCATAGCACGACGCATCACAATGCGGGTATAACCCATGTGAAGTTTTTGATTCGAGGGGAGAGCCAGGCAAAACTCGATCAGCCGCTTGTCACAAAAGGGATAGCGAGACTCTATTGAAAATGCCGCAGCACTTTTGTCCTCCGACTCAAGAGCGTGCTGCATCACATCAGAGGTTAACCAGTAATGATGCCGCTCTTTTTCAGTCTTAAACAAAGCAGGTGTAACAGCCGAGATCTTTTCTGCTAGGTTAATTCGCTTTACAAAGTCTGGATTAAGGGGAATACTCCATAGAGGGTTCTCGACCGCAGGCTTAGCCCGGTGCAGGGTTTGATAGATCCCTTTGAGGGGTTGGAGTATAAGAGATTCGGAAAACCTCTTCTTAATGCCATAGTGCCAGTACCAGTTCCATAAAATCTTTTTCCAAGGTAGATTATGCTTTCTCCCATACTCTCTAGTTTCCATCGCGAGGGTTTGCCATTTACCTGCTCTTGCTAGTTCACGTAGATACTCGTTACCATGGGATACAGTCGTGTCGCCGTCAAATCCACTGAGAAGAACGCGGATACCTAATTGATTGGCAAGCCCCTGCATTCCCCAGTTGAAGTAAAAGTTTCCTCCCAGAAAGGCTTCGTCTTGATGCCAAAGTACGTTGTCTAGATTGTCAGTGAAGGGACGTGTGTGGTCAGCCAGAAAATAGTGTGGCTCAAAACCGCCTTGAGCTAAAACAGCATTTTGAAAAGGGCGCTCGTCACATTGGGTAACTTTCTCGAAAATGGCTGAGAAGGTGTGCAGAGGCGTACACCCTTTTTCTTGGAGAAAGTTTCGTGCTGTGCAGGCGATTGAGGAAGAGTCCAATCCTCCGCTCAAGTATGAACCGATGGAAAAGGCACTTCGCAGGCGACAACGAACTGCTTCGGTAAAAATTTCGCGAAATGCCTCAGCATATTCCGTATCTGAAGCCAGACGTATGTCGCGGTTCTGGTCAAGTTTCCAGTAAGACTGAATAAGTGTCCCACTTGAGCGTACAGTCATCCTATGACCTGCAGGGAGCCGAAAAATATCTTGGTAGAAAGTGCTATTGTTGTCCCCAAGCAACGCTATCAGATAGTGAGCGACCTTTACCTCATTGAGCTTGTGGGGTACCTCAGGTATACAGAGAAGGGCTTTGATTTCCGTGGCAAACATGAATGCTCTACTAGAGGAATAGTAGTAGAACGGCTTGACTCCAAAATGATCTCGCGCACAAAACAGCGTCTGCTTTCGTGCATCCCAAATTGCAAAGGCAAAGTCTCCCAAAAGGTATTCTGGACAGTCTTCACCCCACTTTTGATAAGCAGATAAAATCAGTTGACCGTCAGTAATCTTCTCAGGTGGACGATTTTTTAAACCTAACGCTTCAATCAATTCATCCCGGTTGTCAATGCGAGCATCAGCAATCAAGACAATATCGTCCGTCTGGTTAACCAAAGGAAAGTATTCTAGGAGAGATTCAGGTGTAGTCCAGAGTAACCGATGACCTAGTCCGACAGACCCCTCACTCCATATACCTACTCCATCCGCTCCTCGGTGCGCGAGAATGTCCACCATCCGTCCCAGATCCTCGCGTTCTACTGACCGACCATCAGAGTAGTATATTCCGACAATTGCGCTCATAACTCCTGACTCCCAGTTACCTACAACTCTAGAAAAACCAGCTAACGATGGTGTGTCGTTCACCATAGGTGACGGGTTTAACGTCATGCCAAATATTAGAGTGAAATGCCAACAGCATCCCTGGTTCACTGTCAAAAGGGAAACCATATGTCTGCCAGCGCGGGTCGTTAATTAGCCCATAAAATGCTAAGTTCCCACCACAGTAATTTCCTGGTAAAGGTTCCAGAGCTTGATTGTTCAGGAATAGTATCACAGATACACGACGCTCCTTGATAAATTGTGGTGCATCTGGTTGAGCGCTGGAATCTTGATGAACACCAAAAAAACCCCCTTCTTTGTAAAGGTAAAATAGAGGCTTCTGAAAGCCAGTCAGTGGTAAATCAAAGTGGCGCTCCAGTAATGGCTTAATCGCTAGTAAACGCTCCTGTATAAATAATTCTGTTTGCACAGGTACATTAATTTGCTCAGTTCTCCGGTGGTTTGTACACAGTTGCGGTTCAAGAATTCTGTCATCGTTTTTTGGCAAAACTAGAGCCTGAGTGGCAGAAGCTAAGCAAGCCTCAGCTAGATACCTAGTACAAAACTCTGCATCTAAAAACTCTTTGTGTACAAAGAGTCCGAAACGACCAAAAAAATCAAGACTTGCCATATTCTTTACTCTAGCTCGATCAATTTGCTAACTCTTAACAAACCGCCTTAGTAAACAGTTACGTGCGATTGCCACTCCTAAAACCAAAAAAGTTAAGCCTTTTCGTTCCTCACCTCGATTAGTCCTGAGGCTTTTAGAGCATGCAGCAGTTCCAAAATGTCGCTGGTGCAAACTTCTGGTTCGATTTCGTACTCTAAAAGGAGAATATCCTTTATATCTTTGACTGTATGTGGTTCCTGAATAAGATTCCAAATCCGCGCTCCCACTTCATTCAGACCGTGGTAGACTCCGGACTGGAGATTAAGAATAACGACTTCCCCGCCAAGATCAGAGGATATTTGCTCTGTTACTGCTACTACTAACGAGGACTCAGAAATGCTGGATTCTAGTTGTTCTAAAGTCATATTTCAAGAAATTCCTTTTGTTTATTTATGTTAAGTTTTTTTTGATGTCATGTGGTTATAAGGTAATGGATACCCATGAGCGCGCTCATAATCTAACTCCTTCGAGCGATGGTAGTGGGATGTAGCGAGACAAATCTGAAAGATAACCAATCGCCACCCTTCCCTGGTACTCCACCCAAGCATGAGCCTCTAGTTTTCCTCCATCTCCCTTGGCAACTCCAATCCGGAGTTCAACCAAGTCACCGTAGCTGTTCATCAGCACTTGAGTAGTCAAGGCGCGAGCTAGACACTTTGCACCGCCAGGCGTATAGCGCGTCGCTATATTAACAGCCCAAACAATTTTGCCTAGGTCAACTTGGTGAGTATTTTGTGTCTGAGAAATGACTTGATTGCTTTTTCTCAGTATCTTCAGTAAAATCCGAAATGGTAATAATAACATCCCGAATCTAATTGTACTTAGTAAAAGTATAGTGGTCAGCAGGAGGAGGTGATCGCCTCCTGAAAGTCTGAAAAAGTTACGCAACCGTCTCATCCTTCACCTCAATTAGTCCTACGGCTTTCATCTCGTGAAGCAATGCCAACAAATCGCTAGTGCAAACCTCTGGTTCAACTTCATACTCTTGCACAAGCGTCTGTTTAATATCTTTCACTGGTTTTGGTTGCTGAACCAAATTCCAAATTCTTGCTCCCACCTCATCTAGACCATGATAAACTCCAGATTGGAGATTCAAAATGACTGCTTCTGCGCCCAAATCAGAAGAAATTTGGTCTGTAGCCGCTACGACTAACGAGGACTCTGAAATTATGGACTCTGGTTCCTTTGGCCTCATGTTCTCTACCATTCTCCTTGGTTGTTTCTATTCAGTCTTTCAAGCGCCATCAGCAACTTCACCCATAACTGACACACCCTAATACCTAGGTGAGAATCGTTGCCCGACCTTGAAGATAACTTTTTGAATTGGCTAGACGGTGGTAGATTTGATTTAAACAGTCAACCCTGTGTGCAATTTTCCAAAAATTTTCCTGGAAACTAAGCTGTTACGTAGCACAGCGGTATATTGCTCCTAAGCAACCTGCCTTTTATACAAATTATTCCGCTACGTAAGTATATATTATTGCAATTAATCTGCTTCAACATGTATATGCTGGTTCTTCATAAAAAAAACACACTTTAGTAAAGAATGTGTAACTATGTACTTAAGAATCTGTCAGTTTTAATACTTTCACTAACCGCAGTCATTAATACTATCTTTCGTAACTGATCCCGGCGATAACGGCAAAAGCAGCTTTCCCCCAGAACACGACATCAAGTGCATGTGTTCGATGTGTTGCATGAGTCAACTATAGCCGTGATTTTGCATATCAGATAATATAACGATCAGCCTCTATCTATGGTTGTATATCCATTTAAAAAAGCATGGAATATCCCGTTTTAGTCAACCGTTACCCTCAACAAGTAAAGCCATCCACATATCTGGAGGCTCAGAGTAGTAATCTATTTCCTCAACTTGATATAGATAAGAGTCAGATCCGTTTCGTAAAATGATGTAATCTTCGCATTTGACACCCTTACCATATGCTGTCATGTAGCCTTTTTTCAGATTTTTATCCACAGGTTCAAACACATAGTCACGTCCGCAAACAAATCCCGTATAATCGTATGTCTTCCGCCGTTTTGGTTTAGTTAATATCCAGTTAACCAGCGATAAAAAAATGATACTGAGGTTGATGCCTGACCGGGTAGAAGACATAAGTTAAGTAGGATAGAAATAATGAGCAATAGGACAGACAAAACTAGGGAACCCAAGTCGTTATCCCCTTCCCTAAAGGGAAGAGTTGGCAAAAGTAGATTCAGCTGTACTCCTGCGCGATCAGTTGCTCGATCTCGTAACGTGGAGCCATCTGTGCCCTCGCATCAATTATAAGCGGCTATGGACAGTTGGTTAAATCCTCCGACTTGAAAAAGGGTATGGGGTGTGGGGTGTGGGATGTGGGGAAAGAAACCTTTTTCATGCATGGCGGTGAAAATTTTTTCATTTTTGTTTGCCATCGAAACCAGAAAGCTTGCGTTGGCAGGCTTTGTTTTTGTCGCAACCCTGCTCCTCTGCTCCTCTTAGTTCCCAATTGAAGCTAAATTTTTGGCATTTGTCCTAAACCGACTTTCAAAATACTTGACACTACCCTAGGAGCCTGTGCTATATTTACTAAAGTTTAAAGTATTGGGGCGTCGCCAAGTGGTAAGGCAGCGGGTTTTGGTCCCGCCATCCCTAGGTTCGAATCCTAGCGCCCCAGTTAAGTAAGGGACAGGCAAAAAAACCTGTAATTTTTTTATCTCAGTCAGCT
>Ga0209611_10013203_pt1 | contig 11399 bp, 12 predicted proteins | sample S1TSphgellanicum_3_FD_187693 | JGI IMG/M metagenome (GOLD analysis project Ga0209611, IMG submission 187693) | Host-associated microbial communities from peat moss isolated from Minnesota, USA - S1T2_Fc - Sphagnum magellanicum MG (SPAdes) (version 2) | ecosystem: Host-associated > Plants > Peat...
TCCATGAAGGTATTCTCGGCGCCGAGCCGCATACCGAGGTGAAGGATTACGATGTCGAGATCTCGGTCGAGCGAGACGAGGTACTTGCCACACGATGCCGGTTTTTCCAGCCACAATCGTCTGCCGCTGCCAACCAGGGCGCTGAGGTAGATTATATCTACCGTATTCCGCACCCGTACTGCGCCGTACTCTACAAAACCAGTGCCATCGACGCCTCACGCCGGGATGTGATCGCCATCTTCGCGCAGCCTATGGAGCAGGAGCGCACCCGCGCTCACCTGCTGCTCAGCATCCTGGATGAGCACAGCGACGATTCCACGCTCCGGCGCTTTCAACAAACCGTCTTTGGTCAGGACAAGCCGATCCTGGAAAACCAGTTTCCAAGGCGCCTGCCGCTCGATCCGCGCGCCGAATTGCCGATTCGCGCTGACAAGGCTTCCATAGCGTATCGTCGCTGGCTCGCCCGAAAAGGCGTGACATACGGCGTGATTCCCGTTGCCGCCTGATGTGGTACCCGATCGCCGCCACGCAGGATTTGCCTTTCCGCCACGTGTATCATGCGAAACTTCTCGGGCAAGAACTGGCGGCATGGCGGGCCGATGATGGTTTCGTCAACATCTGGGAAAATCGTTGCCTGCATCGCGGCGTGCGCCTGTCGATCGGCGTCAACACCGGCACCGAGCTGAAATGCCAGTATCACGGCTGGCGCTATGCCAATCGTACCGCCGGATGCACCTATATCCCCGCCCACCCGGACCGTGCACCACCGCGGGTGATCGCCAATCGCATTTTCCCCTGCGCCGAGCGTCACGGTCTGATCTGGTCATCCCTTGAGCCGCCGGCGGGCGAGCCGGGAAGCATCCTTGCCGATGCGGTCGAGACATTGGTGCTGCGCGGCATTGCCGTGCATGCGCCGGCTGCCCTGGTCACGCACGCTTTGGCAAAAATACAGACCGGTGCTGTGGTGTTCGTGCAACCGGTCGATACGGCAAACTGCGTCATCCGCGGCATCGTTGCCCCTGCGCCCGCACCCGACATACGGATGCGCGCTCTACGCCACTACAACCATCTGTTCTCTGCCGTGCGCGACGACATCGAACGCGCGGCGGGCACCGAATGATTACGCTGTACGACGACGTGCTTTCGGCCAACGCCTACCAGGTGCGGCTGTTGCTGAGCATGCTGGCGATAGAGCACACGACAACATTCGTCGAGACCACGCCCGGCCGCGAGCAATTTTCGCCCTGGTTCCGCGGGCTCGCCCCACTCGGCGGCATACCGCTTCTCGATGCATCCGGCGTGCTGATCCACGATTCGCATGCCATCCTTGTTTATCTTGCTACCGCCTACGACTTCTCAAAGAGCTGGTACCCGGTCGCCGCCGGCCCAGCGGTGCTTGCCGCGATCACCGAGTGGCTCGATTTCGGCCGCCGCCTTTGCGCCACCGCCGGCGCGGCCCGCTTGCATGATTCTCTGTTCCAGCCGACAGATATTGCAGCTTCCCGCCGCAACGCAGGCCAGCTTATGCGCATTCTGGACGAGCATCTCTGGTTCGGCGAACAGCAGGGCGATGAGTGGATCTGTTCCTTGCCGCACCCTACCATCGCCGATCTGGCCTGTTTCCCACATATCATCCTGTGCGAGGAAGGCGGCATATCCCGCCAGGAAACCCCCGCCATCCGCCGCTGGTGCGACAGGATCAAGCGCCTGCCCGGCTTCGTTGTGATGCCGGGCGTGTTTTCCGCCGGATGATCTAGCGCCTGGCCCGCAATGCCGTCGCCAGCGTGCCATCGTCCAGCACGTCTAACGCGCCACCGATCGGCACGCCTTGTGCCACCCGGGTCAGCTTCACGCCCGTGGGCGCCAACCGATCGGCCAGGAAATGTGCGGTGGTGGCGCCATCCACCGTTGCACTGAGGGCCAGGATCACCTCGGCCACCTCGCCCGCCGACACACGGTCGAGAAGCACGGCAATGTTCAAATCCTCCGGGCCGGTGCCCGACAGAGCGGAGAGCGTGCCGCCAAGCACATGGTAAACGCCACCATGCACGCGCGCGCGTTCCAGCGCCCAAAGATCGCCGACACCTTCCACCACACAAATTATGCTCCGGTCGCGTTGCGGGTCGCTACAGATCGTGCATGGGTCCTGGCTATCAAGCGTACCGCAGATGCCGCAGGTTTTCACCGCCCGTGCCGCATTTGCCAAAGCACGGGCCAGCGGCACCATGCGGGTTTCCGGCGACTGCAACAGTTTGAGCACGATCCGGCGGGCGCTTCGCTGGCCCAGCCCCGGGAGCCTGGCAAAGATCTGAATCAGCGCATCGAGTTCAGGGCCGCCCAACGCGCGAATCCTAACTGGCAAGGGCAGCAGCGGAAACACGTGCGTCTGCACGCCGCTAAAGCTGCCGGTAAAAACAAAGGCTTAGGGCTTGTTCGACACCGTGAAACAGAGCGATAACTTTGAAACAAGCCCTAAGGCCTCAGAATGGCAGCTTCAGGCCGGCAGGCAGGTCCATGCCGCCGGTCACCTTGCTCATCTCATCGGCCATCATGGCATCCAGCTTGCGTTTGGCGTCGGTATGCGCGGAGACGATCAGGTCTTGTAGCATCTCCATCTCGGCAGGGTCGGCCAGCTTTGGATCGATGGCCACACGGCGCATAACGCCCTTGCCGCTGAGGGTGACCACCACCATACCGGCACCAGACTGGCCCTGCACCTCCATCGCCTCCACCCGGGCTTGCATTTCCGCCATCTTGGCCTGCATTTGCGAGGCCTGCTTCATCAACCCGGCTATGTTCTTCATCTCTGTGTCTCCGTCATAAAGCGCGCTTCCGGCTCGATGGGCGCGCCCATCAGATCGGTTGGCTCGTCAAACTGTTCCGCATCGTCCGGGGTAAAGCCAGGCATATCCGGCTCGCCCAGGCTGATCTCTGCTGGCAGGCCGTAGGAATCGACCCCCGGATCGCGCACGGCCTCGATCCGCGCACCGGGAAACGCCATCATGATCGCGCGCACCAGCGGATGGTCGGCGGCAACGTCCCGCCGTCCGCGGTCAGCGGCACTGCCCTGCTCGGCCAGCGTGGCCTCGCCGGGAGCAGCACTGATCGCAATTGTCCAGCGCGTGCCACTGACCCGCAGCAACAGCGCGCCGAGCTTGGAGGCGAGGTCTCGCGGCGCATCGGGCTGCGGCCGCAACTCGATCACCGGGGGTGCGAAGCGCACCAGATGCACGGAATGCAGCAAATGCCCATGCAGCAGCACCTCACGCTCGGCCGCCACCAAAGCCACGACATCGCGGAAACTGGAAAGGCGCGGCAAGGCCGGTGCTGGAGCCATTTGCTGTGCCGCTACGGGCGCACCGCCTGCCACCGCGCGCGCACCGCCGCCGCCGCCGCCGAGCCCGGCCAAGCTGGGCGCGGCCGCAGGAGCGCCGCCCTGGGACATCAGCTTTTTCACCAGGTCACCTGGTGGCGGCAGATCCGACACATGGCACAGGCGGATCAGCACCATTTCCGCGGCCGCCCGGCGATCGGGGGCCGTTTCCACTTCGGCAATGCCCTTCAGCAGCATTTGCCAGCTTCGCGCCAACACCGGCACCGAGACGCTATCCGCCATGGCCGCCCCGCGCGTGCGCTCCGCTTCCGGCAATTCCTGGCTTCGGCGCAGCTCAGGCACTGCCTTCAGGCGAGAGAGCGTGTGGGTGAGTTCCAGCAGATCGCCGAGCAGCGCCCCAAGATCGGCGCCCAGCGCGTAGGCGCGATCGGTGATCGCCAAAGCATCCGCCGCGCGGCCCTGCATCACCGCATCCATCAGATCGAACACCACGCCGCGATCGGCAATCCCCAACATGCCGGCCACCGACGACGCGGAGATTTTCTCGGCACCGTCTTCCGAGCCCTGGGCGATGGCCTGATCTAGCAAGGATAGCCCATCGCGCACCGACCCATCGGCCGCGCGGGCGATGGCCGCCAGCGCCTCATCCTCGATCGGCACCGCTTCGGCCGCGGCGATTTTCGCGTAATGGGCGGCCAGCATCGGGATGGGAATGCGGCGCAAATCGAAACGCTGGCAGCGGGAAAGGACGGTGACCGGCACCTTGCGGATTTCGGTGGTCGCAAAGACGAATTTTACGTGCGGCGGCGGTTCTTCCAATGTTTTCAGCAAGGCGTTGAACGCGTTGCGCGACAGCATGTGGACTTCATCGACGATGAACACCTTGGTGCGCGCCTGCATCGGGCGGAACCTTGTTGCCTCGATTATCTCGCGCACGTCATCGACGCCGGTGCGGGAAGCCGCGTCCATTTCCACCACGTCGGGGTGGCGGTCGGCCAGGATGCCGCGGCAATTATCGCACACGCCGCATGGATCTGGGGTAGGGCCGCCTTTCCCGTCCGGCCCGACGCAGTTCAGCGCCCGGGCAATGATGCGTGCCGTGGTGGTCTTGCCCACCCCACGAACGCCGGTGAGCATGAAGGCATGGGCGATACGGTTCAGCGCGAAGGCATTGCGCAGAATGCGCACCATGGCGTCCTGGCCGATCAGGTCGTCGAACGTGGTCGGCCGGTATTTGCGGGCCAATACCCGATAGGGCACCGCCGCCACGGCAGGCGCCGGCACTGCGGCTACCGGCAACACGTCACCGAACAGGCCCGGGCCATCCGGCACCGGCGGCAGCAGATCCTGATCTAGGCTTTCAGACATGCCTCAACGCCGGGCCCCTCGGCCGCCACGGCGGCTAGTAGTGGTGGGAGGCCAACAAACGACCCGTGCGTTGACCCACTGCGGCTGCTTCCTTCCGGACCTGACCGGGTTGGCAGGGCGCCCGTCCGCCGCCGACCTCCCAGCCGGACTATCGTGCGCGGCGCGTTTTGGCGCAAGGCCTGGGGCAATTGCCGGTTTTCAGTGGTCCGTCTTCAGATGAATTGTCCCCTCAGGAACCCAAGCGCCGGCAATGGGCGCCACGCCTTTGGCAGATCGGTGCGGCGGATCGGGGCCACGCTGTATCTTGGCACCGGCTGGTGGCTGTTGCGCAAGAAACCCGAATAGGCTTTCACCTGCTGTTCGCGCCAGGTTCGGTCTTCAAGGGCGGCAGTACGATTGGGGTAGATATCGGCAATCCGATCGGTCTTGCCGAGGGAAGCAACAACCGCCCAGAGGGTATCGTCGCGGGGAACGGGCAGGCGGATGATATCTGTCATTAGTCCGCGGAGCTGGGGTTGGCCCTGAGCGCAGCATGCATCCGCCAGCCTTGCGCGGGAAGCAGAAACTGCATCGCCCTTAGGGCTTTGTTTCGGCGGCAGCTTTGTCGGCCTGCTGGCGCACTTAGGGCCCGTTCGACATTAACCGAATCGGGTCACGGGGTCGAACGGGCGCCTCACGCCTTTGTTTGGAGCGGCATCTTTGTCGGCGTGCCGACGCACTTATGTGCCGACGATGCCTTACTTGCCGATGCCTGCCTTAGGCGATGTATTCCAGAGGTTGATCGCCGACGATCTCGGCCGGCGCCGAGCGCCGCTCCAGGGCACGGTCGCGCATATGCGCGGTCGCCGCACCAAAGGTGTTGAGGGTCGCCTCATCGAGCCCGTCGCACAGGATACGGGCGACATCGGTCAATTGCACATCGATTTCGCCCATCAGAGGCAAGGCAGCCTCGGTCAGATGCAAACGCCAGCAGCGGCGATCGGTCGGGTCGGCCCGGCGCTCAACCATGCCCCGCGCCTCAAGCCGGTCGATCAGCCGGGCCACGGTGATCGGCTCCACTTCCAGTATTTCGGCGAGTTCTTTCTGCAGAAGGCCGGGCTGCTGTTCCAGCCGGATCAGAATGCCCCACTGGGCGCGAGTCATCCCATGGGCGCGGGCGCGCTTATCCGCCTCGGTGCGGATCAGCCGCGCCAAAGTCACGATATTTGAAAGCAGGTCGCGATTGCGGTTCATGTTTGTGGAAATAAGAACGTGGCTTACTATAAATCAAGAGTACTTTTACCTTCGGGCCCGGGCCGTCCCTTGGGAATTTTTTCGAGGATCGGCTAGACAGCCCCACCATGCATCACCCAGCCGCATTTTCCGGATGACCGACGCGCCGACATTGGTCACAGGGGCCACCGGCTTTGTCGGGTCGGCCGTTGCGCGCACGCTGCTGGCACGCGGACACAGCTTGCGCCTGCTGGTGCGGCCGGGCGGCGACCGGAGCAATATAGCGGGCCTGCCGGCTGAATTGGCAGAGGGCGACCTGACCGATCCCGCATCTCTGGCGCGCGCCGCCGATGGATGCCGCTATCTGGTTCACGTCGCGGCCGATTATCGGCTCTGGGTGCCCGATCCCGAGGCGATGCTGCGCGCGAACGTGAACGGCTCGCGCGCGCTGCTGCTCGCGGCGCAGTCCCGCGGCGTGGAGCGCATGGTCTATTGCAGCAGCGTCGCGGCCCTTGGGCTGGTCGGCGATGGCAGCGTGGCCGATGAGACCACCCCGGTGCACCCGGACAAGATCGTCGGCGTGTACAAACGGTCCAAATACCTGGCGGAGCAGGCGGTGCTGGAGCTGGTGCGGACGGAAGACATGCCTGTTGTGATCGTGAACCCCTCCACCCCGGTTGGGCCGCGCGATATCAAACCGACCCCGACCGGCAAGATGATCCATGATGCAGCCACCGGAAAAATGCCGGCTTTCGTGGAGACCGGACTCAATATCGTGCACGTGGACGACGTGGCGGAGGGCCATGTGCTGGCGCTGGAGCGCGGCGTGATCGGCGAGCGCTATATTCTCGGCGGCGAGGATTTTTCGCTTGGCGCCCTGTTCGCCCTGGTGGCCAAAGTCGCAGGACGGCAGCCTCCGCGGATAAAATTGCCCCTGGCACCGCTTTACCCTGTGGCGCTGGCTTGCGAGGCGCTGGCGCGGTTCGGGATCGAGCCGGTGGTGACGCGTGAAACCCTGGCGATGGCGCGCAAAAAGATGTTTTTCTCCAGTGCAAAGGCCCAGGCGGAGCTGGGCTACGCGCCGCGGCCGGCGGTGCAGGCGATCGAAGATGCCGTGGCCTGGTTTGCCGAAAAGCGCGCCGCATGATCTGGCTTGCGGCGCTTTCCCTGGCCATCTGGGTGTATCTGCTCGCCGGGCATGGCCGGTTCTGGCAGTCCGGCCCTAGCCTCTCACCAGCCCCCGCCTTCGCGCCTCGTCCACAAAACCTGCCGGCAGTGACAGTGGTGGTGCCGGCGCGTAACGAGGCGCCGTCCATCGTCAGGGCGCTGACATCGCTGCTGGCGCAGGATTATGCCGGCGATCTGCGGGTGGTTATGGTCGATGACCTGAGCAGCGACGGTACTGGCGCGCTGGCGGATGGTATCGACGATACGCGGCTCACTGTGCTCCGCGGTGCAGCGCACCCGGCGGGATGGAGCGGCAAGCTCTGGGCACTGTCTCAAGGTATCGCGCTATCGTCGGATCCGCTTCTGCTGCTGACAGATGCCGATATCGAGCACCGGCCACTTCACCTCGCGACATTGGTGGCCAAACTTGAGACCGACCGGCTGGACATGGTCTCCGAAATGGTGGCGCTGCATTGCGAAAGCGCCGCCGAGCATGCCCTGGTCCCTGCCTTCGTGTTCTTCTTCCAGCTGCTCTACCCATTCGCCTGGGTGAACGACTCCGGCAACCGCACCGCGGCCGCCGCCGGCGGCACGGTGCTGATTCGCGCTGCTGCCCTGCGCCGTGCGGGTGGCCTGGAGGCGATGCGCAATGCCCTGATCGACGACGTGACTCTCGCCCGCAAAGTGAAGGCAGGCGGCCGTATCTGGCTGGGCCACAGCCAGCTCGCCACGAGCATTCGGCCCTATGAGACGGCCGGGGATGTCTGGCGCATGGTGGCCCGCTGCGCCTATGTCCAGCTGGAGTATTCGCCGACCAAGCTGGCCGGAACTGTGTTGGGCATGATCGTGGTGTGGCTTGTACCACCGATGGCGGCCGTTTTCGGCCACGGCCTGGCCAGCTTTCTGGGATTTCTGGGCTGGGCGGCGATGACCGCCTCGTACCTTCCTACCCTCTCCAGGTTCAGGAAAAATCCGCTATGGGCAGCCTGCCTGCCGGCCATCGCGGTGTTCTACACGGCGGCGACATTGGGCTCCGCATTGGACCATTACAGGGGGCGAGGCGTGATCTGGAAACAGCGGGCGTATCACGGGTGAACGACGCGGTAAGCGCTCTGGCGGAGGATTCGGACTCGGTCGAATCCTGGTCGGGCAAAGATCGGGGCGCGGAGAATTTCCCTGTCGGCTCGGCACTGATCAGGCCCGATCTTCGCCGGCACGTCCATGCCTTCTATGCTTTCGCCCGCAATGCCGACGATATCGCCGATAGCCCGGTGCTCACCCCGGAAGACAAGCTGGCCAGGCTCGATGTGATGGAAGCCGTGTTGCTGGGCACGCGCAGCACCGGATCGCCCAGCGCGCTCGGGCTGCGCGCCAGCCTGGCGGAAACCGGGCTCAGCGCCATCCACAGCCAGGAATTGTTGCGCGCCTTTCGGCAGGACGCGAAAAAATCGCGCTATGCGACCTGGGCCGAGCTTTTCGACTATTGCACCTACTCGGCAATGCCGGTGGGCCGCCACGTATTGGCCCTGCATGGCGAAGGCCCGGAAACGCTGCCGCCTTCCGACGCCTTGTGCACCGTGCTCCAGGTGCTGAATCACTTGCAGGACCTCGCCAAGGATCTTGCCGGGCTGGACCGCTGCTACCTGCCGCAAGACATGCTTGCCGAGGCGGGCGCCTCCATCGCCGATCTGCGGGGCCCAGCTGAAACACCCGCTCTACGCCGCGTGTTCAGCCGCTTGCTGGATGAATGCGACACGCTGAACGCAACGGCCTCCGCCCTTCCCGGGCGGGTGCGTAGCCGGCGGCTGCGGCTGGAAACCGCGGTGATCGTCAATCTGTCAACGCGGCTCGCCCAGCGCCTGCGCCGGGGCGACCCGCTCGCCATGCGCGTCAAATTACGCCGTTCAGACGTTGTGGCGAGCCTGTTCGGGTCGCTGCGCCATCTGCCAGGCACCGCCGGATGAAAACGCCGCTCGGTGCAGACAAAGCCGATTTGAAAGAGGTGCAGCGTATTGTGCGCGCATCGGGCACCTCGTTCTATCGCGGCATGCGCATCCTGCCGCCCGACCGGCGTGCCGCGATGTATGCGATCTATGCCTTTTGCCGCCTGGTGGACGATATCGCCGACGAAGAAGCGCCGCTGGAAAACAAGCGCCTCGCCCTAGATGAATGGCGCGCCCGTATCGGCGCCCTGCGAGGCACTGAGGGGACCAGCCCCGTCACCCGCGTGCTGAAGCTGGCGACGGACCGCTTTGCCCTCCGGCCCGAAGATTTTCGCGCAGTGATCGACGGCATGCAGATGGACGCCGAAACGGTGATCGTCGCGCCTGACTACAAGACGCTCGATCTCTATTGCGACCGGGTTGCGTCGGCGGTCGGCCGGCTCTCCGTCCGCGCCTTCGGCGATGCGTCGACCGCGGCCGACGAGGTGGCCCATCATCTCGGCAGAGCGCTTCAGCTAACGAACATCTTGCGCGACCTTGGCGAGGATGCAGCACGCGGGCGGTTATATTTGCCGCGCGAATGGTTGGCCGATGCCGGCGTGCCGGCAAATCCAGCTGGCGCCCTTAACGACCCTCGGCTGGCCCAGGTGTGCGAGCGAACGGCGCGGCGCGCCCACGCCCATTTCAGAGACGCCCAGGCGGCGATGATCCGCTGCGATCGCCGCGCCATGCGGCCCGCGCGGCTGATGGCTGCGAGCTACGCCGCCATCCTGGCCCGTCTGGAGCGGCGTGGCTGGTCGCGGCCCGAGGAGCGCGTCTCCGTGCCGAAATGGGAAAAGCTGCTGATCGCGCTGAGGCACGGGGCCCGTTGATGCCATGCGGCCGCATCTAGTGTTCGCCGCACAGTGACGGGCCCCCGTGTTCACGTGATAGGTGGTGGTCTCGCCGGCTTGGCCGCTGCGCTGAGCCTGGCCGAAACCGGCCGGCCAGTGACCGTGTATGAGGCGGGGCCTGCCTGCGGCGGCCGCTGCCGCTCCTATTTTGACCGTGAGCTTGGCTGCCGGATCGATAATGGCAACCATCTGCTGCTGTCCGGCAATCATGCCATCATGTCGTATCTGGACCGGCTTGGCACGCGCCACACGCTGGGTGGCCCCGGCGCCCCGGTCTTCCCCTTTATCGATCTGCGCACCCAGGCGCGCTGGACGGTTCGGCCCAATCCGGGCCGGATCCCTTGGTGGGTGTTCGTCCCTGGGCGTGGCGTTCCCGGCGCTCGGGTGGCCGACTACGCAAAGCTGCTTCGGCTGCGCGGGGCGGCACCCGGGGCAACGGTCGCTGATGTGCTGCCGCACAATGACTTATACACGCGGCTGATCGAGCCACTCGCCATCGCTGCCTTGAACACGCCGGCCGATCGCGGCAGCGCCCGGCTGTTATGGGCGGTGATCGCCGAAACGCTGGCGAAGGGCGGGGATCAGTGCATTCCGTGCTTTCCCGCCCAGGGCCTATCAGAAAGCTTTATCGACCCCGCCATGGCCAAGCTGCGGCAAAACGACACCCAGATACGGACCAGCTACCGCATCGCTGCGTTGAACAAGGAGCATGGCAAAGTCAGCGCCCTGCTGGGGCCGGAGGGCACCGTACCGGTCGCGCCCGGGGAAACGGTGGTCCTGGCCGTGCCTGCACCTATCGCTGAAGGCCTGGTCCCTGGTATCCAGGGACCAGACGCCTACGAGGCGATCATCAACCTGCATTTCAAAGCGGAAGCGCCGCCCAACAAGGCAGGATTCATTGGCCTTATCGGCGGTTTGGCCGAATGGGTATTTGTTAAACCAGGCATCATCTCGGTCACGATTTCCGCGGCGAACCGCCTGCTCGAGCGCGGGTCTGACGATTTGGCGCAGGCCATCTGGCCAGAGGTTTGCGCGGCAACGGGCCTCAGCCCGAACCCGGCGTTTGTCGCCAAATTGCCGCCCTGGCGGCTGATACGTGAGAAGCGGGCCACCTTTGCTGCAACTTCAGAGCAACAGATGCGTCGCCCAACTGCAACAACCTACTTGCCGAATCTGGTGTTGGCGGGCGATTGGACGGATACAGGGTTGCCGGCAACTATCGAAGGTGCGATCAGGTCCGGCTTTGCTGCGGCGCACCACTTGCGTGTAACGTAACGAACTAGAGTGAGTATGCAGAGCGAACTCCTAAGCAATCGTGATCGGCCGATGGACACGACCGCTTTGCAAGCCAGCATCGAGCGGGCCGCCGACGCGCTTTGCCGGCGGCAGAACGCCGATGGCCATTGGCGTTTTGAGCTGGAGGCGGATGCCACCATCCCTGCCGAGTACATATTGCTGGAGCATTACCTGGACCGGATCGAT
>Ga0209611_10013205_pt1 | contig 11398 bp, 7 predicted proteins | sample S1TSphgellanicum_3_FD_187693 | JGI IMG/M metagenome (GOLD analysis project Ga0209611, IMG submission 187693) | Host-associated microbial communities from peat moss isolated from Minnesota, USA - S1T2_Fc - Sphagnum magellanicum MG (SPAdes) (version 2) | ecosystem: Host-associated > Plants > Peat...
TTTTTTCCCCCCCCCCCCCGCGCCCTCGAACCTCGTCCTTGATCTCTCAAAAGTTTTATTCTTTTAGAGCATCCATCCCCAGCAGTGCTGCTCAATATGTGACCTTGAAAAAAATTATCTCTCACATCCAAGTTTGGTTCTTTACTTTTTTGCAACCCACCCATTAAAGTGAAACTGTAACTACTGCAAATACGTGAGGGACTAGTAATAGCAAACCACCTGCACCAATCATTATGACTGGCCTATCTAGTCAGATGGGGAGCCTGGCAAGTGAAGGTATTCCGTACAAGCTGATTGTTGTTGCATCCAAAGAAAATGTTTTCTCTTTGCTTTTGGTGGCTAAGTTTCGCCAAAAAGGGCCTAGTAACGTCAACCAGAGCCGTTTTTGGAAAACCCGACCTAAATTTGCCAGATCTCCCCCCCCCAAAAAAAACTGTTTACCGACTGTTCCAATGACAAAACCTAAAAGATCTAAATTGCCTACTACTACTTTATAGTTTTGTAAATCAATTACTTCCTACTAGTGAATTCTTTCTCTTACACAAGATCTTTACATATCCTAAGCATTTATTGCTATGACCTACATTATTGGCCATCAATTTATTGATAATGATTCTGTGCAAGTGGATGTTAGGCAGCAGAAGATTTTTCTTTTTCTTTTCTTTTTTCTCTATGTGTTGAACCTCATTGATAATAATTTTTATGGGAGTGAATAATGAAAACCAAATTTCACCAAATTCTTTGCAAATTGTTTGTATGTGTCCAAAAAAATTGTCTTTTCTTTTTGCTTCCCAAAATCATGGCCATGGATACACAAATTTAGGAAAAATTTCTGACTTTTTGCTACCAAACTTGTCCACTAATAGCTAGGAGAATCATTGGAGGAAACTTCTTTGGAGGATGTTTCAAGACTCTTATATTCTCTTCAAAAACATCTAAAATAGCTAAGGACATGTAAGTCAACTCGAGGGATGATGTCGTATTGGGCCATGCATGAACAAGGATTCCACATTATAAAATATCATAATACCTTTACCATTCTAGCAATAATTAAATTTTTTTAGTAAATGCTGATTTTTTCAAAATTGGTTGCCCAAGTTCTAGAATTCTATTGCTATCTATTGTGCAAAGTTATTTCGTTTATTCCAAGTTTATATAGCCATGTCTTTGAATGTGCTGAAATTTTAGTAAATTTTTATTGTTACTATTGGAGTGAAAACATAAAAATTAATTAATCTTCTGCATGAAGATGAAGGAATGGTAAAGCTATTACGATATTCCCAACACTAGGTGGGAAATAAGTAGAAGGCATGATCCAATGATTTTTATTTTTCATTTTTATGATTAGGTAGGTGTGGTGATTATCCCACAACAAAATTAACATGAATGGCAACAATCACACAAAAGACATAGCTTTAATTTGAAGAAATTAAAGATTTGAAAAAATTGTCAAAATAATTGAAAACTTGCAAAAGAATTGTTTTAATCATTAAAATTTGTTGAAATTTTTTTGTGGCTTGATGTAACTTGGCACCTTAAACCTTATCCATGAATAATGTCTAGCAAAACAGAATTTAAAACTCCTACTGTGGTGGTTGCACCTTTTTAAAATTGAACAAAATTTTATTTATTTTGTCCCCCAAAAAAAAAAAACATTGAGTTGTGTTACATGAAATACTTAATAACATAACTACCTTGAAAGGCGAAAGTAAAATGGTTGATGATTGAACAATTAATGTATCAATCACCTTTCTCTCATTCATTCCACCTCCTTTTGATGGGGTGTAGAGACTAAAAAGTGCACCCATAGCCTACTGCCCTTTAAATCACTCAAAATAGGTGAAAAATGAAAAAGATATGACCCTTTACTACTAAGATGGTCAAAAATGGAAAAAAAAAACTTTTCATACACATGGCAACCCATGAATGTTTACTTTGTCAACTAAACTAAATAATCATATGTTGATTATTGGGCTCTACCTACTTTCATTGCCAAGATGGATTAAAAAACAACAATCATTTTTTTCAAAATAATTGTTTAATTTTAAACATATGTTGAAATTTAGTCTAATTAAGGGTTCGGAAATCAATAGTAATGGGTGTGAGATCATCCCATTCACCAAGGACTATGGGCACAAATTGTTCCTCATGATCACCATGGTCTTGATGTTCCTCCTAATTGTTATGGTCTTTTGTTCTTCCGAGTTGATGAGGTCTTGGTGTTCCTCTTGATTATCATGCTTTTATTTTCTTTTGAATTGTTATGGTCGAGTGTTCCTATTAATCGCCATGGTCTTGTGTTTTTCTTATTCATCATGGTCTTGGTGTTCTTGATTATTTTAGTCTTGTGTTCCTATCAATCATCATGGTTTTAGTGTTCCTTTTGATCAGTGTGGTCTTATGTTTTATAGCTTTCCTATTTTTGTTCATCTTTTATTTTGTTTGAGATTTTTTTATTTTATTTGTTTTCAATGCACTTAATCATTATAAGTAGCAAGGTTGCTACTCTAAACGATTGTGTCTATTGTCTAATTCATGTTTGTTGTTTAACCTTTTGTTAAAACAATGTTGTGCATGTGAAATTCACACCTTTGCACCTATGCAAATCTATTCACAAGCCCACTTGAATGTTAATTGGAATCAATCATTCATTTCTTTTACAATTGCTAGAATGTAAGTTGCAATAGATTGTATTCTAGTGCATTTCTTAGCAAGTCTTTGAGCTATTCAATGTGTTTTAATCTCCAAATCTTTTTTTTTTTAATCACTTGTCCTCCCTCTCCATTTGACCTCATTTTCTAATTCTCTTTACAACTTCCTTGTTTATGAATTTTTTCCTTAAGATATCTAAGTATTCATTTCATGTTACAACATGTGATTGGGAATAATCAATTAATGGTTATTTTCCCTTTGTTTGTTTTGAAAGGAAACAAGGAAAACACATGTATTTCTCAATCAAATTTGGAGAAGGTTGAGTTTCTTACAACACTTTAGCATTTTTTCTTAAATTATTTCCAAACACACCTATAATTAAATGCACAGACTTGGGTTCTTGGCATTGTCACATGTCATGCCATGAATGTCATAGAGAGCAATGATAGCAATAGGACAATCTTTGTTGATTCAAATGAAAATAATAGCAAGAGCTTGACATCATCATCATCACGGCTTGACATTATAGTAGCAAACAATGCAAGCTTTGTAGTACATTGGGAAATCATGTGTGGATGTGTTACTGCAAGTGTGGATGTTGACAAAGATGGATGATGGCAGAGTGCTGCTCACCATGCAGGAATAACCCTTTGTGCTAGAGCATAAGACTAATCATTGTCTCTGGTACTATTGAATTGTCTCTAAGGAATTGAGTTTGTAATCACCAGCAACTCACCAAGACTTTCAAGTCAAGTGTTCTTGCAACAGGTGTGGGAATGGACACCCAATGTTCTATTCTATAATAGCTAGGAGTAGCTACCAATAAGGATGCGTAACAGTATGATGTTCGAAGAATTCTAACAGTACCCGTGTTTGTACCTTCCTCTAAGAATTGCTTGGCTGTCATCGAACTTGGCATGGGTGCTAAGAAGTTGTAGTAAGCACCTGAAATTGACATCATCTATCAAGCTTTGCAAGTGCGAATGACAAGATTTTTTCTTTTACTTGCAACCTTCTTCCTAAAGATTTTCATCTTATGCTTGTAACCTCTCTTTCTTCTCGATTTTCATTTATCATCTTTTGTCTGTTCTGAAGAGTGTGGCCTTCTCCCAAACAATAGCCATGTACTACTTATGTCATAACCTTAGCTTTGGGCTTGCGACCAAAGCAAAGGGGTTACAAGATTGTGGGCCAAGAGGAAGCCCGGGAGTTAAGGTAAAGAGGTCGTAAGGATGCGAGCCAAGAAGAAACCCGGGAGTCACATCACATACTCCCGAAAGTGTAAGAAAGGATGAGGAGTATGAGGGAGTGAACCCTCACACTCCCAAGGCAACTCCCACTTTGGGAGGTGGAGTCCTGGTGGACTCCTAAGACTTCAAAGAGCGATTTTAGGGGTCAAAATTCAATAGCTTGCGGCGTTCTTTATATCATTGGAAAGCTCTTGGAATGTAAATGACTAAAATGGGTTCTCATTGCTCATTTGGACATCTGAAACACAAGTTATGGCCAAAAGAAAGGCCAAGAGTCAAATTGCCAATTTGATTCCCAACTAGAAAAAGTCAGGAATTAACCTGATTTACTTGGCTACGGAGGGCGTGCGATACACCGTTGGAAAGATCTTGACAAGAGCTACAACTTTGCTTTAGAACGCATCGCGATCCGAGGTCTGTTTGCAAAGTTATGGGGCTCCAAAGTCGCAGGAGTCCCATTTGGTGCGATTTCAGGACTCCCATTCGGGAATCCCGAGAAAGAAAAACCATTTGGATGTAGGCTCCGTGGCCAGCCACAAAGTATACTATAAGGGGGAAGGTGGTGGCTTCCCCCAAGTCCGAGCCGTGGTGAATCTAATGTGTTCGTGTTTCCCGTGGCTCGTCCTAGCACCAAGGGTGCTCCAACTATGCACTAACCACTTCATGTGGGTTGTGTGCAAGCTCGTGTGAGTGAATGAAGCTTGTCAATTCTTCCTAATCCCATCCCGAAGCTCCAACATGCCCCTCTACCCCTCAAAGTGTTGTGAATTAGGGAGTGTGCCCCGACTCCTCCCTCTTTCGTTGTATATTACTTGGACTCACATTTGAGTCCTTCAAGGAGTTGGGAGCGCATCAACTTCTTTCATCTGTTTGTTGTGGACCAATTTTGGGGCAGATTGAACATGCGTATGAGATGCTATCGAATGATTTAAGAAAACAAAACTATGATCTTTTCCAAATGGACGAACGACAAGTTTAACTTCTTTTTTTTTTTCCCTCTCCCATGTCACAAAGAATTGAACTACATTTTGGACCAATGAACTTGGAAAGTAACATGCAATGCCTAGAACTTCTACTAGAACCATTGTCATTTTCTTTTTATGTAGAGCAGAATAACAAAAATGAAAAAGCAATATGCAAATAGCCTTGTTGAAAGTATTCCCTTTCCATTGTGGGAACCATCGCCAACAGGTATGAAGCAGTTAAACACACTATGTGAACCTTCCTTCAGAGTAAACATGACCAAGGCTTCATGTGTGTGAAATGTGTGCAACTCATGTAAGCTGTAGTTGTGGATACAGTTGGGAGATACTGACATTTTTGTGATCTCATGTTGGGTGAAATAGTAAGAATTCCTTGTTGTGTGAACATTTTGATTTGAAACTTGTTTGAATCAGGGTTATATAAATGATAGTGAACTCATTGTTTGTCATGGAGTTCCTTCATAAATGGACTTACTTCTATGTAGGGAAGCCAGTGGAATCAACAACAGTTGAACTAATGAAATATAATTTTGCCAAACTGATACTAGATAGTAATGATACTTGGTTGGTACAGGTGAGCTTAATTTGAATAAACTTTGCTACTTGAAACTATCGTGAAGTCAAATTTTCCATGCTTTGGATCAATAGGAAGCATGATTCCTTTGCATCACTAAATTCTAGAAAATATCACATATTTACTGATCTAGTCAAGTTGGCCAGTTTGTCCATCTACTGACCTATTTATATAGGATGTTGAAAATTTTATTTCATAGGATTTAATAGGATCCTCGTCCAATCTCTTACTTAGGTCATTGGATGGGACATGGCCATATGTGATCTCTTGTATTGCTCCATGCATAATGAAATGCTTGCATTTTTCATGTAAGAGTTGGAAAAACTCCATGCTTGCCCTGGATTGTTGAGTTAAGGTTCATCTGGGACAACCCTCTCCACGTATGAGATGATATTAGTTCTTGGCTGTGGTGCAAGCTTACTCAATTGCTAGTCCCAACCCACACAAATTTGTTCATATTTGAAATAGGGTAGGTAAGACTGTCTTGTTTGATTTGTTGGATTGCCAATCTATTTTTGAGTTTATGGTGATGAGAAAAAAATTAATGTGTTGACATGGAAGATGCAATTTCTTGATGCCTTTGGGTCTGTAGAGAGGCATAGTTGAGGCCTTGTGTTTGCTGAGAGGGATTGCACTTGACATGGGTGTTGCTGGAAGGAGTGGCAAAATTGGGTTTAGTGGAGCTTGATGAGACTCTAATGAGAGGACTCAGGCAACAACACTATGAATCTTTCGACATGGTTAGTATCCTTGAAACATATTGTTTATCTACTCATCCATGTCAGTAATGTCTAGATGCTTCATAAACATGGACTATACTCTGATTACAATTTTTTTAATAATTGGCAATAATCATCTATATCTAGAGAAGTATCTAGATTTGAAGGCCTAATGTGAAAGAAAATGAGAAGGTATTGTGAACTGCTAATGGCATGAAGACAATATCAAGAGAGCTTCATTCAATGTGCAAGTCTTCCAAAAATTGTTGCGTTTATTCCTTCTTGTAAGCACTTAGGCTATCTCATTAAGTACACTGTGACATGTGAAGTTCATCTACTTCTCATTCCATCAAATCTCAGAAAGCTTGTCCTATTTCCATACTATGTAATTAGTCACTCAAAAGGGATGAAAAGTGTTTCAATTTCTGGTGACCAAATCACAATTGGTAGTCTACAATTTGAAAAAGACTGATGGAGAGGGTTTGTGAATTACAGGTTTCGTGGGGAGAAGATAGTGGATGCTTTGGTGGAATGGGCAGCAACATCCCTTCTCAAGTTGCCTCGCATCTTGTACTATGGTGCTAAAGGCTTGGTAACCCATAATACCAACTATCTAAGCAATAGTTTTGTGGTTGAAGTTCTACAAGGCTACCTTTGTTGCCTCTGTCTTGAATTTGTAGTAGCCCACTTTATACTTGTGTGAAGTTTTGATTAGTTAGGTTTTTGGATCCTTAGTTCAGAGAATGCACATAACAATTGATTGCAGAGTGTTTTTGGAAAGGAATCATGGCCTTGCCATGGTGAACCCAAATCATGAATCCAAGTTGATTACTTGATTATTTGTTGGGTGAGATACATGCAAATGACAGATGTCATCCAAAAATAGGTCCTCACAAGGAGTAGTGCTTAATTGCAATCCATTTTGGTTTACCTACTTTTCCACACTGAGCTTAATTTATAATACCATTGATGCATGAAAAGTTGCAAGGGTCAAAGGAACAAGGAGAATTAATAAAAAAGGAAAATTAAGGCAAGAAGAAGCTAAAACATGTTTACATCAGAAATGACAATTTCTTTTGTGAGCAAGTGAAGGTGATAGTGTTTTCTAACACAAGTGAAAGGGCAGCACCATACATTTGACAGGTTGCCAAATAATATTCGGATTATGCAGTCTTTGCTATGGTGCTTTGGCAGGAGCAAAACAACACATTTTGGGAGACCAACTTGTTTGTTTGCATTAGCACATTCTATTTTCCTTTTCTTTATTGTACAGTGCAGAACTTAACTGATTTTTAGAATTATCAGGAATCTTCTCCTCTTGTTTCTTCATAAAGTCTTATATCACCTTCAACATGTGCAGTCACACACATACTTGGTATGCACAAAGAAAGTAATCAACATATGGTGATGACTGGGTTGTTGTGGACAGAGTTAGACTGAAGTTAGCAACTGTTGTAGTGTTTGTGAAGGACCCTGGCCAACCTATCATTTATCATGGCATGGATTGCTTAGCTTTTCTTCCACTTCTAATACTATGATCTAGCTGAGTCTATGGCGGTTGCTTGGCATTCAATTCGATCTCCTCCCTTATACCCTTGAGAAGGTTTGTTCCTTGTGACTAACATGCAGTACTTTCACCTATTGACAGTTAGTCAAAGTAGCTAACTAACAAGTGACATATTATGTGTATCATGCTAATTGGTTTCTTTTGAACAATTTTGTTGAATGACTGATTAATGATGCAACTTGCAACTTGGCAAAGTTGGTGGATTTGGTAGTATTGGATAAATAAAAAATCCTATACTTTGGAGGATGCTACATTCATCATACGCAACTGTATCAAGATCCAGAGCAAAAGTCTTCATCATGGTGAGTGTATTTGTCAGAGTAAACAAAGTAGTCATAGGATGGATGTTTTGGAACTTCATTGGCATGCTTCTTAACATGTTCCTTGGATATCTGGAGCTTGTTGCAGAAAATAATGCAATATGAGTTGGTTTTTTATTGTGATTTTGTGCAGATGTTGAAATTTTGTGAATTAGGCCAAATTTCATTTTTGGATGAAGTGGTAGCTGGTGCACAAACCATGCAGCTTGTTGAACAAGTTGTAGTCGAGGTCTGAACCAAGGTGGAATATGTTCTAAACCATCACAGAGGTACCCTGTAGGTGCAAGAAGTTGTTTACTGGAAGTTTTGTAATTCCATAATTGGAGTTGCATTTTTGTTTGACCATATGAGGTGTGCCTTGTTAATTGGGTTAGTGGAACATTCTCCAGTAGCACTATTTATCAATATTGTCCAATATTGATTATCATTTACTAAATCAATACCAATACAAAGTTTGTAAACATGTTGCAATATCATATCTCTTGCAACCAATGGTGCATATGCAATTTCTAAATGCTTTTGTTATGGTGTGCCTATAATACATTTACAACATCATAATAAACATGAATACAATATTGATTCACTATTGAATATCCAATTTGCAACTGTGTTGTTGTAACATTACATCTCCTACCTTCAACAACACACAAGCAATACAAATACAATGTTGGGAAAGTATGATTATAACATATATGTAATAACATAAACAACAAGAATACAACATTGAGTCAATATTGAATATTTAGTTTGTAGCTATGTTGTTGCAACATTGCATCCCCTATGTTCAACAATGCACATGCAATGCAAATACGATGTTGAAAAAAAATGAGTACAACATAAATACAAAATATAAACAACATGAATACAATATAGAATCAATACAATAATAGAGTTTGTAACCATATTGTAACAACATTGTATCATTTACAATTAAAAATGCATCAATATCCAATATAATCACAATACTAATGCAATATCATTACAATATGGACATAATGTGAATACAATATGTCAAACAACATAAATACAATGCAAATATGGTACTACATCAATTATCATTGAAAAAATACCAAAATTAAATCAATACAATCTAAATTGTTTCAATGCCTATTTTACACGAACAAAGCATTGAACCTTGGACATCTTGTAAAAGTATTGTGAAAGCATTTAAATAACACTAATACAAAGGGGTCCTCACTTTGTGATGCATGACTTTTAACCCTACACGCATGCAAGTTCGATCATCTCATCGCAAGTTATTTTCATTGGATGAACGAACACATTGTCCGACATATTCATTGGTGCATAGTATTCTACCAACAGTTCCTAAAGCATGGTATTGTCAACTGTGCATATATCGCTTGAAGAAATAATGTCTCTTACAAAAGAATCACCACGAGGTGCTAAATATCATCAAGCTTTGTCCAACACATTGTTAGTAGGGCAACTATGAAATGTCAGTGCAATTTGAACTAACTGCATAGGTTTTGACTGATGTTCTGGAAACAAAGTAAACAAAAAAGGGGTATGTCAGTCACATTGTGGCCTTGCCATTTACACTCAAATATTTCACCATGAAAAAAATATAATGTTCAAAAAACCCTCTAAAAGAAACCAAAATCCTTCAAGATATTATAACTCTATAACTAGTCTCAAGTTTCAACACAAGCCAAAATATCATCTTTTAAAAATCCTCATATAAAAATAGGCCTATTAACTAGGGACCAAAATCCCTTAAGCAACTATACTCTATAATGAATCCAAACACAATATCCTTGCCTTGGTAGGCAATGATAATAAAAAAGAAAATCCTCTTCTAATCTATGGTTCAATGTAGGCTAGTGGTGGGTTCCATCGGTGGCCTTCTTGGAACCTTGGGTTCAAATTTGACTGGTGGCTTCAGAACATTAATGTTTATAAAAATGATTTTTCAGTCTAGATTTATGTTTCGATTGTTGAGGAATTGAATAATAATAAATCGCGTGTGCTCCAAAAATAGGGTTCAACAATATTGCTGGATAAAGCTCGATGTGGGGAGTGTTTAGTGTCTCCTTACAGAAATGCGACAATAAGCCTGGTAGCACAAGTCATCACAAGTCGTCATTTCGTTAGGTAACACCTATTGGGATCCACCAAGGTCCATTCCAAAGTGTTACCAATTTTCCTCACTGTTGATTCACATCATTTCAGTGTCTGTTCACATTACAAGTGAAACTGACAACTGCACAGAAATTGGAAACAGCAGATGGCTGCCTGTTCCACTCAGGAAAAAGACTGAATAGTTGTTGGAATAGGCTAACCAAACTGGTTATGTATAGGGGGAAGAGCAAGTCCAGAACCGGTTTCAGCCATAGGGAAGTGGGGCTTCCACCTGCATGCTTGGCGGCCTCATTTCTGGGCCTTCAAACGTAGGAATGGCCTTTGGTCTTGCCCTTCCCCTACATACATAATACACTGACCTAGTTTGGAAGGAACATGCTGGGAGAACCAGATTTGTAAGGTCCTTTGTAGTTTCCAGCCATGCTTCTTGAAATTTATGGCTGAGGAAGTAGACGAAACATTGATTTTAACTTGGTCCAATGTATATGTGGTGGAAATAAACAGGTACAAAATATGCATTTAAAAAATTATATTTTCCTTTCACCAAACACTGGTTGGTGACCAAATGTTTGGTCTAGTTAATGGGTTTGGAACTCACCTTTCGAAAATGAGACATGAGCAGAACACAGGGTCTCTGAGTCCTTAACTGCCCTAAACCTGTCTACCCTAGTCATTCAATTTACAAAAAAGAACAAAAGTTAGGCTCATAATAATATTTGCTGTTCTCAAGCCTCACCCATAAACATGAAACTAAGATGATGAATGTCAAAATTTACCAAATAGCAAACCACCCAAACCAATCAATAGTCCATCAAAAGTAGGTTAGGTGTTAGATTATGCAATGATCTTGCCAACCTCAACATATTGAGCAATTATGTTAAGCCAAAGACATTTTACTGAGCCTGTCAAACAAGCCTTTCATGATTTTTATTCAAAGCATGTTGTGCAATGTGCTGCTGGAGATGCTCTGATACATTATCACCAATTCATTATCATTAAATCAGAGCATCTCCATCTGCACCCCTGAGTCCTGGAGAAGGAGGTTCTTTAGAAACATTTGACAACCAACCAATGCCTCTTCACAGGCCCTTAATGGACAAGAGAGGGACCCTTTGCAAGTGGCACATAGCTGACTGGTGTGAGGCCATGGCCTCCATACCTCATCAACTTGTTTATTTTTTATAGCATACATGTTTTAATGATTTCAACACCTTTTCCTGGGCATCCATGAAT
>Ga0209611_10013206_pt1 | contig 11398 bp, 5 predicted proteins | sample S1TSphgellanicum_3_FD_187693 | JGI IMG/M metagenome (GOLD analysis project Ga0209611, IMG submission 187693) | Host-associated microbial communities from peat moss isolated from Minnesota, USA - S1T2_Fc - Sphagnum magellanicum MG (SPAdes) (version 2) | ecosystem: Host-associated > Plants > Peat...
TTTTTTTGCAAGATTTTCTAAACTTGGATATAAACTACAAACCCCATTACCTTTTCTAAAAGTTTAGAAAATATATCTATCTTGTTTTTGTAAATTCTCAGAAGATAGATTGCATCTTGTAATTGCTTGTAAATGCTCATTTTTTGATAGATCATAAATGTTTTTTTTTAAATTCACTTTTCATCAAGGCATTAATTTTTAATTTCAAATTAAACATGGAACAATCTTCTAAAAAAAAAAAATACATGTGATATATTTATGAATGAAATAAGGATGAAAGATTAACCTTTGCAAGAACCTAAAGAAAATAAAGTGTTCAAATAGAAGGAAGTAGGAATCTAGAAAATAATGAAAGAAAATTTAAAGAAGTTACATGGCCAAAGATTATTCTAAAAACCCAATAGCAAAATGTTTTGTGTTGAGCATTTTATTGTGTTAATAATAACAAAGAAATTAACTTAACAACTTTCCAAATCATGTGTTGTATTCTTTGTCACAATAGTCTAATTTTAAATTTAAATCCAAAAACTCAAACTAGGAGAAGGTTAATCATATATATACATTGAGAAAACATGTAAATTCAAATAATTGTAAACTTTTTATAAAAATAAAAAAGTAAATAGTCCTTTGAAGGAAGAAGAAAGGCAACCTTTCATAAAGAAACCAAATTAGTCTTCTAATTCCATGTCCAATTTTTTTGCTACAAATGAATCTTTTTAAAAAGTGATTTGGAACAAAAGCAATTTCTAGAAAATTTAAGTCTATTAATTGTCAAAAACCATCTTCTTTTATAGTTTGTGGAAAGTAGTTGGTTGAAAATATTTAGTATGAATTTGTGCCCAAGAATTATATATCCATCCCGAAAATAATTTTCTCATGAATTACTATTTGGATTAATGGAAAAAACTAAACAACTATATGTTTTACCAACTTTAGCATAATGTCATTCTATAACTGCAATCTTTGATTTGTGCATGTCAAAAGGTGGATATGATATTTTTACATTCATGATTAATTTTTTAAAAGTTGATTGGCAACCAAAACACATTACACTTGGTCTTTTCAATGCAAAAGATAATAGTGGACAAACCTTGGCCAAAAACTTGACAAAATTTGTTGGTTAGTTATGCATTAAAGAGAAAATTTATTACTTACATCAAGGATGAGGGATTTAATCTAAAAACTATGATTACAACCCTAACATCAATTGTAAATTGAAATGTGTTGGGTTTGGAAAAAAAAAATTAAGGGGGTGCAAATGGGATAACACAAACCACACCCGCCCACTTTTTGATTGCTTTTGGGAAAATATGTTTGGAATATTTTTGAAATATTTTTGAAAAATCTTCGAAAAAATCTTTAAAACAATTTTAAATTATTTTCATACTATTTTATTTAGGTTTATGTTAAAAATTTGACAAAAAATGTCGTTTTCAAAAAAATTGAAATCCATTTACAAGTCATTTTATTACTTAAAAGCAAGCGTTATAGTGCTTAATGAGTGTTTTTGTTTATTTTTTATTCATTGGATTTAATTTCAAATTAATTTACATGTTCCCATGATATATTAAAAATACAACTATGTAAACAAATCTTATGATTTTAACATCTAATTAAATTACAAATTTAAAACATGAAAAAACCAAACAAACGTTATAGTTATTATGGTATGTGTTATTGTGACTACACCCAAGGCACTTATGTTGGTCATGCATTTTCTAAAACATGCTAATATGCAACAATAGATTAAAAAGTTTGCAAAGGTTTATGATATGTGTCAATCAAAATTGCCCAAAAACATTTGCAGAAATGCATAACTTGGCCAAAAAAATCAAGAAAGGGTGGGCAAGAATGGAATAAAACATGTGTCGATTCAAATCTTCCTCCAAGGAAATTGAATACTCCAATGAACACAAGGTAACTTTTTGTTTTCTAAAATGTTTTCTATTTACATTTTTTGTTCAATTCATGTTCTGCATATCATAACCTAGGGTCAATTTCCACATTGACGTAATGATTTTTTTTTCTCAAAAAATGAATTCGTATTTAAAGTTTGAAATTACATTTTTTTCCATCACCTACTATAATATTATGATATGAATAGTGAAATTATTTAAAATGTAGCCTATGATAATTAGGATGATGTTCAACATGTCAACTTCATTTCACTATTTTGAAGATTATTTAATGATGAAACTAACCTTAAGGTGAGGTAGTTTAACATTTTTTTTCTTTTGCAAATTTGCTAACAAAATTATCCTTTTTCAAGAAGCTTTGTGATACAACGAAGCAATTATATTATATTACAATAGGCAGAATTTTGTGAAAATGAGTGCAAATGTACCACCCACTTTGACATGGCACATTTGTCTCGTTGTTGATCATTCTCTTGACACTATTGTGTTGCTTGTATTTTGAACCAATCTAAAGGTGATTGGTTGTTAAGTGATGCACTAAACTTTGCCATATCCATGAGTTTAAAATTCAAGGATGAAATTGTTTCTACAACCTTTAATAACTTAATGAAAGAAGATGGAAATGTTGTTTATGAATTATCATGTTTAGCCTCCAATATAAAAAAAGAAGTTATGGGTGTTTTGGATTCTTTTCTTTCCTTCTTATAAAAATATGACAAAAAAAGGCCCATAATATGTTTTTTTTAATGTTGGACCCTAGGTTTAAAACTTTTCATCTTGTGTCCTCACCTATTGGTCATGAACAAGGTAAAACAATTGTTGAAGAATATGATAGAAAAGTTTTGTTTCCAATGTTTCTTAAGTGTCATTATCATTTGCATCCTCTAGCTAAATCTAAAAGGGGTGTTATTGATCAAAGGGTTGAAGACAACAATTTGGATATTTTTGAAATGACATTTAGCACAAGTGAACCAATAACGGATTTGATGAATAAAAAGCTTCCAATTTTTAAGCGTTATCAAATGGATGTTAAAAACATCAAGTGTCCATTGCAATGGTGGGAAAAACATGAGAACATGTTTCCTACAATTGGTTTTTGTGCTAAACAAATTTTAAGGATAGTTGGATTCCAAATTGAAACAAAAATAATCTTTTTTTTAATTGGAATCCTTACTTGTCTTGACTTTTAGGAGATGTTTACAATCTGAAAATTTGGACAAATTGACCTTTGTCAACAAAATTTGGCCCAATGATCTTAGGATAGGTTGTAAATCCCCTTTTAGCTTGATAGATTTTATTGAGACTAATGCAAATTTAGAAAATAAGTTAGAGTTTGAAATAGCTTTTGAAAGGGATGAAGTTATGGAGTTGTAAATTTTGAATTAAAACTTTTTTACAAGTTTCCATCTATTTTTAGTCATTTTTTAGTTTAAAATTGTATTTTAATTAATAAATATAATTAATTTTAATTTTCGGAAAATGTAATAACCAGGTTGTGAAAACCAATTTTGAAAACCAACAATTATGCAAAAACCACCTTATTTGAAAATCAAATGAATTTGGAAAAATTTTAAATCTTGATACCTTGATCAATTCCCACCAACCCAAAAATATACATATATTAAAAAATTGATGAGGTTCTCATGACATGATGTTAGAACCGGAATTGGCCAATTCTCACAAAAAAATGAAAATCGCCCAACATTGGGTATAAGCTTCATTGGGATCTTTTCAATACCATGTTGCAAGTTTCTATCAAAGGTTCTTTGATCCTTGTTTATCATGTTTTATTAGTGGTCCAAAGTTGAAGTACCAATTTGACTTTCAACCCTTTTTTTGACTATAACTCTGAACTTATAGTGTGAAATGAAAAATGCAAAGTCACTTTGATAATTCTTGATTTGAACAAAATTTATCCCTTATAATTTTGGCCCAAAAATTCAAGACATTCCAAATCTTTTTCTCCCTAGTGTTATTTTGGTTCAATTCTCCTTAAGGAAGTTGATTCCTACCAAAAATTATTTTTTCCCTTAGGGAGTTGCTCCTTAGGGAACTTGGTTGGTGCAATCACTTAGTTCCCTTCTCTCTAGAAAGTTGACCCTAGGGAACTTGTTTAGGGTCATCACTTAATCCCTTTTCCTTGATGAACTTGGTTTGGACCACCACATAACCTCCTTTTCTTCCAGGTAACTCCCCTCCTCCCTAAGGAAGTTGCTCCCTAGTGAACTTGGTTGGGCCACCACATAATCCCTTTTTCCTTAAGGTAAATCCCCTTCTCCCTAATGAAGTTGCTCCTTAAGAAACTTGATTGGGCCCATCACTTAATCCTTTTCTCCTTAAGTAAAGTCATTTCTCCCCCACGGAAGTTGTTCCCCGGGCAACTTGGTTGCAACTTTCAAATCCCCTTTTCCTTGAACATCTTGGTTGATATTCCAAGTCCCCTTCTCTCCCTTAGGCAACTTGTGGGGGGTATCACTCACTCACCTTCTCACCGAGGAAGTTGCTCCTCAATGGGCAACTACTTTGAAAAAATTGCCCAAGGATTTTATTTGCTCACCCATTTACCTACTCACCCATCTACCTACCCAATCACCTAAGCTATCTACCTATTTAAGGTACGTAGTTACCTAAACTAGGTAAACTACCTACCTAGGTCACTTTGTACCTAGGTTACTTAATTATTTAGACTACTTGTCTAGGAGAGCAACCCAAAAATGGTTTTTTCACAAATTAAGGCTTCAAACTTATGTCAAAATGAAGTGTTATTTTCAGTTTGATTCCCTATATTTTCACAATATAAAAATGACTGTCATAATTTCAAGTCCTATGCTCAATTTGAGCCCCAAACTGACTGTGTAGACCCCCTGTCCATGCTACTCTACGGATATTTTTAATACATCAGAACTGTTTCTCTGATTTTCTGAGAACAGCAGTTAATATAACAGAACCTCCCTCACAACTGGCCATTTCTGATGCCTGCACAATGCTGCTTTTACCTTAACAAACACTTACCTAAATTGACGAGCCCTTGAAAGAGTTTCAGTGGAATTTCCATCTACACTATTTTCCTGAGGGAAAAACTTCAAAGGGAGACACTATCATCTTGATAGGATCTCCACCACTGCTAATTATGTGACCCTCCAAACATATTTCTCACATTCAAATAGGTGGGAGACTACTAAGGGCAAACCACCTGGACCAATCATTATGATTCACCAATCAGAAACAGGGATCAGCAGTTGGATCATATTTGGTTACACTCTTCTCTGGTGTGTGTAAGGCTTTGCCGCGTCTTTTGCGTGGCTAAAACCATTTTGGTGAGCCAAACCTGCCATGTTTTATCTTTTCTTCATCCAATTTTAATTTGCAAGGTCACATTTTGAGCACCTTGGAGTTGTTCTCACAAGCTGGGTCTGATTACCAGCTCACAAGGTTATATGGTTATCTACTAGGTAGCCATAATGACAATTTGACAATGTGGACTTGGCCAGAAAATAAAATTAAAAATCAGGGATGGCCAAACTAGTGTAGTGGAAGTGGACTCTGGAGTTGGCAAACAAGCAAACTTGTCAACTTGGCAAATTAGATTAGCAAATGGGATTCATAATCTGATTTGTGTTTATAGTGTAAATTCAACTACTTTTGCTAAATTTTTTGGAAAATTCATCATCAATAAATTAAATATTAAAAAAAAAAACCCTGTTGATGGATTACAAAAAGCAGCATTTTCATGAAATAGACTTATTTGTAGAAGTTTCATTATGGCACATGTATTTCAAAAAAATAAGATGTATTAGCACACTCTACCCATATCTCCATTTCAACCTCTTGGGGTCATAATTACTACTTGGGCTCTACATTCCCTTGCACAACTGATGGAAAAAGTGGATTGGTTTTGTGAAAATTAAATTTCATTTGAACGAAAATATTGAATGACATATAATTCAAATCTTGAAAATTGAACTGAATTAAAATCAAATTCCTAAATTGAATTCAAATATGTTGTATGGAATTCAAATTTTATTGAATTTGAATTTCCTTAAATTGAATTCATTTTGGTGAATTGGAATTTAACTAAGTGATTAAAAGAAATGGGATGCAAATTGGTGTAAAAGGTATTGAAAATATGCTCATGACAATGGTGTTGGGGAAAAAAAAAACTTAAAAAAGATATCTTTTCATTCCTCTTTATTTGGGAATCAGTTGATCTCAATTTGGAATTGCCATATAAAGGAACAACTTATGGAGTTGTTATACTGAAACTGGCTCTAATGAATCATTGTCATTGAAATATTTTCATGTTGAATAAATAGGTATCATCCATTAAAAAATGGAACCAATTTCTTATGCAAAAAAATATGAAATAAAAATTTTCAAGCATCCTTCTATATCATTAGTGATTGTATTTCCAAGTAAATGATGATGATCCATAACAAGATGAAGCCATCTTTTCATGTGAAAAGGAAATGAAGTAGAAATATTCAAACATTTTTTTATATCATTCGTGAGTATATTTCAAAAAACAATTGCCAATACATGTAAAATTTAGCCACCAAAAAAAATTCAATTTTTAAATTTGAATGTATTTTATTTGTGGAGTTGAAAATTACTATCTAGATTAATGTTGTCCAAATCCAACTTTTGAGAAAAACCTCTAGGCTTAAATCTAGCTGGTTTTATAAATTTCAATGAATTTCTTTTACCTCAAAATGTTTAAACATTCTTTTAAGTCCTTCAACTTATCTTTATTTTGAATCCTTGAACATCTTCTAGCTCTAGGATCTTTTTATAATCCCAAGGGAAATTTGGCTTGTCATAAAGTCTATCTTGGTCCATTCATGATTGGGGTACCAAAAAGGAATGATCTATTTTTAAAGAACTTCAAAAAATAACTTTGGATTTTTGTTTATTTTATAAGGTGAAAGCATGTTCAAGTGGACCACTTGGTGTACTTTTAGGGATTGAATTACAAGTATCACAAAACATTCATAGAAATTTTAAACATGTAATTTGATTGGATTATAAAATTAAAATTAGTATGATTTTTAATCATACACAATAATATTCTTTTTTTAAAAAATTAATAGGTAGTCAAATAGGTTATTATGAAATGCAAATATGTTGAAATCTATTTTGTATGATGTCAATTTTCTAAAAGTAAGTGTAAGTAGATTAAAACAATGTCTAAATAAAAAAAAAATTAAATGTAGTCTTAAAGTATACCATAGACTATGTGAAAACATGTAATTTAAAATTATTCTATTATATATTTGGAAATGAAATATGTTTCTAACAATTTACATAACTATTTTTTATACATTTTTATGATGCAATGCTTTTCAAAAAAATTAATATGAGATCAATAGAGGTTACAAGATTTTGCATTACAATAGGAGTTTTTGAAATACTTTGATGCTAACATATAAATTTAGATTATTTAATTTAACTATCAAATATTACTTTTTTGGTCTAATTGAACGTACTTTCACCCTACATTATTATAGTTGTGATGGATTGTTGTATGCCAATAGATAAAATGATGTCTTGTTAAATTAATAAAAGTATTTTAAAGTAATTTGAATATTATGTAAATGTCATTTTGAATCCTTTCAACTAACTATATCAAGTGTTTAAACTGTATTTTTTTTTCAAAGTTATCTAAAGGAATGCATAAAGTCATATGATTGATTTCAAATTTCTTTAACAACAAAAACATATCCCCTTCTATAAAAGTACATGTTCATTTAATGAACTTGATGAAAAACCAAATCATACAAAAATTTCAAAGTTTTGAAATTTTCAAAAAAATGGCTACAAAGCAAAGGACTCATTTCTTTAACCATTCAGCAAAAAAATTATGTTCAATGGGTTCAAAATGTCTAACTTTAGGTATAGGTCACATGTAGAAATTAATCTTGCTAAAAAAATATGTTTGGTTATCCATTGAAACTCATTTTGGGTTTTTTTATGTTCTTGTTATAAACCAAAATATTGATACACAATTATGTATACATGTGAAAAATCACCATTGTCATATAATTATCTCAAATTGGACTATTCGATTTTTCTCACTTAAATTTGTTCCAAGTAAATGTTATTTACAAAAGGTAGCCCTACAAAAATCCTAGAATCCTTTTTCTTGTTTTTGGAACCCCAACCTTGACTAGGCCTGACTTCACATTTCTTTAAGAGACATTGGTCTCATTTCCATTGTTGCCACCACCCCCACTACATTCTTGAAGAGTTGAACATTAATTACTTCATCCTTGGCCTCTCAATTTTTGCTTGTCACCATCATTTTCAGTTGTAGACTTTGGTTCACAATGATTTTAGCACTCTCCTTTTCCAACACCAATTGAAAACAACTTGGGACCTCCTAACCCCACCAATTCATGGGTGTTTTCCCTCCTTTGAATATCTTATTTATATAAAATAATTGAGTTCTTCTTCTTGATTCGGTTATTCCTAATTGGTTGCAGCCCCCCCCCCCGGCCCCCTCCCTTGAAAGTCATGAATGGAAGTATGTGGGCCTTGCATCCCAATCACGAGGAACCCACTAAATCAATAGTGTCTTTGCCAACCTTTAGTGGGAAGGCTCATTTGCCAACTCATGCACTGCACTATTATGTGCAAGAAGATTGGCCCATTACTCCCAAAAAAATGAAACTATGGAGGCTCCTCAAAATAGAAGGTTCTATGTTGATTTATATAGTTCCTCCCCTTGGGCCCACCTATATAGGTGAAAGGAGAACAACATTTGCCAAAGCACATGGGCTAGAAGTGAGGTGCTTATACGAAAAACATGTTGGGGAACACATTATGAACTTGGGGAACATTTTGGGAACCCATTAAGAACTTAGATGGAACACCGTGGGAACACATTAGGAAATAGGGAATTTTTTTTTTAAAAATTCATCCCCCCCACACACACACTTAAAAGAAATAAAAGCAAGGCACCTTGGCCCTTCCTATTGGCTAAAAGGAAAATAAATCCTCCCCCTTCACCTTCGTTGACCTCAATAAAACTTGCATGGAAAGTCCAGTGTCCAATGTTTGAATGGACACTAGACAGTCCACTCTCCACACCAATACAACTTGAAAAAAAAAACCTCCCCTCCAACCTCTCGACCCTAAACCCAAAACTTAAAAGGAAAAAATCCAAGGCACCTTGAGAACATGATTGCATTTCCCATTGGCAGGATGAATTTCTCTCCTCAAGAGGGTTCATCACAATTTTTCGCATGGGCTAATACCCATTATTACAACGAACACCCATGTATATAGGTGAAAAGGAGAGGATTTTGGGCAAAACATATGGGTTTGAAATCAGGTGCTATTGGGAACATCCTTGGGGGACACATTGAGAACTTGGGGAACAACTTGGAAAAATGGTAGGAACACATCAGCAATTCAAAAAAAAAACTTTTCCCCCACAACCCAAATTAAAATGCTAGGGCCTTTGAATGGATGTTGCACCTTCCCATTGGCTGCATGCAATTTCTATTTCCAAAACTGTTAATTACATTTTTGGCCTAGGCTAATGGCAAGGAAATAAATTTGGGGACATAGTCACCTCTCCTATTAATTAGATGAGGTGCCTCCAAGTTTTTTACTTTCTATTTTTTTGGCGACATGCCAATTTGATTGGCCCATCATTCTAAAAAAAGTCGCTACAGCAAGCTTTGATGCACTAGTCATTTGGACACACCAAGTATCAGCTGTAGTAGCTGAGGCAAATTTTTTAGCATGAGCAACAAATAGAATAACAAACACTACCGTCCTTCTTTCTCTCCTTTCTGTTGCTTCTTCTTCTTCACTTGGACATGATCAGAGAGTTTCGACACACAAGCAAGCAAACAAGCAATTCTCTAGATGGGCTCTTGGGCAAAGAGACATAAAACACAAACACTGAAAAAAATAGTAATGAGCAAAGAGCTTTTTTATATGAAGAATGAAGCCATTAGCATAAGGCCGGCGATGAGTAGAAGCACTGGCAAGAAGGGATACAATGTCTGAAGTATGTAAACTTAAAGAACCCATCATTGTCATTATCATGCATACAAATACTCAAGGTTTTTGGTGTATTGTCATTACTAGTATAGAACCCACATACATTGAAACTTGAGATTGCAAAACAATGAATAATGATCAAGTTGTTTTATTTGCTTAGAATATGTATGCAATCATTTAGAAAGGAGTTGGATATCAAGGGATTTGAAGTGGACTACTCTGTAAGTATACACTTTCATGGTGCTACTACACTTGCATTTCTTCAATTCTAGACAACCAAATATTTTTGGTTTCAATCAAGAGCACCAATTAATCCTCTGGTGGCATATGTATCTAGAACATAGAATACAATTTCTCAGCAAACAATAAAAAATCCATGAGCATTATAAGCACCATTGGTCAGGATGTAAAATTGTTTTAAGAAAATTATTGGGCATCTAGATGAGTTTTTTCTATTTATTGCATGCAATATTGTAGGATGGTGTTCTAACAATACAACTTGGGAGCAAGGGTACATATGTGATCAATAAATAGACACCAAATCAGCAAATCTGGCTTTCATCTCCCATTAGGTCAGTATGTATGTATGTATGCATGTATGTATGTTCCCAACATTTGTACAGTTTGGGTTTGTAACTTCCTCTCCTTTAGCGTAATGGACACCCCTTGCTTTTTCATCTAATGGTTTTTATTGCATCTGAGTGTAGTGGTTTAGCCAGGTTTGATTAGGATGGATTGGAACAGGAATTAAGCCAACTCATGGGCAAATCCATCACTTTTAAGGATTGATACAACCTTTTTTTTGTTTTGACTTAACTCTCTATTTTGAAAGAGGGAGAGGGAGAAAAATGGATCTAAACAGAGGGATGCTCACAGTGCCTACTACACCTCTTTTGAAAAGGTTACCATTATTTTCTTTTTTAAGATGGTGGACCTGCTTTTGATTTGTGCCCTCTGTGACCAAGAGATGTTCATAGCTTGTCTGCTTTACACACGGCCACTCTGCAAAGACCACACCCACTCAATTTGCATTGAGCATGACATGGACATTGCCAATTGCCACATTGCCCGCAGATATGCTGACCCCAAGGTTAGACTTGTGTTTGTCGTAATGGTAATTAAATATGAACTTATGTTATTGTGTTTTTAGAACCTGACTCCATTTTGCTTCCGACTAAAAGAATCATAAACAAGGCCTTGGAGTGCCACACAAATATGCAAACAACGAAAAAGGCGAGCAGTTGCTCGAGAACGCCAAAGACTCCACTGTGTTACAATAGCTCTCGAAAAGGTTACGTGTAATGGGGCCTAACATGAGGAAGCATAATGTATGACTGATATTATTGAGGATCAACTTCAAGCTAGACAACACATGGCCCTGTGAAATTCATGGTACCCCTTGGCCGACCCACAAGTAGACTGACAAATGCTCGGGCGCCTGAATGAACAATGCAACCATTGTGGCTCTCGCT
>Ga0209611_10013210_pt1 | contig 11395 bp, 10 predicted proteins | sample S1TSphgellanicum_3_FD_187693 | JGI IMG/M metagenome (GOLD analysis project Ga0209611, IMG submission 187693) | Host-associated microbial communities from peat moss isolated from Minnesota, USA - S1T2_Fc - Sphagnum magellanicum MG (SPAdes) (version 2) | ecosystem: Host-associated > Plants > Peat...
GGCAAGTGTTTACAACAGGGGCTTGCCCTACACAAAATTTCTAAAAGAAATGGGAAGGGCCAAATATGATTCTTACTTTGATGATGCATTGGGTAATTTTGTCACATTGAGGATTGCAAATTATATTGATGCATGGTGGCATGACATTATGTCTTGCAACATGATATTATTGCATGACATGGCATAGGGTGAAGGTGTTAATGTGACCATGACCATGCAATGTATTTATTTTTTCAAATTTGTGTTGTAGCCAAAGTGACAATGATACATAATAATACTTAGGAAAATAAATTATTTAGATTTGGTTATAAACTAAACATGAAAGTTTTTTTTTTTTTAATTCCATATTTTTGTTGCATGCTTGGATCATGTATAGAAATATGGAAAGTGGTCTTAAATTTTGTTGAATTATGGCTATTGAAAATTTCAAAAATGTCATTAATTTACCTTTTTATTTTAATACAATTTTTTGGTTATATGTAGTCAAATTTAAAAAAAGGTTGACATCAATACAATTTTGTTAAAAAACATAATTGTCATTTAATGAAAAAAATGGGTTTTAACCATGGAGATTTTTTTTTTTTAAATGTAAATGAGACTAATTTTTCTATAAAAAATGAAAGAAAAAATATTCTAGTTAGGGTTTAAGGTGATGGGGCATCTTTGCCTCTCAACTTGTTTTTATTTTTTTCTATTGCTTAATGTTTCTCGTCACTTCCAATTTGGTTGAACCAAAGGGAAGTGCACGTTGCAATGCCACACACCTTGTTTGTATTCTTTTCTTTTTCACAATATTGAAAAAGTGCATGCGTTGTCCCTTGTTCTTTCCTTTCTTTCGCAACTTTGGGCATTGTGTGTAGGACTTAAGTTTAGTTTGTGTGGTTAGTTGAACATTGCGCAAAGTGTGTGTAATCATGATGATGCATGTTGAAAAAAGTTGTTAATCACAACAAAATCCACACATGTTTAGGGGGTTGGGATTGTTGAAAAGCCCAAGCCATGAAAAGCTACCGATAAAGGTCATGAAAAAGGGTCAATGATGGGAGTCCACTAGAAGAAGGTGCTATCAATTAAGGGTCACAAGGAAAAGTTGATGAGGGGGATTCCAATAAGCAAAAAATGTTGATGCAATAGTCAACAAATAGGATCATCATCTCCAAAAGGTTTTTTTTTTCTTCTGGACCTTTCATGTGTTTACTCATGTGACTAAAAACCCCTTATGGTCACAAAAACATATATATATATATATATATTCCTTCTCAACCCTTCCATCTTTTGGTCACAAGATTTATTTTTATTTTTCTTGACCCCTCTTGTGATTAAAAACCATTTTTTTCCTTCTACTCACACACACACACACACACACACCCCCCCTGCCCTTCACCATTTTTGGTGAATAGTGTTTCTACTTTGGACAATGTGATTGTTGTTGAAACATTTTTTTAGGCTAAGGTAGCATGTAGAAGGAGGCTATGAAAATGTCCTACAAATTAAGATTGAACAAGAGTGTAGCATGATCCAAGGTTGTTGCGGACCTAGTCTAAATGTTTCTAGATAGTTTAGTTAGTTGGGTGATACTCCTATTAGCTCTTTGACTAACTATAGAGATGTCATAGTTTTATATGCAACTTCAAAGTAGGGGGAAAATTCAAGCACAAAAATTTCAGTTTTGGAAATTAAGTTTTGAAATTTTGTTTTATTTTTTAGTGATGTCATAATTCCAATAGTTCATGGTTCAAGTTTGATCACTTTGTATTTCTAATTCGTGCATTGATATTATTAAAATTTGTTTTCATCATTTGTTCTATGGTTTGTAGACTATATTAATATCCTCTCATAATTTTGGAATAGAAATGTAGGTTGCATTTATGGTAAAATAGATTGCTCTTGATCCATTTCCAACTGGATCAATTTTACATTGGCTATTTAGCAAACTACTTTTTCCTATTTGTTGTACCATGCCATGTATAAAATTGTTCATTCATGTAATATTGCTACAATATTTTGCAATATTTTGTTGATATGCAATAATATGGCATAATATTGTTATAAATTTCATTGCACATGTATGCAACATTTTGATTAATACATACTTGGCATATGTGTTTCTAGCATTTTGTTGATATGCATAGTATGTCATAGTATTGCTACAATATTTTACAATATTTGTTGATATGCAATGATATGGCATAATATTGCTATAGATTGCATTGCATAGCAAGTATGGAACAGTTTGATTGATACATACTTGGCATATGTGTTTTTGGCATTTTGTTGATACATACTTGTTTTTAGCATTTTGGATATGCATAGTAGGGCATAATATTTTGTAATATTTTGTTGATATGCAATTGTATGGTATAGTATTGTGACAAATTGCATTGTATGGTAAGTATGTAACATTTTGATTGATACGTACTTAACATATGTGTTTATGGCATTTTGTTGATACATACTTGGCATTTTGCGTATTATATCGTAACAAAAGTTTTTAGGGATGTATTTTAATTGTTGCCATACTATTCTCCTTTATACCAATTGAAGTTTGAAATGAATTGTATTATAGCAATTGTAAAAGTAAGCCTTGTGCTAAGGGACCACAACCATTTGGAACTACTCATGAAGTAGTTCCAACAAGCTAGAAAATGTTAATCTTGATTGCTAGATTAGTCATTTTTGGTTCTAGAAAATGTGAATTAGTCTTGCAAGGAAGTTTCATATCCTATAATTTGAATTGAAACCTTCTCTCTAATCTACATTCACGTTCATTCTTTTACCTAGTCAAGATTGCAATTTGACATGATGACATTAGGATTAAAATCAATTTCACTTTGATCATTTTCTGTAACATTTTTCTTTGAATGTTATATTCTTTCATATATGTCTTAATTCTAGCATACTTCTCATGAAACATGTAAATTCATTTTCCCAAGTTTGCACTTGTCAACATAAATTTCTTCAAGATATTGAACGTGTCAAGGAAATTGAAATGTGTTCGAAAGTGTGAACCAATAATCTTCAATGTGTTGTTTGTGTCCAATGATAATGCTTGATCATAACTAGTCCTATTTGATTCAAAGGTGCATGGGATAAGTTGAAAAATTGCTTGGTCACCTTTTTTTTTCCCTTTGTAATGTTTTCATCATGACTTCTCATTTTGTCTTTAATTTCGGTGAAATTAGGACCCAATATGTAGGTGGCTACTACCATACAAATAATGTTATTTACATGTCTACAACATATTTGCTCACACTTTCTCAAATTTTTTCATGGTTAGTTTCATGTTGCTAGTAGTTATTGGGTCAATGGCATTTACATTTGTTCTTTCCACCAATTTGCAAAAGTTATCCCACATGACCAATTTACCACATAGTAGCATTTGTTATTCCATATTTTCATCTTTTTAATTGAGTCTATGATTCTATCTCCATGTTTTGTTATTAACTTTTTTTGTTTCAATGTATCACTTTATTGTTGGAAATAATATTTGGTTGTGTTATATATAGAGTAATGCCATGTATCACTATTGCACAATGTTTAATTGACAACTTTTATTGATTTATTTCAAGTTTTCCAAAGATGTCAAATATTTCTTTGATGGGAAGGCAATTGATGTCACCTACAAAGGACCGAAATCCACAACTATTATAGGAATGCAATGACAATATAAAAAACCTACTTGATGCTTACTTTTTTGAATGTTGTATGGCCATGCATCTTTCTCCAACAAGATATGATTAAATCACCATCAAGTTATCCAAAGTTGTAATCAAGCCTCAGATTAACAAGGTAACAAGCTTGTGTTGAAACCTTGGTGTTCATTCAAAATGTGACCCAAGACCCTAATTTGTAAAATAATCCTCATTGAAAGTTCAACAAATATTTATAACAGACTGAAAAAATGCAAATATTAATTATTTAAAGTAAAAAAGTGGTTGGAAATGTGTAAAACATGTCAATTTCTCCCCATATGCAAAGATTTTTTTTTCAAATGTCAAATACTAATAATACACTCAATGTATTGTTCACACCACATGTTAGTAGCGTAGTGGCACATTTCAATTAAATTAATTAATTTTTTAATTTACCCATACACTTCAAAATGAGGCAACCTTTTGTTTGTTTATTTTGGAAAATTACCTACTCTTTTTATGTTAAGATGGGTTAATATATCCTTAGTGTACCAAAATATCTTCAATGTATCAATAGATCATTAATGTCTCAATAAATCTTTAGTGTATTAATAACATATGGTTAATAATAGTTAGTTATAATCAAAAAATTAATGATAAATGTATACTAGATGTCAAGTTTTCATATGTAAGGTTTATTTCTCAACTGTGAAAATATGTTTGTAATATATTCAATGTATTTCTCACATTACATTTCGATTTAGTAGATTAATGGTTTTTTTACTAAATTAATGGTTGTTTTACCTTACCTATAAAATTGGAAGTATGGCAACCTTTTGTCCATCTATTTTGAAAAAAATGTTGCTTTTGGTATGTTTAAATGAGTTGAAAAAGCCTTATTGTATCAAATGATCTTTAATGCATTAAAAGATAATTAATGTATCAATCAATTTTTAGTCTATTAATAACATATGGTTAATAATAATTGGTTATAATAAAAAACTAATGGTAAATGTATACTAGGTGTCAAATTTTCATATGTAAGGTTTATTTTTCATGTGAAAATATGTTTATATTACACTCAATGTATTATTTACATCACATCTTGAAAGTAGATTAATGGTTTTTTATTATTTTAACAATCGTTTTACATTACCCATAAACTTGTAAATGTGGTAACCTCTAGTCCATCTATTTGAAAGAAAAAACATTCTTTCTATATTTAGACATGTTATAAAACCCTTAGTGTATCAAAGATCTTCAATGTATCAATAGATCATTAATCTATCAATAACATATGGTTGATAATAATTCATTATAATTGAAAAATGATGGTAAATGTATATTAGGTGTCAATTTTTCATCTGTAAGATTTAATTCTCAAATGTGAAAATACATTATTAATATATTCAATGTACTGCTCACATCATGTGTTGATAGTAGATTAATGGGCTTTTTTATTAAATTAACAATTTTTTTTACCTTATCTATAAACTTGGAAATGTGACAACCTCTTGTCCATCTATTTTGAAAAAATTCTTTGCTCTTTCTATGGTTAGATGGATTAAAATCCTTAATGTTTGAACGAATCCTTAATGTATCAATAAATCCTTGGTGTATAAAAAAACATATGATAAATTATAGTTAGTTATGATTAAAAAGTGATGTTAAATGTATATCAGGTGTCAAGGTTTCATATGTACCATAGGATTTATGTTGATGACATACCATAATGCATGATAACATAATGCATGACGAAATATGGTGCATTGATGATACATTGCTATTTTGATGCACAACAAAAGTGTATTTTGGGGCTTCTTTTGTGTTTAGCATTTTTCTTCAAAAACCCAATTTTCAAGTTGCTTTTCCTTCCGAGCTGCGCTTTTCAAAATGGATTCAAATCCATGGCAGCTAGCAGCTATATAAGCTTCTTTTGCTGCCTGATCAACCATGCTCATCTATAGTTTTCTCCATACAAAATTTGTCCTAAAGAAGTGGCAAGTAGCGGTGGGATAGACACAATTGTGCCATCAGTGCTTGACCTTTCTCATCATCATCTTACATTATTGATCAGATATGTAGTTGTTAATATTTTAGGACACAACTTTTGTTCTTCCTTACACTGAAAAAAGAACCAAGAAATGTGAAGAGACACAAAAATCACATAAACAAAACTCTAAATGGAAAACAAATCTGTTTCAAGAACATTCCATCGGTTAGAGAGACTACTATAACTCTCATGAGTAGGTATCAACAAAATCTCCGTAGTGATGATTAAAAGTAATCAGCATGAAGTGAAAAACTCTAGATGAGAACTAAAAAACAGTGAAAAGAAGAAATACATAGAACAGAAGAACGTAGTTCAAAATGAACTATAAAATCAACAACAACAACAACAACAACAATCTGTCACTTGTTCATTGACCATCAACAGTACTATGTATGATAGCTATTTTTTCTACCACAACTTCACTGGTAACTTCATCAATTTCACATGATGGGTATACGTAGATGTAACCAGTAGCCTGCCTGCATATCGAGTTTCTATCTCAAGTTCAAAAGCAATGAGAAGACTCAAACATGATACACTAGCTACAACCCCCTCAAGGTGCCTTCCATGGCCGTGTAAAGCAGTGGTTGTTAGTACAACGACCCAAGGACTAAACAGCATGAGGGAAGGAAGGGGGAGAAAAGAAAAAGCAAAACAGGAAGCACATGAGCAAGAACGAACAGACCATAGCAAACTAAAAGGAGAAGGCAAATAAAGACCAAGTGGGTTTCAAAGGAAAAGCTCCCCACTTATAAAACTATAGTATTTAATCATACAAAAAACTCCAAACACTGAAATTCCAAAAAGAAAATCCTCTTTATTGAGCAGTCCTCTTCAAAAGGATCTTTAGAGTGTAGCCTTTATTCTTCAGAGGAAGAATAATGAGACTGACCATCTGAGAATCAAACCACACTTTAGAACTGCAAAGCCTTGAGAACCTGCAAAACTAACTAAATTGATAGCAACCAACTCAGCAATAATAAAGATACTGGGATGAATATGAGGGATACGGATCATATCAATACCTGCATACTCTAGTTGAGTATGTTTGTCAAAGACATCACACAAAAACCTCTTTGTCTATTTACATATAATAATTCTCAAAGTCTGGAAAGTCCGGGTGGGACAAAAGGATCATACCTAAGGAGGAGCGATAATCTCTGACGAAGAATAGAGTAGGTGTAAAACAATGCTTCAATAAATTGCACCATTGGAAGAATTAAGCTCAAAAAAAACTGAAGAAACATAGAGTTTTTTACCCACCAAAGAAAGAAACTGTAATGACAAAGAACAGAAACAGAAGATTGAGAAGAGGCATGTAAGATGGTGAGATAACAGGTCCTCTAAACAAAAAACAAGAACTTTGGTTTTCCATTCACTCAAGATTCCTTGAACTCCTAGAAGCTCTTCTTGTTTATTGACAAACTTTTTGAACCTTTCTCAATAGCTTCCTCCAAAGCTAGGTCAGAAGAAAAAGCCCTTCAATACCTCTATAGAAACATATTCAATCAAACTAGGTCTTGCAAGGCTATCCAGATCTGAAAGAAATAACATTCATGACCATGATGGGGATCAACAAACATTGGGAAATGGCTGGAATCATAGCCATTGTGCAAAGGTCACAGGATGACAAATATTTCAAACACAAAAATTTGGAGCAAAAAATTTGAAACATGAACTGGAGAAGCCATTCTCAAGTAATACCTGTCTACCTGTGGGTGCAGAGTAAACAAAGGACATAATCTCAGAGTTGGTGTGGAGCCAGTTGAAAGGCATGTACCAATCCAGAAGAAAAAACATTAGGAGCACCTTTTACCATCCCAAATTTTGGATCCACCGGCACCTGATTGCTTCACACCATGTACAATAGAGCTTTGCTACTAGCACTCATTCCCACAAAACCCCTGGCTACCTCTTACTTCATTCATCCCAGAGAGCACACTGTCATCTCCCTTTGATGGTTGTAGAGGTTAGATCAATATGCACTGGAATGACCTAATGTTGGCAGAAATTTGAACAGGCCATCGCATACAATCAGATGAAGAAAAGACTGAAAATCATGTTGTGTGCAATCTATTTGTTGGGGAACTCAAAGGCTGATATATAGTGAGATGAAGAACCTCGAATTTTATGCATATGTGACATCAGAGAAAAAACCATGCAAAGGTAAAGGGAATGCAATGTACCCATCCATGCCCAGATGCTGGACAGCCTCAAATCTCCATGTCTCAATATGCATGTTGCTGATCAGCCAACACGCACACACCTTCTCCACCTCCCACCACCCCCAAACACTGACACAATCCCCTTTCACAAATCACCTAAGCAAAACACACAGCAGGCCTAAACCTAGACCATCACCTCTGTCAACCAAAATTCTTGTAATGAAGCTCTATCATTGGCCGTGCAATTCAATCTTGGATCTCTCCAGGCAAACTTGTTCAAAATGGACCCAGACACTGCTCTTGAGCAGCAATAAAGATATGTCTCATTCTGCCCAGAATCAGTGACCCTGCTGTTATTGACCAGCTGATCACATGCCCAGACCCAATCAAATCCACCCATGTAGAGAAACTGACACAAACTAGGGTTTAGGCAGGAAAAAGACCTCAGGTAAGAGATCAATGGCACGGCATATGCCTAAGAACTCCAATAAGAAATTAAACATCCATGCAAGAAAGTGGCACACATAGGGTTTGGGATTGGTAGAAGGCAGCCAACCTTGGGCAAGAGATCATGTCAATTGTCTCCAAAATCACTACAACTGATCTCCTTGAGGCCCCATTTAGGCAACTATGAGAAGCATAGATTGCTGGAGACAGACTTCATCAAATCACATCTCACTCTAAAGCCAAGGCAATAGTCAATTCAGCACAAATGGGTACTAGTGATTGCATCTCTCATGATCAGTTCATAATAAGATTGCATTCATAATCTTGCTTCACCTACAATCTATCACAAACTCACAGTTCATGCACATGACTTCAAAAAGGATTTGACAAAAAACCCTACGTTGTAAACCTATGTTGTGCTCAGTGCACCAATTCTCAGCTCTGGAGAGATATGTCAAGTAATCCGGCATGTACTTTTATATCCAATATGGAGATCAACCAATCATGTGTAACATTTTGCCAGTGTCAAGCAGTTGTGCAGCAACCAGTTTTTCTTGGATGTGCAGCATCAAGACCTGCCAACCTTTGACTGCTGCCAAGAACAGTATTGGACTTCATGGAGACCGAAGATGTGAGGAGGGGTTTCTTACTAACTATTTTGTAGATCTCCTTCACAACTGTCTGGAAGGCATCAACCACATTGGTGGCATTCATGGCTGAAGTCTCAATGAAAGACAGGTTCTCTTTCTCTGCAACAGCTGTGGCCTCTTCTTTTGTCACCTCCCGTCTACTGTCGAGGTCACATTTGTTTCCCACAAGCATCACAACAACACTCGCATCCGAATGCACTGCAAATAACATCAACAACATAGCCAATGAACACTACACCACTTCATTCTCAGCAATGGTAATGAATGAATGCATGACAACATGGGTTTTGTCTTTGCAGATGGACTTTTTTTTTTTTGAAATTGACAAACTGGAATTCATAATTGTGAATTAAGCTGAAGGGAGGAGGGGAGAGAGAGACAAGAACGAGTTGGGGTGTGAAGTCATGCCCTAACTGGTTGGTCAGGTCTCTCCCTCCCTCCATCTTTCAGCATTTTGCATTATATAGAACTGAAGATGAAAACTGCTGCATCTAGGAGTGCACGACCTACTGTTACCAGAGTTGGGTGTGTCTCCATTTTCCTTCAATATCTGAAACTACATTTTTCCTGAAGCATAAAAATTGTATCGACCCAATGTCTGTAAAATGAAGTTTTTCACATTCCTTCTAGTAAAGACAAGAAAGACCCAACCCCCTCGCCCCCCAAGAGAGTTTCTTATGGGTCTTCTTCTTCCCCCCCTCTCTCTCTCAAACTGCTGCATCTAGGAGTGCGTGATCTGTTGTTACCAGAGTTGAGCGTGTCTCCATTTTCCTTCGATATCTGAAACTACAGTTTTCCTGAAGCCTAAAAATTGCAACAACCCAATGTCTGTAAAATGAAGTTTTTCACATTCCTTCCACTTAAGACAAGAAACACCCCAAGAAAGAAAAAAAAGAGTTTCTCTTGGGTGGATCTTGTTCTCGGTCTCCTTCTTTCTTTCATTTTTTTCTTTGTTTGATGAGTGACAACAACTTGGGTGCAGTTGAAAGGAAATGCAATGGTACCTCTGAGTTCTTCCAACCAGCGACCTACATTGTCGAAGGTGGCTTTGCGACTGATATCATAAACAATGAGGGCACCAACAGCACCCCTATAGTAAGCGGAAGTCACAGCACGGAAACGCTCTTGACCGGCAGTGTCCCAGATCTGAGCCTTGATCTCCTTGCCATCGATCTCCATACTCTGAGTCTGAAACTCCACACCGATGGTGGCTTTGGAATTCAAGTTGAATTCGTTGCGTGCGTATCTGGAAAGCAGATTGGACTTGCCGACGGCCGAGTCCCCTATCAACACCACCTTGAACAGATAGTCCTCGCTACTCTCCTCATCATCATCAAGGTAAGCTGCCATTTCCCTCCCTACCCCCAAAACAAAACAAAACAAAACAAAGAACCTCCACTACCACCACCACCACCACCACCACCCAACACCACAAGAACTCAATTCCTAAACCGGATCTACAAAAACAGTGCTCACAACTTCAAATCTCGACCAAATTCGGCACCAAATGCTCTCTCTCTCTCTCTCTCTCTCTCACTGTCTCTCGCTTGCGATTCTGAACTGAAGAGTTCTGATCAAAACAGGGATGATCCATGCGACGCTAGTGGAAAGACTCCGATTTGCCTGCGCTTCTTTGTGCGGAAGCTGGTGCTGCAACGCAACAAGGGAAAAGATCTGCAAATCTTCCACACCCCCCTCCCCCCAACCCACTTCACTTCACTTCATTTGCTAGCAAAAATACCGCCACTTATGAAAATATTGGTAAACTACATAATTATACCCTTTCTTCTTTTTTTGCAACTAACTAAGTTCTTGTTAGATGTACCCTATGTACCCTAGTACCATGGCAACTTGCAAGTAGTTCCATACTAATTAGGTCTATTATTATTATTATTATTATTATTATTATTATTATTATTTGTGGAAAATGTTGAAATTTTCCCTCAAAAAATTGCATTTTTTTTCTCAAACAACAAAATTTTGTGAAGGAAAAAAATAGAGAAATCTTTTATTAGCAAATTTTAAGAATTATTTGATTTTTCAACATAATGGAATCTTCAAAAATCAAATAATTATTTGACACTATAATGTTGAACTTGGCCATGGTACTACCTTGTGTGTGTGTGTATGTATGTATGTATACATACATACATACATACATACATACACTTGGTAGGACAGGGGCATCTTCAACACATGTGTGTCAACTAATTAATTGATTTTTGAAGATTCCATTATGTTGAAAAACCAAATAATTATTAAATTTGCTAATAAAAGATTTCTCTATTTTTTCCTTCACAAAATTTTGCTGTTTGAAAAAAAAAAAAATGCAATTTTTGGAGGGAAAATTTCAACATTTTCCACAAATAATAATAATAATAATAATAAACCAATGTTACTAGAATCATGTGTGCAAATTGATGGCACATTCATCTGACACATATGTCC
>Ga0209611_10013214_pt1 | contig 11393 bp, 11 predicted proteins | sample S1TSphgellanicum_3_FD_187693 | JGI IMG/M metagenome (GOLD analysis project Ga0209611, IMG submission 187693) | Host-associated microbial communities from peat moss isolated from Minnesota, USA - S1T2_Fc - Sphagnum magellanicum MG (SPAdes) (version 2) | ecosystem: Host-associated > Plants > Peat...
CACCACGGCGGCGACAAGCGCCCATAATATCTTAGCGCGCAATAGCCTGACCTCGACCCGATATTACGCGACTATGGTTAGCCGACGACCGCATACCGATCAAGGCAGGTCGCTATTTCCTCATTTTGCCGACATTCGCCTCAGGCGCGATTCGTTTTGAAAATCGTGCGGTGAGACCATAAAAATGTGCTGAATTCATGTTAACATAGAATAAGATATTGTTAACTCCCGGTTCGGGGCGTCCGACCGACGCCTGCGGTTATCGCAGGTGCGGCTTCAAGTGATGGTGAGATTATGCGTAGCCCTCCAAGCATGAAGACGCCGTCTGGCGCGAAAGTGAAGGCGTCGGCGGTCGAGCTCGCTATTCTTATGGGTCTTTGCCTATTGGCGGGGATCGGGGCTGGATTGGCGTTCGATAGCGCGCCGATTGGCCTGGGGCTCGCCGGGATCGGCTTGATTGCGGTGGCGGCCTACGCCTTGGCGGCCAAGGTCGTCTCTTTACCGAACGTCTCTTTACCCAAAGTCTCTGGGCGCCGTGAACGCCGTGAGGAGACGCGAGGGCTATCGGTCACCGATATCTCCACCCGTCGGCGAGGCGCAGCGGGTCAGGCGCCGGCTTGGCCGGAAGAGACCAGGTTGGAACCGACGCCAGAGCCTAAGGCGGCGCCTGAAGAGGGGCCCATCTCCGCCGTTGTGACCACGGCCGTCGAGCCGGATCGGGTCGTTCCCTTTCGGATGCCGCCCGTCCGGCTCTAGGTGCTGATCGTTTCGTCTTACAAATCGGCCGCCCTGATCGGGGATGCGCCTTAGCCGATCCGATGGTCATGCTTCAGGCGATAGATCGCTCGGCTGTCGCGGTTCAGGGCATGGCGTACGATCATGCGATCATGCTGGGTTAGCCGGCCGCCGTGAGCTTCCCGTAGACGCACCGCCAGGCGATGGGTCGCGATCTCGCGGTGTTCCAGGCGCGCGGTTTGGCGCGGCGTCAGTGCGCCGGTGCGAGCGCCCTGTTCGATCCGCTGTTGCTGCATGTGCTCGCGGGCGGGAATGGATTGGGCCATGGCGGGCAGAGCGCTGGCCAGAGTGGCCGCTGCGATCAGGCCAAGGATAAGGGTTTTCATCGACGTGGTTCCTGTCATGTGTGCGGCCGGTGATCGACCGTGATGCAGGTGTAGCGCCGCCTATATGCACCCAGTCTGAGCCTTGAGCTTAGCCGCCGTTCAGGGAGATGAGCGGTAGATGAATGAGGTATCAAGCCACCCTCAAAAACATCACCTTCGCCGCGCCATAGGTGCGCTCGTCCAACCGCTCATAGCCAGGCGGCGCCAAGTCCGGCTCGTCGGCGGCGTGTTCGAAGACGCAGAGGGCGCCGGGTTTTAGCCAATTCCCGGCCAGGAGCCGCGCCAGCGCCCGTTCGCCCAGGCCCTTGCGGTAGGGCGGATCGAGGAAGGCGAGGTCGAAGGCCTCGTCCGGGCCGCCTGGACGTACGCCCAGATCGGTCGCGTCGCGCCGATGCACTCGCGTCGCGCCAAACAGGCCCAGCGCTTCCACATTTTCGCGGATGGCGCCCCGGGCCCCCTCGTCGGTTTCGACGAACAGACAGAAGGCGCCGCCGCGGGAGAGGGCCTCCAGCCCCAGCGCGCCGGAACCGGCGAACAGGTCCATCACCCGCGCCTCATGCAGCGGGGCCGACCAGGCGGCATGCTCCAGGATGTTGAAGATGGCCTGGCGGGCCCGGTCCGAGGTGGGGCGAGCGACCAAGCCTTCGGGCGCGGTGATGGACTTGCCGCGAAACCGGCCGGAGATGATGCGCATCAGCGACCGCCGCCCTTGCCGCCTCTTCCCGGCCGCTTCGGCCCCGTCGGTTTGGACCCCGTCGGTTTCGATCCGGACAGCGTCTGAGGCGCAGGCTTGGGCCGGCGCGCCGCCGCGGCCGTCTTCACCGCGCGGGGACTTAACAGCGTCGCCGGTCCGCCCGCCTCGTTGGCGTGACGGCTTTTGGGCTTGCTCTTGGCGACCGGCTTTGCGTGGGGGCTGATATTGGGTTTCGGCTTGGCCCAGCCGGCCTTGTAGACCTTCTTCGGCGCAGGCTCAGCGCCAAATGTTGGGGCCGCCGCCGCGGGGCCGGCGCTCTGTCTGGAGGTCGCCCGCACAGTTGCGACGCCGGCGCCCTTCGGGCCGGCCGTCGAGGCGCGGGGCGGAAGGTTTTCGGGCGCGATGAAGGCCGCCAGCTGCTCCCGGATCACGCGAGGGCCCACCTCCTCGACCTGGCCCGTCGCCAAGGTGGCGAGCGCGAAGGGGCCGTAGGCGAGGCGGACCAGGCGATTGACCTTCAACCCAATCGACTCCAGCACGCGGCGCACCTCACGGTTCTTGCCTTCGGCCAGCGACACGCTGATCCAAACGTTGGCGGAGGATTCCGCCGGCGCGCCTGCCTTACGCTGCACCTTATCCAGCCGCGCCAGGATTGGGCCGTAGGTCACGCCTTCGACCGTCACGCCGTCCTTCAGGGTGTCGAGCTGCGCCTGGGTGGTGCGGCCATAGGCGCGCGCGCGGTACTGGCGCACCCAGCCGCTGGAGGGCAGCTCCAACGCCCGGGCCAGGGCCCCGTCATTGGTCAGGAGCAAGAGGCCTTCGGAATTCAGGTCAAGGCGCCCGATTGAGATCACCCGCGGCAGGTGGGCGGGCAGGGCGTCGAACACGGTCGGCCGTCCGCCTGGATCGCGATGGGTGGTCACCAGGCCCGACGGCTTATGATAGCGCCAGACCCGCGTCGGCTCCGCGGCGCCCACCACGGCGCCATCGACGCTCAAAACGTCGCCTGGGCCGATGCGGACGGCGGGCGTGTCGAGCAGCTGGCCATTCAGGGTCACGCGCCCTTCGGCGATCAGCCGTTCAACTTCGCGCCGCGACGCCACGCCGGCGCGGGCTAAGGCCTTGGCCACACGCTCGCCGCCGGTCTCTTCTAAAGGGGCTACGTCTTCGACGGCGGCGACGCACGGTGGGTTTTCAGCCTTCGGCTTGGCGTCGGGCGCTTGACGCGGCGGTCTGCGCGCGTTGGGGTTACGGGGATGATCGACCATGATGAAACCTACATGCGCATCGCCCTGGATATGGCGCAAGCCGCCGCCAGGTCGGAAGAGGCGCCGATCGGCGCAGTGATCGTCGATCCCTCGAGCGGCGAGGTGATCGCGGCCGCCGGCAACGCCCCCATCGGCCTGCACGACCCGACAGCGCATGCGGAAATCCAGGTGATCCGCGCTGCGGCAAAGGCGCGGGGCAACTATCGCCTGACCGGCCTTTGGCTGTTTGTCACCCTTGAGCCCTGCGCCATGTGCGCCGGCGCGCTCAGCCACGCCCGGATCGGCCGGCTGGTCTATGGCGCCGACGACGCCAAGGGCGGCGGCGTGATCCATGGTCCCCGCGTGTTCGACCAACCCACCTGCCATTGGCGCCCCTCGGTCGTCGGCGGCGTGCTGGCCGAAGAGAGCGCGGCGCTGCTGCGAGGGTTCTTTAGGGCGCGACGGGGCGGTTAGACGAAGGTCGCTACCCTCGCCTCCAGCCGCGCCTGAACGGCCGGCCAGTCGAGGTCGGTGATCGAGAACACGCCCGTGTCGCGCACCCGGCCGGTCCAGGTCACGACGTTGCGCCGCAAGACGCCGTCGCGCACGGCGCCAAGCTTCAGCACCGCCGCCTGGCTGCGGGCGTTGATCTCATCGACCATGAACTCCACCCGGTGGGCGCCGCGGCTGAAGGCGTAGGCCAGCAGCGTCAGCTTGCAGTCGGGGTTGATCGCGCCGGCGCGCGCGTCGGGGCCGATAAAGGTCGCGCCGATCTCGACGCGGCGATGGCGGGGGTTGGCGTCGAGATAGCTGGTCGTGCCCACGACACGCCCATCGCTGCGGCGCCGGACCGCGAAGGGGATGCGGCTGCCTTTCGCCATATCGCGCAGCGCGCTGTCCCAATAGGCCTCAAACGCCTCCCCGCCGCCATTGGACGACATGATCGCCCAATCGTCCGTATAGGCGGCGATAGCGTCGAAGAGCTCCGCCTTCATGGGCGGAGTGAGCGGCTCAAGCCGTACAAAACGGCCCTCCAGCGGGATTGCGTCGAGGATCATCGGCGCGTCGGGGCGCGAGGCGGGCTGTGGGGTTAAATTGGTCGGTGACATTTGCGCGGCTTTTGACCACCAATGGCGGTGGGAGTCGATCCAAACTCAAGGGGTCGGCGGGGAAATCATTGTGGGCGAGACATGAACCTGAAAGCCATGGTCGCATTGGCTGCTGTCGCGCTGCCGGCGTCTCTTCCCCCTGCGGCGGCTGCGCCCAAACTGCCGCTCCACCCCGGCTTCTACGTGGAGTCGGACGTGCCTTGCGGTGAGATGTATCAAGCGGCCATGATCCAGTTCACCGGCACGGCGTTCGAAGAGGGGCCTGAACTCTGCCGCGTCGTCGCGGTCAGCCATCGGGGCTCGGTCTATCGGATCGCGCAACGCTGTCAGGACCAGATGTCCGGAACCCGGAGCCGCCAAAAGGGCGCCGTGGCGATCCCCGACCGGTTCACCTTCTTGAACAGCGTGAAGAGCGACGCCACCCGCTTCCGCTACTGCCCGCTCTCAAGCCTGCCGGGCGACTGGAAGGGGACGAAGGAGACCGTTCCCAACTATCCAGCCTATGAACCCTGACGTTTGACGCTCGATCTATAGCGATGAAGGTTTCGGTCATTATACCCGCCCTGAACGCCGCCGAATTCGTAGGCGCCGCCGTCCGATCCGCGCTGGCCCAGAGCTTGAGCGATCTTGAGGTCATCGTTGTCGATGACGGCTCTACCGACAAGACGGCGGGGGTTGTTCGGGGCTTCATGGCGGGAGACGCCCGCGTCCGCTTGATCCAGCACGAGGCGCCGCGGGGCGTTTCAGCCGCCCGCAACGCCGCCGTTCGCGCCGCGACCGGCGACTGGATCGCGCCGTTGGACGCCGACGACGAATTTGCGCCGCCCCGTCTTGAGCGATTGGTGGCGGAGGCCGAGGCCAGGGGGCTCGACGGCCTCGCCGACAACTTGCAGCTCCTGGATTACACGACGAAGAGGCCGCTCGGCCTGGCGTTTCCGCAAGATTGGATGACGACGGGAGAGGCGCTGACGCTGGAGACCCTGCTCGATCATGACACGCCCGGAAACCACGACTTTCGGCCGCTCGGATTTATGAAGCCCCTATTGCGACGGCGGCGCCTGCTTGAGGCAAATATTCAGTATGCAGAAGATATTGGGTTTGCGGAGGATTTTCTGCTTTACGCCCAGCTCATCATATCCGGATTTCGCCTGGGTTTGACGTCTGAGCCCTTGTACGTCTACGCCGTCAGACAAGGGTCCGTAACCAATAGTTCGACCCCGACGCAAGCCAAAAATGCGATCACCTTATTAGAGGTAAATCGCAGGGTTTTAGACCTTCATTCTTTAGCGATCATGGCGGCGCAATCTTCGACCCAATTTCAGATCGATGATCTTCGGCTTAAACTGCGGCGTCGGGAAGAGGCGATCAAATACTGCCGCTTTGTCAATCTGGCTAAAGACAATCACCTTATAGCGGCTCTAATCGCTGTGTGTCGCGTCAAGCCATCGTACCTGATCGAGAAGATATCGGCGGCCTTGCGTCGCCGACTGCCGGGCGCTGGCCGAGCGCTCTAAGACAGATCGACCGCCTCGGCCGTATTTGAGCTCCAGGTCCGCGACGGGTGGTTCATGCGAAGCCGGTAATAGGCCCAGCTGGCGATAAACAGTCCGCAGACCAGCAGCAGGCTCGGACGTCCCGCCGCCGGGTCGAACCATTCGGCGGCGACCATGGCGCCGCCCGTCGCCAGCCCAATGATCGGGATCAGGGGATGGAACGGCGTGCGGAAATGGACGCCGGTGGCGCCGTTCCAGCGGCCGATCAGGAGCGCCACGCCCATCATCAGAAACTCGAACGTGCCCTCGTTGGCCACCAGCACCAGCAGGGCCTGTTCACCCAACAGCATCAGCGCCAAGGAAATCAGCGAGACGATGACGGTGGCTGAGAGGGGCGATTGGGTGCGGGCGTCGATGCGACCTAGGAGCCGGTTGACCGGCGCGGGCCAGATGCCATCGCGGCCCGTGGCGTAGAACAGCCGGCCAAAGCTCATGACGGTCGCGACGATACAGTTGAAGAAGGCGATCACCAGGCCTGAGCTGATCACCGCCGTCAGAACCGGCCCGACCGTACGGGTCATATAGGCCGCCACCGGCGCATCGGCGCTCAACACCGCCTTCAGGTCGCTGGCGCTCAGCACCACCAGGATCAGCGGCGTCGCGATGGTGAGGGCGGCGAACAGGCCGATCCAGCCGATCAAAGGGCCGATGCGGCGCGGGGCGTCGCGCAGTTCCTCGCCAAAATACATCGCCCAATTGGCCCCCGCGCAGGCGGCGATGCTGGAGACGGCGGCCAGGGCCAAGCCCGCGGCGGTGAGCGGTTTCAGAAGCCCATGGTCCAGGGTCATCGGGTGGATCAGGGTCTGCCCTAGGCCGCGGGCGGGGTGTTGCAGCGCGATGACCACCAGAACGACCAGCGCGACCGCCTCAATGGTCAGAAAGGCCCCCGTGATCAGCGCGCCAACGCGCACCCGCAGCACCGCAAGCCCGCAGGCCAGCACCACACACACCACGGCGACGGGCGCCTGGGGCAGATCATGGTCCAACACGCGGACATAGTCGGCGAAGCCCAGCGCGCTGAAGGCGATCAGCATCGGCGCCAGCATCATCATCAGGGTGATGTAGGGAAAAGTCCAAAATGGCCCCAGCACCCCGGCGAGGCTCGGATAAACGCCGCCGGCTTCCGGAAAAGCCGCGCCCATCTCGGCATAAAGCAGCGCGTTGATCGCCGCCGCGACGCCGCCGATCAGGACGGCGACCGCCGCGCCCGATCCCGCCATATGCAAGATGCCGTCGCCATAGATGAACACCGACAAGGCCGGCGAAAGCGCGGAAAAAGCCAGGAACAACACCTCTATCGAGCTCAAGGTCCGGTGCAGTTTCGTCTGCGGCGGCGGGGCTTTTTCCATAAGGTCGAGCTTCGCCGTTCGAGGCCGCAGGTCAAGCGGGCGAGGCGTTTTCAGGCTCTGCCCGCGGCGCACGCCTTGGCGGGGGCGCCCGCGCCTAAATAATGCTCAAAACGCTATCGGCGGTCGGGCGTGGGGCGTCGTTCAGGCGTCTTGTTTTGACGTCCAGCGACGTCTAGACACCTAGGTCACAGCTTTCCGGTTCCAAGCGAAGCGGTTGAACGGAATATGACGTGAGCGTCGCGATATTGGCTGTTGGCTGGGTTTCCGCCGTGATCGCGGGGCTAGGCCTTATCTATACGATCCTGGCCGGTTTCGCTGTGAAGTGGTTTTTCGCAAGACCAGCCGCGCCGCCAATAGCTTGCCTCCCTGTGACGATCCTAAAGCCCCTGCATGGCGACGAGCCGGGCTTGGCCGATTGCCTCGAAGGCTTTTGCACTCAGGATTATCCCGCGCCGGTCCAGATCGTGTTTGGCGTGCGCGACGCCGCCGACCCTGCCATTGCCGTTGTCCGGCAACTGATCGCGAGGCATCCGGAGCTGGATATCGACCTTGTGGTCAGCGACCGCACCTACGGTACGAACCGCAAGATCTCCAACCTTATCAATATGGAGCGTCTGGCTCGCCATCCGATCCTGGTGATCGCCGACAGCGACGTCAGTGTGGCGCCGGACTATCTGCGGGTGCTCAACGCCGCCTTAGCGCCGCCGGACATGGGCTTTGTCACCTGCGCCTATGTGGGCGTGCCCACAGGTTCGATCTGGTCGCGCCTCGCCGCCATGTCGATGAACTACCACTGGCTGCCCAGCGTCGCGTTTGGCCTTTGGATCGGCTGGGCGAAACCTTGTTTTGGGCCGACCATAGCGCTGCGCAGGACCGTCTTCGACCAAATGGGTGGGTTTATCCGGTTCGCCGATCATCTCGCGGACGATTTCGAACTTGGCCGGGCGATCCGCGATCAGGGCTACGACTTCGCCGTGCCGCCGATGACGATTGGACATGGCTGTCCCGAGCGCACCGGGCGTCAGGTCGCCAGCCACGAGCTGCGCTGGGCCCGCACGCTGCGACTGATCGATCCGTTAAGCTACGCCGGCAGCATCATTCTACACCCTTTCCCGTTCGCCCTGGCTTCGGTCGCCCTGCTTCGCGGGAGCCTGTCGAGCTGGGTTTTGCTCGCCCTTGTCTGCGGCGCCCGGATGTTTGTGATGCGACGGATCGATCAATTGGCGGGCGGCGCCCCGGGGGTCTGGTGGCTATGGCCGGCCCGAGATATCCTGTCGTTGGCGATTCATCTGTTCGCCTTCCTGGGCAAGACGGTGACATGGCGGGGCCGGACCTTTCGGATCGACAAAACGGGCCGCCTCATCCCTCATCCACCCGCAAGCCCTGCGCCCCCTATTCTCGGCATCGCACGTTAGCCCATGGCCGCGCTTAGACCCCGTTCGCTCGATTGCTCCGCCGTGGTGCGTCCTTGACAAAGAAACTACCGGCCGGACGCGTCTTGACGCTTGGCTTCTTACTTCTCGGCCTTGTCGCCATTGGGGCCTTTTTGGCCCGTGTCGGCGTGGGGCCAATTCTGCAATCGCTGAAAAGCCTTGGGCTCGTCGGCTTTGCCGTATTTTGTATCTATACCCTTGGTGTGCTGAGCCTGCTCGGCGTCTGCTGGTATGTGGCGGCGCCGGGCGCCCAAGTTAGAAAGCTCTCGGGCTTTATCTTTGGCCGCATCATGCGGGAGGTGGCCGCAGATATTCTGCCGTTCGCCCAGGTCGGCGGTTTTATCATGGGGGTGAGAGGCGCCGCTCTGTTTGGCGTTTCCACCTCGCTCGCCGTATCGTCGAGCATTGTGGATCTTGGCGCGGAAATGGCCGGACAGCTGCTGTTTACGGCCATCGGCTTGTCGATCTTGGGCCTGCACCCGCCGCCGCGGTTTCCCCATAACGTCGTCGATCCCATAAGCTCGGTCGGCCTAGGCCTCGGCGTGGCGACGGTCGCAGGCTTCTTCTTTTCACAGCGCTTTGCATCGCGCGCTCTGGCCAAGTTGAGTGCGCGGTGGCCGGCGCAAATCCAAGCCCATCTGACGTCGGTCCAAGCGATCCTCATGGACATCTATCGCCGCCCTGCGCGGGTGGCGCTGTCTATCGGTCTTCATCTGGTCGCCTGGTTGACCGCGGTCGGCGGGGTCTGGCTGACCCTATCCTTCATGGGCGCACCGATGGAGCCCTCCATGATCTTGGTGATGGAGAGCTTGGTCTATCTGGCGCGCAGCGTGGCGTTTTTCGTGCCCGGCGCCATCGGCGTGATGGAAGGCGGCTACGTTCTCTTAGGCCCCATCTTTGGTCTGCCGGCGGACCTCGCGCTGAGCCTGGCGCTGATCAAACGAGGACGGGACCTGGCCATCGGTTTGGCGGCGATGGCCGTGTGGCAGGTCCTGGAAGGCAAGCGGCTTTTCGGGTGGGGGGCGCGACCGTCAGTATAGGTCGTTGACCCGTCGCTGCGGAGGCGTCTGGGCTGGGCTAGCAAATACGGATCGACTGAAGGAAATGGCGCACCCGACACGATTCGAACGTGTGACCTTTGCCTTCGGAGGGCACAAGAGCACAATTTGCGGGTTTGCGCTGCGCCCCTCTGGGGCACGATAAAACGCTATATATCAATAACTTAGTTGACTGATGGCCCTTGTCAAGTTACGCTCAAAACCGCTCCAAAAACCCCCGATTTGCCCCCATTTGGTTGCAATGTGGTTGCAACTGGAGGCCCATAAAAGGCTGATTGGCATGGCGAAATTGACGAAGCGCGTCGTCGAATGCCTCGAATCTGATGGCTCCAAGCATGGCTCTCTCTATTGGGACAGCGAGCTGAAGGGGTTCGGAGTCCGCGTGTTCTCGACGGGATCGAAGACGTTCGTCATCAAATTCCGCACCCGCAGCGGGCGTCAGCGCTGGCTCAAGATTGGTACCTTTGGGCCGATGACCGTAGAGCAGGCCCGTGATCGGGCCATGATCGAATTGGCAAAAGTCATTAGCGGCGAGGACCCTGCCGATGATCGAGACCAACTCCGCGCCGCCGTGACGGTCGCGCAGCTCTGCGAGCACTACATGACCGCTGCAGGTGCTGGGCTGGTGCTCGGACGCAAAGGCACGCCGAAGAAGGCGCAAACCCTCTCGACCGATCGTTCGCGGATCAACGCCCACATCAAACCTTTGCTTGGACAGCTCAAGGCGAGCGAGGTGACGCGCGCAGACGTCGAGACGTTCAAGGCCGCCGTCGTGAGCGGCAAAACTGCTCGGGATCAGATTCTAGGTCCTCGTCGTCGTTCGATCGTCAAAGGCGGCAAGGGCGCGCTGACGCGCACGCTGGGCCTCCTTGGGGCGATCTTCGCGTGGGGCCAGGACACTGGTTATGTCGAGAACAATCCCGTCCGCGGTGTGAAGCGGTTCGCCGACGCTCAGAAGAAGGCTTTGCTCACCGCAGAGCAATATCAAGCGCTCGCGCAGGCGCTGGATGCGCTCGGAGAGAAACAGAGCCGCAAAGACCAGCAGGTGCATAGCGCCGTCGGACTTGCTGCGATCCGGTTCATTGCACTGACTGGCGTCCGCCGTGGTGAATGCGAAAACCTCAAATGGGACGAGGTCGATGCAAAGGGCACTTGCATCGCTCTCGGCGAGACGAAGACTGGACCGTCGTTGAGGCCCCTCAGCCGTGCGGCTTTCGCAATCATCGAAAAGCAAGATCCGATCTCAGATTTTGCCTTTCCCGCTGGTCCGGAAGCTGAAGGCTACAAAGGATTGCCTGGGCTTTGGAGGACCGTGCAGAAAGCTGCACGTTTGGCAGCCGAGGCGGCGGCAGCGGAGCGCGGCGAGCCGGCGCCAAAGGCCGGTCCGCTCGACGGCGTTACGCTCCACAGCCTTCGTCACAGCTTTGCTGGCATAGCCGAAGAACTCGGCGCGACCATTCCTACGATTGCAGCCCTTCTTGGTCATCGCGTCGGCGGAGTGACCGGCGGCTATATCTTGAAGCGCGTTGACGTGCTGCTGGTCGATGCCGCAAACCGGGTCGCCGATCACATCGAAAAGCTGATGTCCGGGGAGGCTCCGCCGTCGGCCGTCGTGCAGTTCATGCCGCGCGGGCGCGTGAGGGCTAATGCCGAGACTCGCCGGTTGGCTCTGGCGAGCTGAGGCGGGTTCTGTCGAAGGCCGGACCTTGCCAAGGTTGGGGTCGAGGGTTCGAATCCCTTCGCCCGCTCCAATTTTCTTCTTAAAAATCATAGCCGTAAGATGGCCTCCCGAGCTATTTGGCTGCTTACATTCCCTCGCTGACGAAAAT
>Ga0209611_10013215_pt1 | contig 11393 bp, 12 predicted proteins | sample S1TSphgellanicum_3_FD_187693 | JGI IMG/M metagenome (GOLD analysis project Ga0209611, IMG submission 187693) | Host-associated microbial communities from peat moss isolated from Minnesota, USA - S1T2_Fc - Sphagnum magellanicum MG (SPAdes) (version 2) | ecosystem: Host-associated > Plants > Peat...
TAGGCTTCATTTCGCCCAAATCCACCAAAACATCAACCTATTTTTTCACTTCTTCCTCTTCCTAGTATGATAATCAACTAGGAGACACCTTGCAAGGTGGGAACCCTTGTGTGTCCACGAAATGTTCTCCAATGGTGCAACAACCCAGTTCCCTAAGCAAATATTCTAAGCAAATACATCTTGGTAACAGTCTAAGACCTTCTAGAACTATTGTCTCTTTTCCTTATCTAGATTATGATCGACTCAAATCTTTGGTATATCTCTTTCCACCTTGTGCTCACCTCATGATTATCGGATAATGTGAACTGCTCACTGTAATTGTTGGGAAAGCCATTACTTTCTACTTTTTGAACTTGTAGTAGAATGGGCACTTTTGCACAACTTGTTGATTCAAAGATGGCTTGCTTTCTTTTCTCTGCATTAGAAACCCACTTAAGCCAATTAGCATAGTTGTGTATGTCTATGATTTTTTCTTCCATAAAATCATCAACTTGCCCTTGTAGTATCAGTTGCAGAATTTGTTGTGGTCCTTCTGACAACACTAGATCTTCAAGTTTAGTATTCCCAAACTCATACTCATCACCATTTGGTTCAACCAATTGAGGTCCATCACAATGTTCATTATCATTTGTATCATTGTCTAAGTCTGACATAGGTGCATCCACTTGTTTGGACATGATGGGATCATACAAAAATGGATCCTTAATAGTCATGTTTGAGTTGCCATTGAGATGTGTGTTCTCCAAAGCAATAGCAACATCTAACATCAAAGTCTTTGAATTCATTCTTTGCAGCATATTTACCATAGTTAATGGTAATATTTTTACATTAACTCCTAGACCATGCTTCACTTGTATCAAACCCTGTTCCACATCCACGATCGCACCAATTTTTATCAAAAAATCCAATCCCAACAATACATCATAATTGTTTATATTTACTACCATGAAGGTCATGGGGCACTACACACCTCTAACTTTAACAAGTACTTCATCAATTCTTCCCATAGCTTGTGTTACAACCCCAAATGCGATTCTATAAGTTTCAAATCTGGTAACTAAATGCATTATTCCCAATTCTCTAACCACTATAATAGCCATGATAGACATAGATGCTCTAGTGTCTACTAGTCTTTCCACCACCTAGTTGTTTATTTCCACAAGCAAGTGGAGGGTCTTGCTTCTATGTGTTTTGTTGATGCAAATATGTTTGAGTGTCAAAATTGTTGACACTACTGACACCATAGACACCTAATTGTCTGTTGACTTTGCATCCCTTTTTCGCTTAGCCAATCTTACTAGACTCTCAAGGTGTTTTAATTCCCCTAGTATCATAAGGATTGTCTCCATGGGTGAAAGGGAAATCTTTCCTTTAATGAAGTGGGAAATTTTTTTAGACCTGACTAATGTTTTCCAATTCACTCTTGTCCCTTCTCCTGCAACTTCAAGAGATGGTATAGCTCCACTTAGTGCCACTTCAACAAGCATCCTCCTCCTAGGTATTCGAGTGTAAGAAAAGAGATTCTCATTTTCACACAGCTTATTGAATTGTTACATAATTGCCTTCTCATCATTTAGCAATACTTCCAGGAAGTTTGTTGCTATAGAATGGGATTTCCCATCCTTGGGTTTCTTCCAACACTTGTCCTCCAAATGACCTAGACCTGAATAGAACAAACATTTTATCCCACAGTTCTCTATCTTATGAGACATGCCACATTTGGCACATTTTGGTTGTGGCTCATTTAATCTCGGACAAGCAATGGCCAGATGGTCTCCTCCCTTGCAGATTTGACATCCCCCAAACATGGTGGAAGAGGATGATGCATCAGGATTGGGCACACTCCCCTTGAAGAAATTGATAAGCATGTTGTTCAAAATCGTAACTTGTTTTTCCATGATTGTCTTTGAAACTTCCTCTTTTTATTCTTTTTTCAACAGTTCATATGGTGTTTCTTCGAGTTCTCCCAACACTTTTTCCAGTTTTGACGTAGTTTCGACTAATTCTTCAATATTGGTAAAAGTTCTTATTATGCATAACTTTCGAATTTCTTACTTCAACTTGGTTAAAAATCTTCGTTTTTGCTTTGCATCTTATATCATGCCCTTCTAAAAAAGCTTGTCAAGGCGTTCAAAGTATTTCTAAACCCTCTCCTTGGGCTTTTATTTGATGGCATCAAGTTTCATTCTGATATCATTTGCATTGACATCCCCATATTTGAATGTTATCAAAGCCTGTAATTCAGTCCAGTTACATGGTGTTGGTTGTAGTTTCCTAAACCATTCCTTGGCCCGCCCTTTCAAATTTAGCTTTGCAATTTTGAATAATTTGTTTGCATTCAAATCTCGCACTTTTGTAGCCATAGTAAGTCTTTCTGCCCAATCATTAACATCCTCATGGTTTTTGCCCTAGAACAATTCATCCATACCTTGCGGGCTAATCATGCTGTAACTTCCAATTTTAATCTTAGTGTAATTTGTTGTAGATCCACTATTTCCACTTCCCTTGGATCAGGTGGTTGACACTACATCCAGTATATGTGCACCATGCCTCATATCTTGGATTGAAGAAAAACCTAGGTCAAGAAGTGGTATTCACAAGATTGGATGGATATCCACAATTGCCTATCAAATGTTGCATTGGTCTTCTACCACAATGCCAATTGGTACATGGTACCAATATGGATCATGTTAAAAACATCATGTCATGTTTCTGCTTCGAGGCAGTCACACCCACATCCTTCAGAGATGAGAATCCTAAAGATACTTAAGTCTTAGTGAGTGAAATTTTAGGGTTTTCATGACAACCTCTCAAATGTCAAACTGAATTGCAGAACTTATGTTGAGTTTCCACATCTTCAATCACTATAATCCATTAATTTAGTATAGGTCAGAAATTCAGACTTATCTCCCTCCATTATAGGTCTCAAAGGCATGATATTAGACGATAGGGTGGAAAAATTTGTTCATCTATAGACTCTAGTTGGTATTGCAACCGTTGCTCCACATCCCTCCATATTTTCCAACTCAGGATGTGAAATTTTGACCCCAAGTGCTCCACCTTAATAACTTGGTTTCCAATCTAAAACAAATATTTTACACTAGGTATGTAGAGTCCAACAAAATGGTTAGGTGAGACAAAAAGCTGGGGAATCCAAATGTCTCTTATCTTAGGTGCACTATTCTGTCTTTCAGGAATGGAAGATGAGATTCTATGCAAGGTATGAGGTATAGTGATATTGCTTCTGTAATTTGGAGGTTAATTCCCAACCCCCTGTTCCATCCTTTATCCTCATCCAAACTTGAGCACAAGCACAAAAACCATTATGGGTTATTTCCACTGCAACATTTCGAACACAAGCTTCATCAAGATTCACACCCACAATAATCATTATGCCAAATCCCAAGGGCTCCTACTTGAAGTTCATCTTATCTTCTTGGACAATCAAACCTGACAACTAATTGTTGTTCATGGATTTCCTGTGTAATGTCATTCATTCCAACTTCATTCTCACTGGATGATGACATATTGTCTTAATTGTCTTCATAGTCCAAATGTAAGGGAATTCCCATCCTATCACCGAACAAAACCTAGCTCTAATACCAAAAGAAAAGGGAAGATTAAAATAACAAACACAATGGTATATAAAAGCATTTAATAGAGTCAAATTTTTTGGAATCCTACAACTAATCCCATTACTTGATTTGTGAATACCACAGTCAAGGAGATATATTATTGATGTCTATTTATTCTGACATAACCCATTTATGTACACATAACTTTGGAATTTTGCTACATCTGTGTGTATCTTCATCACACATTTCCTTATTAGCAATGTACTATTGGGTGCCCAACAACAATTCATACCACTAAAAATCCAGAATCTATTCGAGGTATGGCTTTGAGGTTAGAACTCTCAAGGTTCACTCAATCCATATGAGCTACTGACCACTTTCCCACTTAATGCAACAATGTAACATAACACCAAATCTCTCATCTGAAAACCTAAACCTTGCATACCCTTGGATTCAAATATTCTGAATGTGATTTTGAATAGCAAATGCGAGGTTCACTTAAAACCACTCAAGAAAATAGATTCTGATGAAAGAATATACTACAAATTTTTCTTTTCAAGCTTTCCCCACTCTTGACCTTGTTCCTCTCATTTTGCCCAACTTGAGGATACCCCTTTGAAGTTTTTGGCACCCACTCTGGCAGCTGTTCTACAACATAGATTCAAGGTACTGCAACAAAAAGTTCCCTTTCCTAGATGCATCTTGACTTCTATATGCCACTCAGTTTTACAGCTCGGACCCCTTCTTTTTTCATCATCCCTCAGCATCAACCCCTCATATCTATCTTTACTTGGAACTACTACTACTCTGCTACATCATTGGCGCAACGGAATTCTTCAACAAGCAGCCCAGTAGTTTGAACAAGAAGAAAAAAAATATTAGAAAGAACATGCCTCCTTGCTTCTCCATTTTCCCTTTTATCTTACCTTCCATCGTCAATTACGCAAACCTTTCTACAATGCAGTCGCTCCTTCCACCATCCGTCATTCGGCATAGCTCCTATTCTTCATAAAACACAAGCAAACAAAGTTGCCTACCTATGCATTCCTTACAACAGCGATGGACATTGACGCGCTCCCAAGTCACGGGGTGAAACCCACTTGAATGTTTCACAAAGTCAAGTTGCGGAAAGTTGAGATTTGGTAGCACGCTCCCGGCTTCCAACTCTAAAAAGGGGTAGAGGGTCGAGTTGGGAGCTCAGGGATTAGACTAGGAAGAGGGACTAGCTTAGCTCGTGTGAATCTGCATAAAAAAAAACCAACCAAAACGGGTTAGTTTAGCATTCGGGACACCCTTGGGTGTTGGGACTTGCCACGGGCACTTGGACACACAAGACTCACCACGGCCCGGACTCGAGGGAAGCCACCACCTTTCCCCATATAGTATTCTCTGCGGCTGGTCGCGGAGGCTACATCCGAATGGCACATTTTGTTGGGACTCCCAAAATGGAGTCCCGAAAGTGTCTCGGCTGGACTCCCGGAACTTTGAACGGCCATAGCTCCTCGTCCCGAACTCAGATTGGGACGAGTCCTGAATCAATGTTGTAGCTCTCGTCGAGAGCTTTCCAACGTCGTGTCGCACTCTTCAAGGCGACGTCGGGAAGAGGTCGATTCCCGACTTTTAGTGGTCGGGAGTCAAATTGCCAGTTTGACTCCCGGCCCTTCTTTTGCCCATAACTTGGGCTGCAGATGTCCGAATTGCCAATGCGAGGCTATTTTCGATATCTACGTTTCAAGACCTTTCCAATGACACCAAGAACGCCTCAATGCAAGGTGTTTTGGGCCTTGCTGTCGAGCTCTGAACATTCAGGAGTCCCGGAAGACTCCCAACCTCCAACTTTTCCAAGTGTTGGGCTTCACCCACACACTTGGCCAAAGTGGGGTTGCGACAGACATATTCCCGCCGCAAGCATGCAAAAAGTTGATAACTAATGAAAACAACAAAACAAAAACAAAACCCTAAAACCTTTGTGTTCACACTTGCTGGCATTTGGTCTTTTATCCCGCCTTGCACTGTCCATCTTTCTAAACCCCATTCAATGCCACTCCATCCTCAACCATCCACAGCTCTGGACCAATAAGCTTTACAATACGCACAAATAAACAAAACCTCCTACTCTCCCCCCCACATGCTTTCTTGAAGTTATTATGGCTATGGCTATATTGGAGAAACAAATAGTGATGGAATAGTACTTTCCGTTGTCATTATGTAGAAAGTTGACAGGAATTGAATCTAAAAATGAAAATGTAAAAATTTCTTGTGTTCACACTATGACCTTATCCAATTCACTTCCTTTCAGGTCACACATGCTTCTCAAGTATTTTTGAAAAAATAAAATAGCCCAGAAACTGCCCGTCTTTGCTAGACATTCTTTCATGAAACCCAGAAGTTCTTTGAGTTTCTTGAAATCGCTGGAACTGCCAGTTTTTTTATTCTGATTGATTTCCCAAATACTCAAAACCCTCCCTCTGGAGAAGATTACCTGATTTTGAAATTGGGGGAAGCCCTCTCCCAACTGGTGGTTATTAAGAATGTCAAATACCCAACAAAGTTCCAACACAGGTAAGAAATACTGCATAAAAGCTCTGCATAATTTGAAAGGGTAATTAAGAAGTACAAGGCAGCAACAGCAACTGTTAGTTTCATTCAAATCAAGTTGGTTCCCCTTCCCTTTCCTTTCCTGATAGGCTTCTTGCGAATGTGGGGGGGCCGGGGGGTGCGGGTGGGGGGGAGACTCAGGAACATAATTTGTTCCTTTGCCCTTTGTGACCTTGTTTGGGTCTTGCTCTTGTGCCTCGGACTTGGGTCTGATCTCTTGGCTTCCCTCTTTGCTGGGTGCTTTGTTTAATGGAGCTGCAGTCAGTTGGTTGAATTTGATGATTTTTTTGATTGGGAATTGCATGTTCTAAGTTCTCCCAAGTGGCTGCTACTGCTGTCACTTGCATTCCAGGAGTGGTCCAAGAATCCACTGGGAAAAAAACATGGTCAGCAACAAGCTCGCCGACCACCTTGGAATGTTGGTCACTACTACAGCCCCTACATTCATACTACTCCAAACTGCAGGTCAACAAACATCCTCCATTGCTTCACTGCTATTTGCAGTCAGGCCTAAATCATGTCTCTAACACTACCAAATAAACTAGTGTGAAGGAGGAGGGGTGCACACTCACTGTCCTCCTCGGCCTTATACCGGTGTTGTTGTTGGATGGGCACAAAGTTTTGAGTGTTAGAACCACAAGTTCCAGTTGCAGCAGTTCAGAACAGAGATCTTAGATTGCTAAGAACCAAAATTGGGCTAACCAGAGGTTAATGAGCAGTTAATCACGGGTTTTGGTTCACGATATGTGGAACTGGATTGAAACGAAACCAGGTCTGATTTTGAGAACCGGAACTAAACCCAGAACTGCTCTATTTTAATTTTTAGAACTGGAACTGGGGTTTTTCATAAAAGTCAAGAACTGCCCAACACTGCTTATAATATATACTAGTGTAGTGTGTGCAGTTGGCCCAAGTGTGAACACGTTGAGGGCTCAACTGATTTTTCCTTACAAACCCAAGTTTTGCAATTTTTTTGAATTTCCAGCAACAAAATTCACTCAAAAATCAATATCTTTCACATCTTAGCTCTGAAAATTGTGAAATTATCTCTATTAGATCTGACTCATGGGGAGCTTTCCAACAACACCAAGAACACCCCCAAATTCCAATACAGTTTTCAGTTTCGATTTTATTTAGTTCTCATTGAGAAAATGGTTCCATAATCAACAGCTTCCAGACTGTAGCTCCAAACAGTCTCAAACCAAGTCGGTGCACCCCTACTCAGGGGGGCTTTCTGAAGATACCAAGATTGTAACATGAAGTGCTGTGGTTTGGGAGATCTTAATGTGACAAACAAAACAAACCAAACTACCTTGCTTCATAGATAGATATGCAAGGAGCCAGTTTGATTGGACCATCACAAAAAAATTATTGAAACATTTGGACAATATATGATCTGTCTGCAAAATATTTGCATCCCCAGCTCTCTTGCAGGGGGTATCAAGATCAAGCTTCCAGCAGAAAGGATACCTATAAAAGATGTGCACCTTTTGTTGGAAGGACAATCACCAACCGAAGTATGTACCAGTCTTGTACCAGTATATAGGGTGCAACCTGGGTGTATAGTACTGGTATGAGTACTGGTATAAAAGAAGAAACCAGTCTGGTATGAACTGAAGCAATACCAGTCTTATACTAGTAGTGGTCTGGTATGAAACCTGAGATGTACCAGGTCTATATCTGCCCCAAAACCAGGTTCATACTGAGATACACAAGGCAAAAATCAGCCTTGGACCTAATACCAGACCCAACTGGTAAGTTTTAAAAATGTGCCTAATACCAGTACCTCCCAGGTATGGAAAAAAAAAGGCCCCCTTGATAGTAGGACCAATTAGGTGTGTTCAAAAGTTGATACCAGTACAACATCGGTATGTGCCTATGTAATGGTTGGTGGTCATCCCCAATGATAGATACCCTATACCTCTTTCCCCTGCCCCCCAATCCCTTCCTCCAAACATGTCAATTCTGGACATGTTTGGAGTGGCCAAAACAAAGGGTAAAAACTGTACAATTCAGTAGACCTGTTGTACTTCCAGTGAGATTTGGTGAGAATCTGTTCAAGGAATGAGAACTATTGAGAAAGCTCTCATACTTTGGACTATTGTTGGGTTTCTGGGAATTAGGATACGTCCTTTCAGTACCTGGAACCAGTGTTTTTTGTATCAAATTTGTGAGGTGGGTGGCTTGGTGATCACTCACAAGATGACTTTGCCAAATTTGGCTACAGGGTCAGAGAGGAAAGTAGAAAAGTTTAGGAATTGTGATGTATTTTGATGACATGCTGGAACTTATTGTCTAATTATGGCGATTTCAAAAAAATAAAATCATCATAAATGTGATCAAAGTCTTTGTATTTGTTGCAATGGTTTTTTTTTTTTTCCTTTCTTTTTGTGTCAGGATGATGTGAAAATTTGCGAATATGTATATATATATTGCACTGACTTGGTACGGAGGTTACATTGACTGCAACCTACCTACAAAAATGTAACCTACATACCAAGTCCGGCCGAAAATAAATCAAAGAGAAAGCACTTAATCACTGCCCATATAGGTGTGTCTAATTTTTTTTTAAATGGTTGAAAATTGCCTAATTTCTCAAAATATTGAGTTTTTATTTCGTTAAGCATGAATCCTAAAACATTGCACATTAACACATTATGCATGAAACATTATATCACTTAAAAGAAATAATGACATGTGGGCACAACTTTTCAACCTTTAAACAAAAATAGAAGTAGAAATCTGCTCCTTAACAACACAATGGTTGAAACCTTCTCCTGATACCCCCTACAAATGATAATGAAGCTCAAGTTTACATACACATACTGAACTCCCCCATTTGCTGATTCTGCCTATCCTCAGTCTATGAGCCTAATTTAAAAAAAAAGAAAAATCCTAAATGCCTAGATTTGCTGAAATTCCAGCTCCACTTATCTAATAAACTTTTCCATTATCCAATAAATTATGGAATAATTTCATTATAGGGCAAGGTGCTCTAGTGTGGGCATATTTTTCAAAGGGCATAACCCTCGCACTAGAATTCCTCCTTAACATAACAGAAGAGGAGCACTATATTCTTAAGCCAATATTATGCTATAATCCCCTAGTAGCAAGAGCTTATGGCAAAACTCTCTTCCAAAGCATGAGTGGGAAATTCTGCCTCATAAAGTGACCTAAAATAACAAAGAAGAAAAACCGTGGAATTAAAAAAACAGGGATGGGAACCCATCCACAAGAAGTACAAGGCAAATAAAAGTTCAAAAACACAAGCCACAAAAAATAACAATCATGACAGCACTAATACATTGATAAAATAAAAGACCATAAACTAAAAAGGTGTTGTTTGCCAAAAATCAGCTAGGACACCACTAATAATTGAAGTCATTTAATGTGTTCATTTAATGAATTAGAAAGGTGTCATTTGCCACAAATTGTTTACCAACGAAGGTGCATTGGGTGTGATGTATGAAGGAATGGAATGTATCCCAAGTGCAATAGCACATTAAAGAATCACAATGGCCTGAGCACGTTGGAAGGTTATGGACACATGATGCTGATAATATATAATAAACATTGCAAGAACTAAAGAAGGTTTCTAATGATGGGCTATAGTGGCCTAAGCACAAGAAGTAAAAAGTGATTCAAAACAAAAATGATGACAACCAAAAATTTCTATGGCAAGGAAAATGAAGTTGTCTCCTGATACATGTTCTTTGTATGATTATGTTTTCTTTTGAGCAGCAATTGTCACTGCACATGTTGTTGTGGATGATGCACATTATATCACATTTGGGCAAGTTGGATTAGTTATGACAATGTTCATTAAGGTCAAAAAATTGTCACTAGTTATAAAAATATTGATTTGTTGTTGAATGTGGTAGAAGAAAAGTTGGAGACCTCTTTGTGTGTGTCGCAACCCTACTTTGAGGAAAGTGTGAGGATGAAATTCACACTCCGAAAATTGGGACTTGGGAGTCCTCCGAGACTCCTGAAATTTCAGAGTTCAATTGCAAGGGCCAAAACACCTCGCATTGGGGTGTTTTTTATATCATTAGAAAGCTATTGAAGTGTGGATGTCCAAAATGGCTTTGCATGGACCATTTGGATATTTGTAGCACAAGTTATGGCCAAAAGAAGGGCTGGGAGTCAAACTAACAGTTTGGTTCCCGACCACTAAAAGTTGGGAATCAATTCGATCCCGGTGTGTGCAAGTGGAGTGCAACACACCTTGGAAAGCTCTCAAGGAAAACTACAAGTTTGCTTTAGACCTCGTCCCAATCCGAGGTCGGAACGAGAAGTTATGAACGCTCAAAGTCCCGGGAGTCTAAACCGGGACAATTTCGAGACTCCACTTTGGGAGTCCCGGGAAAAAGTGCCATTCGGATGTAAGTGTGGCGGAAAGATGCAGAGAATACTATATGGGGGAAGGTGGTGGCTTCCCTCGAATCGGGGCCGTGATGAGTAAAGTGAATCCAAAGTTGTTCATGGCTTGTCCTAGCACTAAGGGTGTTCCAAAATGTGAACTAACTAACTTGTTAGTTGGTTTGATGTAGGTTCGAGTAAGTGAATAGCTTGTCACTTCTTCCTAGTCTCATCCCGGAGCTTCAACACACCCCTCTACACCTTTTAGTGTTGAGAACTGGGAGCGTGCCCCGAGTCCCCCACAATTCCCCAACTTGAATAACTTAGCACCAATTCGGGGCTAATTAGGGACTTGGGAGCGTGTCAATGTGCGGGTGCACTCCACTTTGCAAAACAATAGTTATGAAAGTATCTCGAGAAATATCATGGGTTATAATGTGCTCATTTTTGCACATGCATCGCAACAAGTGAATACCCAAATCATCAATGGTATGTTCATATTGATAATGTGAAAAATGTGCAATTATAGAATGTGACAAACTAAGGTAGGTATTTGACATTGAAAAAAAATGAACTAAAAACAAAAAAATGCAATTGCCAACATGGCATGGAACACGAAGGGTTCTAGAGGTCCTCCTTTTTCAATTTTAGGTTCATTTTACATGCAAAAGGTGTTGATGGCATTGCAACAAACACAAGTGACCTTTATTTCAAGGCATGCTATTATTGTAAGTGAAGGTTCCTCTAATTTAAGTGTTCTTTCAAGTGATCCTCTTCTCTTTTTATCTGATATATTCTTTGCACCTGGGGGGTTTGAATACTTGACTTGTTCACGTTCCTTTTGCGGTCCACCCCCCT
>Ga0209611_10013216_pt1 | contig 11393 bp, 15 predicted proteins | sample S1TSphgellanicum_3_FD_187693 | JGI IMG/M metagenome (GOLD analysis project Ga0209611, IMG submission 187693) | Host-associated microbial communities from peat moss isolated from Minnesota, USA - S1T2_Fc - Sphagnum magellanicum MG (SPAdes) (version 2) | ecosystem: Host-associated > Plants > Peat...
AGAATGTGGTTAAATTAATAAATACTAATCATTTTTATTATCCATTATCTCCACTGATTCCATGACTCACTAATTTCAAAGCTGACAATGTTCAAGGTTAGCTTCACAAACTTCTTATCTTGGCAATTTGATTTGTCTTCAGTGTTGTCTACTTATTGGTTTCTTCACCAAAGTGTCTCACAAGAGATAGCCTTGTTGACTCCATACAATTTTCCCATAGGATTAAATACTGGTTCATGAAGATAAAAAATGATAGATAACTGGTCAAAGGCACATTTTGATGTATTGGTGAAATTTTAGAATGTGAATCCTTTTACACAACATTTTTCCTCTCACAAACTTGTTTTCCTAGATGCACAATGACATTAGATTGAATACTAAAACTGCACTTAAACAAACATAATGTTAAAAGGTTTTTTTCTTTTTTAAATGGGGGAACCTTGAATTAAAAACTCAAGAACCTCTTAATACTATTTTTTTCTCCTATATAATTATGCTTTCTAACTAGTGGTGGCACACCACCTTTGCCTCTATGTTAATACAAGTTCTCTTATGACAATGACATTTAGTTTGTTAAAATTGCTAATTCTAGCTGATTACACCTATCAATGGCTAAAAGTCACTCTCTTCAGCCATAAAAGCTGACACCTAATTCTTACTCCTTCCTAATTTCCCAATCTGGAAATTCAGACAAATCAAAAGGCTGACAAATCTTTGAAAACCCCCTCCTTAGGAAAACAAGCATGAGAAATTTCATTTGCCAAAGTCAACATCTTTTATACAGATTGTGAACAAGTTAACTTTTGAACATTTTCCCCAAGTTGACAATTTTGGTTCAAAAACTGCAATCTCACCTAGGGGTTAAAATTATTACATTTTATTCAAGGGAGATAATGTTAATATCAATTCATTTTCAAAATCATAGTAAAACCAAAGGCATTAACATTTCCCATATCAAAAGAGTTCATACAGACATGAAAAATGCTCTTATGAATAATATTGAGGGAAAAAAAACAAGAATAAAAGGGTTTTAAGTTTATAAGAAAATAATATGTCGAATATTCACAGAGGCAAGAATCACAATATGAAACTTATTCACCTTATAGTTAGAGAAAAATGGATCTACAAAAAACAAAGAGGGCATGGTCATGGAAATAAAGCATTAGAGTTTTAATACTCTTACCACTTTGGGTTTGGTTCAAAATTATGAGCCAATCTTCATAACTAATGATGAGTTATGATTTTACAAGCTTCGTGCCTAAATGTTGACACCAAATACCTACTCAACAGTGTAATTCAAGTTGGTTGATTTATTGGTGAATCTGATTAATCACATAAAAACAAGCAAGTGTTGCAATCAGAAAGTGGTTAATATGGACTGATCATTGCCAAAATGGGATACAAAAGACTACCTGGAGTTTAAACCCACTGAGTTTGGGAGTCTTTTGTGTAGCCAGCATCCAAACAACTTCTCCACAACCTCTTATCATGTTACTCACATTGCTTTGCCATTTGTACACAAACCAAGTCAAGTGTCATCCCTTCTCCTACAATAAGCTGGTTTCATGTATCTATCTACATGCGTTGACAAAGCATTCCAAAAGTTCCAAACATCCACACCATCATTCACTACATCCCCATTCCTGAAAGTGTCATGTAATTCCTAGTTAAGGAGCCAGACTGAAACAAATGGTTGCTATACAATTTGCACCCCTACTCCTTTCTGAATAGATCATATGTGTCATTCATCAATGTAGTTTTCTGTGAGTATTTGACAGATAGTAGTGCAGAGAAAGCAGAGCTGCTTGATGCTTTGATCTTCAGATCACTCTGAAGAATACAGACACATGATGACTATTTTCCTTTCCAGATTACTCGCCCAAGCCTCACATCAACAACAACATTTCCATCCATATTCCCAGCATCATGGACCTCCCTAATCTTGTTCCCTTCAATTCCTGATGTTGGTTTGACATCAGAAAGTGACAATTTTACCTGCTGGGAGTGCCGGGATGCATCAGCAGCTAGTAGTTGCATCAACGGCTGGGGTCCTTTCCACATCTTTTCTGCCCATTTGTGCAGTCGATCAGCTTCTGTGTCTCGATTTGGAGCCTTCGAAATTACATCAGCATAACGGGCTGAAATCCCAGACAAATTGCCATGTTAATTGTGATATGAAGCCTAACTCAACAAAAATAGACCAAGCATAACACTGAACCACCTAAATAATCTGCAGATGGAAAATCAAAGGACTCTTTTTGCTTCAGTATGGCAGGGCTAGGCTTGGTTGAAAATTACTGCAATGGCATGATTGGTGGCCAGCATTTACCTCTTGAAAGGGCCATTACATCACTGAGGTCAATCAGTTTTGCTGAATCTGCAAAGTACAGATCATCATTTAAGTCTTCATTACAGAAGATTGGCAATCAGATTGATTCACATAGCACTGCCAAAACCATGAACAGAAAAAAATTCCAACTGACAAACATTTCGATGGGATTGCTCAACCTTAAACTTCATAGCCTGCAAAGTCACCAATTTCAATGTGAACACTTTCGACAGATACATTACAGCAAACTGAAGAAAAGGTCAGTTGCTAGACTTTGGTGCATTTATACTAGATTTGAAATAAAGTTGTACCTGGGAGATCTAAAGAAGGGGTTCCTAACAAGTCCAAAGCACGCCGATACAAGCCCTACACACATGTTACACACATCAAGATTTAGATCAGCAGCTCTAGCCTGATATATATCTACACTAACCCATCCTTAACCAAACCTTTTCTGTTCAACTCTACTGTCAATTTAGATATAAAAGTGTCCCTGGACCTACCCTTATTTATGACTGCAGGCAACTGTGCTTCAGGGTCAGTTGGAACTTGGCACTGCACAACTAACCTCTGTAATGATGATATCACCAGTGCCTTTACTTCCTCTACATGCATAAACATCAGCCATGCAGGCAAGAATGATGCCCACCCGTGGATGCTTATCTCCTGATCAATAAGAGTCCCACAAATCCAGAGGAATTGGATTAACCCACAAACTCAAAATGCAAATCCTGCAATTATCCATACAATTTTCAGCTTCCCAAAAGTCCTCAAACTAAGAGTTCATAAAATGAGAATTCATAAATTGAGAATAACACCTCAAGAAGCATTTGCATCCAAGATAAGGTTCAGGCATAAGGTTTGCAAGGAGCTTGTAAGTGTATGAGCCTACATGAGAGTACTTGCTCACCATTTATATGCTCAGCCTGATTCAAAGCTTCTGTAAGCTTGGCCTCTGCCTGCTCAAAATCCCTGCCAGCAAGCCAATGGATACTCCCCTCTTTAGCCTCATGGCTTATCTGCAATCCATTTTCATTTACAATCATGCTCAGAAGCTTGTGGAGCTCCAAGCCAAGAAAATGTCACATTTACATCTGATTATTAGATCTGGGTGGGTGGTGCTGTACAGAGTCAATGATGAAACTATAATAGCTAGAAAACCCTTTGGTGTTGCCAAGGCTGTCTCATAAGCACATTGTGGAAAAGCAATGATGCATACCCTAGATGTGAAGCAAGTTGCCCCAATCCAGCAAGAGCCCCAATGTGGACCTCTTCAGGAGCCATAGCCACTGAAGCTAATGTCAACTCAGAAGTTTCTTTTGTGTTGCTGATAACTGTGATGGCCCTTTCATAGAGGTCCTTGGCACGTGATAACTGACCACCCACATGAGCACATTGAGAAAAACTCAGAATGGCAGCAGCTGCATTGAAAATAACCCCACACCCAAGACACACAGAGAGGTTTGAAGAATGTGTAGCCAACCATACACAAGATCCTGATTGTTAAGAGTTTCTAAACCTCATATGTCACTGGAATCTTTATTAATATCAGATATGAGTAAACATCCATATTTCAAAGGACAGAGGACACCAAGCCATAAAAGTCACCACCAAAAACCCTTGCGTGCACAGAGGAAAAACTACTGCCGATGCACATGTTGCATTCTCTTTACTTCAAAATCTAATATATAACTCTTTGGACAAATCATTGCCCATGGTGACCACCACCTGGCAAAAGATGGACATATTCAATCTGGCACTGTAATTTGCATGTTGAAGAGCTTTGAACTTGAAGAGTGAGGTGAAATACATACCTAATTCACCAGTGCCATGTGAATTGTCACCAATCCATGTTGGCAGGTCTTGGCCCAAAGGTGCCTCAGCTGCAGGAGAGAGGTTACTTTACACTAGGTTAATATCTGTTTTACAACCTCCGATTGAAGGTTCTTAACCAAAGATCATGTCATGAAACATCTATTCATATGGAGAAATTGCTTGTAATCTGAAAAACTATATTACTGGAGGGTGTTGATTAGCACTAACCAGCTCCACGTTGAGCACATACAAGGGAGCACAAGGCAGCTATTGCATTTGACCGAAACTCAAGCTCCTCGAATTGCAGTTTTGAAACTTGGTCCTTTGATGCTTTCACAAGCTGACCACAGCTATTTGCATAGCCCAACCCTGATTCTTCCTGACCCAACCATAAAAGGAGAGTATGAATTTCTCCAGTCACATTGCATGAACCAGACATGCCTATGTCAAGATGTGCATTGTTTTTGAGTTGTCTCCTCTTCAGAAATTCTTTCCTCTTCCTTGACAAACCTTCCTCCAAATATAAATACCCAATTTTTTTGTTGCACAAAGGCCTCCTCTATTAGTTTTAGCAGACCTGGTGCAACCGCAGGCAAACTCCCACTAACGCTTCCAAAGCAGCCACTGCAGACAAGAACACTACTAATTATCCAACATGTCAAAATTCTTCACATCAAAGCAGGCAAAAGATTACATATGCAAGACCAATACCTGGGCACTCACTTCAGTAGATGTTCCCAAGAGTTGTCTACAATCCTTTCTGATACAAATGCAACTGTTCAAAGGTACTGAATGAGTAATAAATTCGCAACTGTGAGTAAACTTCACCTCAGACCTAAAGGAAGAACTGTGAACACAACTGTAGCATTGGATGAGCTGCCGATATGTATTTGCAAAATCAGGAGAATTCATATGTTCAGATCATATGAAACACAAGAGGCAGCAGTTTTATATGCCACAAGAACAGGAAGTATTGAACAGATTCATAAATTCCACCACATGTTCCACAGATTGATGCAGGAAACAATTCAAACAAAGAGCCATGAAGGAAGCAAAAATATGCAAGAAATTATGGCTGAATTGATTTGGCTACTGACCACGCACATCTAAAGATGCTCCATCAAGATCTGCAGCCTGTTGCAGTACATCAACAGCATCCAAAAGCTTGGCCCTGAATCCAAGAGATGAAAGTTGTTGTGAGCAGACAGTCAATCACACAGTGCACTTGAACTTGGATGCAAAAACAGATCCAAATCACTCCTGTAAAGGGCAAAGAGTCCAAACCACAACCTGCACAAAGAGGAGAGACATTTCCACAACACTGTGTGATCTGATCAAAACCCTAAAAGAGACAGACAGAAAGCACAAAAAAGGGATAATCAAACTACTAAGAAACAAAAAATGATAATTGTGTGATAGCAGCTTTGCATTTCCTGAAACCATATGTATGCACACAAAGAGATCTGCAATGATGGAGCATGTCTTCAAAGAAAAAATTTCATTTGTATACCAGAGGGGAAAAAAATTGCCTCGCACATCGCCATATTTTCCTCAAAGATTATTCTCTGCAAGAATTGAGAAGGAAATGTGCATGTATGGATTGCAAGGGAAATCGACAACTTACTTGTCAGCGTAAAACGAGGCCAGCTTCAGGAGAATGCGACCAGCTGCAGTGGCAGAAGCCGCACCATCTGCAAGTAAGATAGTCTTTCCCTGCTCCAACACTCGCACAGCTTCTCCATGCATGGCATCTGGATCCATTCGCACAGGAAATTCAAAACCTGATGTTCATTCATTCCACGACACAAAACCATCGTCGTCCACATATTGCCACATCCAAGACGAGGAAAAACAAAACAAGATTATCTTCTTTCAAGAAACATCATCATCGGTTTTACCTTGAGCTCTGCAAGTAACAGCATACTTGATCATCTGCGATGCAACCGATTCTCCATCAAACCTGGCTTTTGCACAATTGCTACCCGCGGCATACGTCCTTGCTTTAAACTGTCTGAAGAACGGCGGCGAATCTCCGCAAACGCTGTTGGACACCTCCTCCCGATCAAGAATTCTTCCTCCTCCGTAATAGCAACCTGTTTGCGACCAAATGCGGCTTCTTCTTCTCCAGTAGTGTGCATAATAGGTGAGCTCTGGAGAAACAGAAACAGAAACAGAAGGGGAGAAACTGACCAAGTAAATGAGTCGATGCAGAGCACTTCCGCGACAGATCCTGGCAGCTGCCATGTCCCTGCACGGACTTCCTGCCTTCGCAAGAGCGGTGCAAGAGGACGGGGAAGAAGGCAACGCAATGGGGAAAAAGACAACAACCTCGACGGGAAGAATGGAAGGACCGTGGAAGGGAACGATTCATCCCTCCTGAGAATCGAGGTGCCCTCTTTTCATCCATGTAAGGAGTGGTTATGAAATCTTCTTCGTCCATGCAGCTAAGGCTTATGGAATCATATCGTGCCAATGAGGCCAATGAGAGAGCCTCAGGTGTATACCTTATGCTAACTAATATAGCACCTTGGCCGACTTTGGCATGAATTAAATTGCTTTTAGAAATGCTGAAATTTTCAAAAACTATTTTTCTCGAAGATTTTTTTTTGAAAGAAATGAAGAATATTTTGGAGTTTTTAAATGTATATAATATTTTTAATTGATTAACTATTCTGCAAACATGTGCTGAAACTGTCCCTTTACCACCATAGTAGGTGGTTGACCAAACAGACGTCTCAAAGGTTATGGATTGTAAACTCATGACTTGACAGCCCATCAATCAAACCATGAAGCAAGCAATTATGAAATCTTCATCCAAGCATTATTACCAGCTTCATTCCAGTTCCTGCTAGGTAGGGATTTGAGTAAGACCAGTTTAATAGGATATATTAAACTCTCAATAGTATATATTACATACTTACCACATACCAGCTAAGAATCAGCCTTGGACCCTAATACCAGGATCCAATTCCCAGCTGGTAAGGACCAGCGTTGGCTGGATATTGATTTTTTTCCAATATCCATTATGTATTTGAATTATTTTATTTTTTTGCTTACAAATAGGTATCAAATATTAGGATTTTTTTTAATTTCTAAGACTTAACTGGTATAAGTTGTTGGGGTAACTAATCAATAAGGGTATCAATTTTTTTTTTGCATAAAAACCACCTAGTATGCATAAGGGCCAGGTTTTGCAACAATCTATTACGAACCAAGCAAGTTCTATGTCTCGGACAGTTATTAAATATAAAATTATTTTTTAAAAAACATTTTTTTCTAGTCTGATTAAGCAATATTTCATTGAAGCACAATTCTTGTAGTCATTCACACATTGACAATTGCATACATTGTTCATTGATTAGGAAAAGCAAAAATACAATGTGATTACTTACTTCTCAAGTGGATGGGTTGGATGTTGAATCGGACATCAAAGCTTTCACAATCTTATCTCATTGCTACAATGATACATTACATTTTCTATAATTTTGAATTGAGAATTTAAAAAGGACATAGTCTCATGCATCATTAGAAATAGATAGTTAATTTGATTATTACATCTAGCCATTGAAGTCGACACAAATAGAATCTTAGTCAAAGCAAGCAAACTCCTAAAAAAAATTGAACAAAATGTTCATCAACCTTTATTCATCAAGCCAACTCGTGGTCAATGTTGAAACAACCTTCTACATCCAACATCACATCATTCTCCTCAATGATACCCACCTTTTCCATCAAGAATTCAATAATCAATTGCCCAATTCATTGGCAATTTGATCACGCATCAACCAACCATTTTTTCATTATCATTACAAGCTTATCCATGTTGTCAACTCCTAGCCTATAATGTCACAGGCTTGTTAACACTCCTAAAACATTGAAGATTCTTTTAGTTTCAATCTGGCACCCATGACTTTCAAGAACCTATCAAACCACAAAAAAATGTTGGGAAAGTAGGTTTCATGTGTCTTCCACCAACTCAAAGGCTATTGCATTTTTTGGTGTCATTTATAAATGGCCGAATAAAAACAATTCATTATTCATCAACCCTTGCAAAGTAACTTCATTTGATGTCATTACCCCAAAAATTGATTCATATTCATCATCACTTATTTGATGGTTTAATACCACCATCAATGTCAAGATTTAAAAACTGAAAAAAAATCACCAACAATGGCATCAAATTCTTCTCCTTGTATATTGCCACAATCTGTATAATTATGGCCCTTTCAATAAATGTTTTCAAAACATTTAAAGATTTGAACCACGAGTCCAATATCAATGCAAGCATGTTGCAAACCTTGGTAGCATCATAAATAGATGTAAATGCCACCAATGGTGCAAGGACTACCTTGATTTCTACCATCATACAAATGCACAAAACCCCCAATTCACACTCAAAATGCCTTGCACAAAATTGAAGGAAATAATCTCATATCGTTAATCTCATATCATTCCATCTCATTATACACAAACACATTTATTGAAAGTGTACCATTTAAAGCATCAAAAAATAATCAGTATCCTTGAGTTTGATTGAAAACACATTCTCTCACAACAACAAACATGGTTTCAATAACCATCTTGCAAATTGCCTAAGTGCTTGCATTCAGCACACGACCTTGAAACTCTTCAATTTTTTACCTCCCATAACATAAATTTATGGCATCTTAATATTCCAAGTATTTTGGGAACAAAATCACCTTATTAAAACAAACATGGTTTTCATAAGTGTTTTTAGCTTTCAATGGGAGAGCCCAACATCAACACATTCCTCTTGCTTTCTTTTGTCAAACTTCTTAGTCCATGTGATTGTTTTTTGTAGCATAAATTGTGGCCTTCAAATTGACCTCACGAAAACCAACACAACCATTAATATCATTATAAGCATATTGACATGTATGTTTTGCTAAAAACATGGTCAAAACATGAATCCTACCAAAAAACCAAAAATGCTTTAAAATGTAATTAACAATAGAAGGAAAATTTTGTGCAAGGGTCGACAAATTGTCACCCTCATCCATAAAGAATCAATTTTTCTAACAAATTGTAAAAAGACAAGAAATCCTTGACTTGCATTACCATTATAACTCACGTTGTATCAATAGTTTCAAAAAGTCCCATTACCACATGGCAAGGTACCCATTATGAATTCATAAAATTAATCACTAAGGCAAATGTATAATGTTTAGATCTGAACATTCACAAGTCAAAAGATGTTATTATAACACAAGAATCCAAAGCTAGAATCACATATTATTCCATGGTTCTAAGACCAATGAAGGGATGGCAAATTGAACAATTTGTTTCTAGTTTGGAAAGACAACTTAAGGATTTTGACCCACGATGAAGTGCCTCAACCACTCACTTTCCACTATAAAAATGGACACACATGTTTTGGAAACAATTAACGACATTCTTTTTGAATATCAATTCTTATACATCTTCTTTCTTTTAAGGATTTGGTGATCCAAAATGATTTGTAATGGCCCCATAACCAACATTAGACCTTTTCTTGGATTTTTCTAGTTATTACTCCTTATTATCAAAGGTTAAATTTTTTTCAACATATGCTAAGCAAATGGATGTTTAGTCAAATTGTGTTTTTTCATAACAATAATAAAAATAATACCATGTTGTCCGTTGCATCAAATCATACCTTTTCCATTTTTTAATGGTACTACCATAATTACAAATCTAAAAAACAAAGTGGCAAACAACACAACACATGGTTTGAGGTGTAATACGATAAGGATTAGTAATGTCATTCACCACAAAAAAATGTCAAGGGAAAGACAAATTGTGGTGAAGGGTTGATGTTGGCTTGTTCAAGGTATATTGAACTTTTAATATTTCACATGTAATTTTTACTTTTGCATCTATTGCTTGGGATTTCAATGCTTTCAAAAGCATTGCTAATCCACTTGGCATTGAAATTGAATCAACCACTAGCCTTGAAACCTCAATTAAATTCCACATTTCCAAGTTAGCAACATCATCATAAAGTTGTTGCAAGTCTTCATTCAAGTTGAACATTTTCATTTCTACCATTTGCCTTTAACTTTGTGGGAAAAAAATAATGAACTTTAAAATTGATTAGGAGCTTGTTATTGATTACAAATAAAAATTACAAATATAACAAGTTGCTATCATTTTGGATGCAATGGGACTTGGTAAGGATCGTACAACAATTTGGTATTAAAATTCTCACCTAAAGAATCAAAATTCAAGACCCTAATGCAAACTAGGGTTTTGAAACATTCAAGCACAAATAATAGGTGTCAAAGCAACAATAAGGTTTTGGTTGTTGGCCTTTCAACTTTAAGCATGTAAAGAAAAATATTGGTGGTGATTCATAAAAGAAATAAACCTTGACCTTTAAGCAAATAGTGAAAGCTCATGAGACAATGAACTTTATAAGGTGTTTTAAATGATAGAGCTTTAAAACATAATTTTAAACAAACCTTGGAATTAAAGGATAGAGATTTAAAACTAAGCTTGGAATTAAAGGACAAAACTTTTTTTTTAAACTATAAAGCAAAGCTTTAAAACAAGGCTTGGAATTAAAGGACAAAACGTTTTTCTTAAACTCTAAAACAAGGCTTGCAATTAAAGGACAAAACTTTAAAATAGAAATTGTAAAACCAAAAAGGCGAGACAAAGTTTTCAAACAAAAAGTTTGAACCTCCTTGCAATCAAACAACTTCATGAACTTAGTCACATTAGAAAAGGCTACTTAGGACTCATATGACACACAAACATTGATGTAAAGGAGACAACTTACTTAAATTTTGTAGAAATCAACTCAATGTTTTAGAAATGTTGACAAAAGAGTGCATTGAAACCAAATCTCGCATTCCTAGTGTAGTTCTTCGATTCCAACTTTGATCAATCCATTACAAAAATCAATTGATGTTCATAGTAGCATTGAAAGGAAAGCACAAAATTGCAACTAACAATTACAAAGATTTTTAAATCTCTGTATAGTTTGAAGGAATCCATCCTAAGTTTTAGCGAAAAAACAAAACAAGCCATGTAGTCAAAAGCCAAAGTAAAAGGTGATGGAAACATCAAATGACTCAAGGTTATGATTTTAAGTTTAGGGCAAAAAATGAAAACATAAATGGCTGAAAAACATTGAATGAAAATGAATAAATTAAGATGATAAAAGAGGATGATAAAAAAATAAACCTAGGTGAATGAGAGAGGTCCACACATGGGTCAAGGTAAGGTATTGACTTTTCGAAAAAGT
>Ga0209611_10013217_pt1 | contig 11393 bp, 6 predicted proteins | sample S1TSphgellanicum_3_FD_187693 | JGI IMG/M metagenome (GOLD analysis project Ga0209611, IMG submission 187693) | Host-associated microbial communities from peat moss isolated from Minnesota, USA - S1T2_Fc - Sphagnum magellanicum MG (SPAdes) (version 2) | ecosystem: Host-associated > Plants > Peat...
ATACATGGTGGGGTTTCAAACAATATCTACTTTTCTCTCTAACCTTAGCTAAATTTGGTTAGGTCTTCTTGTGGATGATCACCATTCCACCTACCTCTCAAGAATGGAAAAAAAAAAAAAAAAACCCTGGTTTCAAGGACACAGGAACTAGGGTTTTCAAAAGTAACCTTAGACATGCATCCTCTACAGTTGCAATGGGTTTGTTGACTGACTATTCTCTTCTTCCCACACAAATGAATTGGAATGATTCCATCTTTTTCCCCACAGCCTCCTCAATTATTTGTACCTCCAAAGGACTTACTTACATACACACTAAGAGCAGACCCTAGGGCTCCTTTTTCCCCTTGAATGTCTGCACTTGCAGCATGCTTATTGATGCTGGACATTTGTGTGTTGGGGCACCTACATAGCTCCCTACCATGAAGTTAATAGAGGGTGAGAGATAGTAGAGATATGGACTGTAAATCTCCTCCTGTGTAGAACTTTATTAGCCCTTTTTGTGATTGATTGAGGCTTGAAGAGCCAAAACCAGCCCCTGGGGATTTGTTCTCTCTAAGGACTTTCGTATAAAGCTGCCAGGAACTTTTGGGTAAAGCTGCCTCTGCCTGTTTGGAAGTGTACGTGGAGATCCTTTGGTTATTAAAAAAAACACTAACACTCCAAAGCAGAGCATCTTCACTGGCGGCGGCGAGAAAATGAATTGTACACTGTATGTACTTTAGATTAAATGCAGACTTTTTTTAAATAGAGTGAAGCTGTATTTGGACTTGTGGATATGCATAAGAGCATCTCCACCATTGGCTCAGTATGTGACCCTGCCAAATTATTTCTCACATCCAAGTTTAGTTACTAAATTTTTGCCAACCCCACCCATAAAACTGAAACTGGGACTGCAAGTAGGTCGCCAGAGAGAGACTACTGATAGCAAGATTACAGATAGCAACCCACTTGGACCAATCAAACCATCTACCCAATCAGAAACAGGGAGCTGTCAACAAGTTCGATTTGATTGTGTCTGTAAGACTGTTGTTGCAGGGCTCTGAAAGGTGTACAATTTTTCAGGCTTTCCAGTGGATTCACTCGATTGCACTGATGAACCTCATCTAAGATTTCCAGTGAATTTCCATTGAAGAGTCATATACTATGTACTGAGCATTGGTGGAGATGCTCTATCTGCAATGATTTCCAACAGTGGTGCCAAATCAAAAGAAAATGACTAGGTACTTTTGTCATAATGAGTGTCCCATGTGGTGGCACAGTAGCCTCTCACTGCCACAATTTTTCGTGCTTCTGGGTGGGGATTCGGGAAGGGTCAGTGGAGGAGGAAAAAAGAGGGAAAAAAAAAAGGGTAGGGGGAAGTGAAAATAATTGACAATCTTTTGTTGGATGTGATAAATATTTGCTCTAGGCCCATACAGGAGGTGCCAGTGGAGATGGTTTGATACAAAAAAAAATATTGGGAAATTTTCAAAAAATGTGCTCTTCCAGTGTGAATTTGAGTACTCACATTTTTCAAGTGCATTCTAAAAATTTCCCAATATTTTGGGTTGGGCAAAAAAAACAAAGAAATTTGTTGAAAAATATCACTGGCTACACAGCCCTGCACTGGCAAACAAAAATAGGAAACAAGAAAGCCAACCTCCCCATTTCCATGATTCTCTAGAGGAACACAATCAAAGTACTCTCTCTAGTCACTAGTCACACTACCTACATGCATCATCAATCATGCTACAATAGACAGCTACAATATTGACCATTGTACTAGCCACTCACAAGCTTTTATCTTTCTCTTTTGGAAAGGGTAATAAAAGTTCCTTGACACAATAATAGGAATATGACTAGGTAGGTGAAATGGAGGAACTCCAAGGGTCGCCATGGTAGCCTAGTGTGTGAGCACCATCTAAAAGAGGGCTTGAGATAAATATCACCCCACACTCACACACCAAGTGGATGAGTACCTACCTAGCTGTGTTTGCCAAATTCCAAACTGCATGCTTACTTGGAAACACAAAGCATACATTAAAAAACTATACACAACTAGGGTTTCCTGCTTCCTCAAGTAGGTCTAGAAGCAAGGATCCCAAGCATTAATTAGCCTTAAATGCACTGTCCTAGGTGAGGTGTTGCATTCATTTTTACAAAAGTGCTGCTACAAGTGCCGACCTAGGAAGTGCCTAGGTCTAGATGTGGGTTTTTTTTAATTTATTTATTTTAAAAATTGGCGAGAAAATCCCTAATAATAAAAAATCTTTGGTGGTGTGTGGGGCTAAGAGGGTAATACAAGTTTCAGATGATATAACATTGATGGCTTCTAACCTCTAGTAGGTTGAAGGGATATCAATTGCCATAACTCATTCGCCATGTATATATATATATATATATATATGCAATGTAATGAGCCTTACTGTTTACATAGCGAAAAGGGTTTTGCCAATTGTGATTTTATTGTATTGAAACTTCTGACAACCCTGTGCTAGTACAGACTTGAACGAATTCTGTTACATGCAGATATCTAGTGTGTCTGGAGGCCATGTTATAAGCAGAATCTGCCCACCATGAAAGGTGAGGCATTTTGAAAGAGAAACTGCCCACTGGAGTGGGCATGGCCAACCTTCTTTTTCTTTTTCTTTCATGTGATAACTGCTAGGTATCATGGAAACTTTATAATTTAAATATTTTGCCAATGCTTTTACACAGGGTAACTAACACCCTTGGAGGGAGGGAGGGAGGGAGGGAGGGAGGGGAGGGGGGCAATCCCCTAAGAAGGGCCCCTTGACTTTGCCTCAGGCAGGTGCTTATTTTGGGAATGCCAAGTTCCTTGGGTGCTAACCCTACACATAGCCAATTACCAACAAACCCTTTAGAAGTTTAAATTTCATTGAAAGTGTGCATTAAAGACCAGGGTTTTTCTTTTCCATTTTGTGATGTCAAGAAATTGACAAGTTTTTGCTACAATAGAACACCACATTTGTCCAAATTTATGGTTTTTTCTTTGTCAAAAAAACAACAAAAATTGTCAGAAGAAAATCAGTGACTCAGGACGTCGTGTAATCTTTGAATCCTGTGTAAACACTGTACATGACTCAATCTTCTAGTAGATATTGGGATAATTGAGACACACTTGAGTTCCAAACTAATTTTATTAATGACATTCTATTTTGTTAACACAAGCTTGTCACCCTTATGAGATCAACCACAACATACATGTCCATGCAGGGTATGGCATCGTGTTTGATTTAAGGGTGCTTGTTTTCCTCTTTCCTTTAGATTTCTGTGCAAAATCCACCCATTTTCCTAAATCTTAGTGCTCAAAGATATTATTCACCCGTTAAAGATGTCCCAGAGTCTTTAAAAGTTTAAGACCCTTTATAGACTCTTTGTATTTCAGTTTGATCACCTATTTTTTCGAGCTCCCATTGCCTTCCACAGCGACACTCCATGCATGTTGTGTGTTGGCCAGTTCATTCATGCATGTTGTGTGTTGCCCAGTTCATTCGAGAATTACAAAAGCATTGCATCCTCTGTTGCAATACAGTTATATGACAGCTTATAAGGGTGGGAATCAAAAGGCAAGACAGAAGGAGTAGTGTTGTACTAAGGGCAGACACTCATTTCACAACTCTTGGACACAAAGAATTTTCCCTTAACATCCACAACTATTAAATCAGGGTTATGGCCAACCAAAATTAGACACATCATCATCTCTGGGAAAATAAAGTTGGATCCCTTACAGCACACCTTTTCTCTCTTAGTTCATGCCCTTAGATTGTTCACCTTCCATGCAACATATTCATTTTTTTCTTTCGATAAAAGTTGCAATCGATTGATTAACCCTTACATTGATTAACCCTTAATGGGTTTTTTGGTATTTTAAATTGATCTAGATAACATGGATTTTTATTTTTTAATTTTTAATGTAGGGAAAGGTTTGTCAAGAAAATCCCATGCAATCACTTTCCCATGTGTGAGAGAGACACTCCCCCAAAGAATAAAGCCCACTCTATTAGCCTCCTTAAGTTAGTTAAGCTAACTTTGAAAAGTCATTTAAGAATTGACCAAGGAGTTGTAGTAGTGAGATCATTTTAAATTTTCTGCTCCTTTTCAAGAATTGTTCTCATTCAAAAACTTGCAAGACTTCATTCTTACTTGAAGAATCACATTTTCACTTGAATCTGTTTTTGGTGAGCAACTTAATCATTTTGAGTGTCATATTAGAATGCATGCATTAATCCATGTCATTAGTTTTTTTTGAGTTGGTGAAGCTTGGAATCTAACCTTGGGCAATCATTATGCCTTCATATCCTATACAAGCCCAATCTAACTTTCCTATCCCATCGTTTTTTTATTCATTTTGGTTAAAAATTTTGTCAAAAAATTTATGAAAATTTATAAACTTTGAATTGAATGGTTGGATTTGTAATTCAAATAACAAATGAGTAGATTGGATCAAACGTTTACCTAAGTTTCAAATAATGGAAAAATGGTTGTAAAATGGGCTTAGGCTCTTAGGGGTTAAATATGCCATAAAACAAAGGTTTAAGTGCTTCAGTTTACACCTTTGTGTGACTTGGTGGTGTTTTACCTTCTAGGCTGGTGTATAGAGTTAGGACATCCTTTTGAACATGATCACTTTCTAATTGTTGGAATAAAAACAAACACACACACAAATTAGTTTGGCAACTTGACTTTTAGTTTGCCAACTCGATGGGACATGGTGGCTCTTTTGCCCTCAACCTAAAAGGCATCTAATAGGGGCTAGAGAATTCTTTTGTAGGTGGTCAATTTCTATAAATGTAAAGGAAGCAACATAATTGCCCAACCCATTCCATAGGTTTGAACTTGAGATACCTAGTTGGTTACTTATCCAAATGACCCCCATATAATTGAAATGGCTACGATAGGCAACACTCAACCTGAGTTAGTAATAGGTTCATCAAAATTCGCAACCACTCGCAAGGTAGTCATAAGTCCAAACTACTTTGGCTATTGGTTGCATGCTTGATATACCCATCCACTAGCAACATAGAAAAAATGTGATATATGGCCAAATTGCTACCAAAATCTAATGTATAGCATATATGTAACATGGATGGATTAGATAATCACTAAAAAAATTGTATAGGGTTAACAGTTATACCAAGAATATCAAGTTACCATTAATATTTCCTTCCCACCCAAAATGAAAAAGATAAACTTGAACTAAGTTAACACATCCATATTTTTCAACATAAGTGTTCACAAGAGCAAACAACAAAATGCAACTTAAAGTTAAATACACAAGCAATCAGCTCATGCAACAATGGCCAAACAAACTAAACCCTAAACCCAGCTTGTCTTAGATGAATCTCCCTTACTATGAACCTACCTGAACATCTGCAATTGCAAAACTTTACAACTGCAATAACTCAATTTTGCTTGCAATCTGAATTATTGTAGTTTAACACTCCCACATGGTCACACCTTGAGTTTCCAAGTCCTAGAGCTTTTATGCACTGCATGTGCTTCAGACCAGGAAGACATTTTGTGAGGGCGTCGGCACCTGTGTTCAATGTTGAGCAAGACTGAAATTGTACTTCAACGATAGCAACCATGTCTCTCACATAGTGACCTTGTATGCCAAGGTGTTTTTTTTCCTACTATGATGAACATGATTCTTGATTAGTGCCAGGCTTCCTTGGCTTGGCTGTTTGTGTGTATCACTGTAAGTTCCTTTTATGTGAATCTCAACAATTTTTGTAACACCACAACTTCTCTGGTAGCTTGGCCAGCCACCATAATATACTCTATTTCAGTTGTAGAAAGTGCCACAGTACTAGGTTGTTGTTTGTAGAGAGCTCCAACTGTAAGCTCCAAAAAAGTTGCCAAGCATGATCCTTTGCCATTCCTGTAAACTGAAGCCAATACTCACAGGTACCTTGGAGATACCTCATGATCCACTTTTACAGCCCTCAAGTGAAGATACCATCGATTCTGCATGGATTGGCCCACAGATCCTAAAGTTCATGTTCATTGTGAAAAGTGCATCAAGATTGTATGCAAGTGTTGAGATCCTAGTTTCTTTACAACCACAATCAAAGGAGTTATAAGTGTTGAAGTCCTTGAATGAACTTGCAATACAAAGGGAGTTGTTTAGCTTCATTTTGGAAGTCACATGCAAGAAAAGCATTCAATGAATGTTAGTAAGGTGGCCTTAGACCTAGAAGTGATAAACCTTCACAATGACAACCACAAATGCCAACTACAGTTCCAAATGACAACCCTCACATGCAAGAAAACATCTAATGAATGTTAATAAGGTGGCGTTACACCTAGAAGTGATAAACCTTGAAAACGATGACCACAAATGCCAACTACAGTTCCAAATGACAACCCTCAAGAGGACAACAATGGTGTGAAATATATACAATGTGTGATGAAGAATGGGAAAACCTGCTTGAGTCAAAATTTAATCTCCGCAACAACCAATGTTGTACACATACCACAAATCCTGCAAACTTGAGTTCACTTCTACCATTTCACATTCCAGTACCCAGGCTTTGCCAACCTGCATAAATATCATGCAAGTCCCAGTAATTACTGCAGCTTCTTTATTATTAGAAACTGAGTGTCACCTTTGTGCAACCAGCTTTATTAAGATCTGATGCAGGATCAAATCACATGTTCATCAGGATACAAATTGCTTCTCTACTGTCATGAAGATCCTCAAACAATTTGCACAGTTCCTAGCATGAAATAGCGAGAATCTCACTGGCATGTCAGGAAGTAACTTGTAGGCTAAGGCAAGAACATGAGAGTCTTTGTGAGTGAACTGTTTGTATGCCTCTATGTAGCCAGCAGGGATTTTGCACCGGTCTCTCTTGATTTGTCTCTGGAGAACCCTGTAAGTAAAGCACTTCCAAATGAGACAAAGTGACTTTTCAACATATGCAGACAACTCTATAATCCTCATCCTTGCTAGAGCAACCAAAATAAGACAAGATCACATTTGTTGTGTTGGTGACTGTAACTTGAATCCCTTCATAATGCATATCACTTACCCATAACAGGCTGCCTGTATGCATACAGCTAACAACTCCTGCAGTTGCACAAATGGTGGACTACCCATCCAGTCAAGCTTTACAAACAAGGTCCACCAGCCACCTTGTCTCCTCTAATATCTGACCTTCACAAGGGCGATAAAGTTATCATCAGTTCCAGCAACAACAGCCATCCATTTTGAGGTGTGAAGCAAAATGGTGCCGTTGCACAATTTACACTGGTTGTCCAGATCTCCCCTGAGTGTAGTATAACACACAATGATTTCTTAATGCTCAATCAGAGCAGCAGTTATTCTTATCAAAGATATTGACACAAATATCTTCTGGAGAGACTCCTCCACTATTCAAAGTTCAGGGAGACTAGACTTTGATCATGACAAGCTCCAGAGGGACAGGAAAACTGACTGACTTTCCTCTCTGGAGTGTAGGCAGGATGCGTGCCTTACTTGCAAGGCATAACTTTCTCAGCAGCTGTGCAGGCCCAGTCTATGCCCTTCAATGATGCCTTCTCAAAAAATAAAGAGTCTTGCAAAGACTCACATGAAATTCATCCAGAGATTTACAAAGTAAGGGAGGGTATTTCCAAAGGATCACCACCCTAAACACAGAAACAGGAACAAGCAATGTGGATTTGGTCAAAACAGCTCTCAGGGAAGACCGTGAACTTTCTTACAAAGCATAGTCTTCACTGCCACACCTGTCTATTGTTGAGCATCCATAGCTAAACCAGTCAAATTAGACAGCAAGCCTTGTAATAGCCTCAACAACAGAAACAGAGAAAAGCATGTCTTTTACAAGTTTGTTGAGAGCAGGGCACATAGCCAAAATCTGTGTAGTGTACACCAGTAACTGGCTTGCATTTGTCTCCTGCTCTGGTTATCACCCCTCCAAGCCCACCAAACCTTGAAATTCCTGAAAAACAGGCAGATGAAAGAGTCAGAAGCCAGGCACTTCTCCAGCTCTGTACAAGATGTGATCTGTAGCTCTTCTACATTGCAGACTGTGGTCAAACTAAATATCCATTAAGCTACAGATAAACTTCACAAAAACACTTTGAAAGTAACAATTCCATCAGTTCTGGCCACACCAAAACAAACATGACAGATGTAAGTGCAGTCATAAGCAAGCTTGCAAGTGTCACCCACAAAGTATCAGACCTTTACCTTCATTATGAAAGGCATGCAGTAACTAGCTGGTTCCCCACTGCCTGCATCAGCTCCATGCACTGGCCGTAGATAAGTATACAATGATCTCTTCAAAAACTTAGAGCAAAACATATAAAACTCTTTTCTCTGAGTTTTTGTCACATTTTCTGGAAGCAACAGCAAGCTGCAGCCTTGATGTTGGCTAGAACTCAAGAGCACTTGCTAATTAAGAAAATCCATACATCCTTGTTCAAGCTGCAACAAGCTTGTGAGATTCATTTCGTTGACTGCCCCTGTAGAACAAACCATCTAACTCTAAAGGCATAGAGAGCCATAGTAGGAGTGGTTGGGTCTCCAGAACTCTTGGCATATCCTTCCCCAACACCAGTGTGCTTGAAGAATTTTCATTTTTTGCCTGAAAATAAACACTGATTGTGGTTGCTACCCTGAGAAAGAAGACTTGAGAAAGGGAATAAACCAAGGGGATTGAAAAACAGAGCTGGTGTATGTGCATGTGGAGAACACACGTATTGGGCATAGCATATGAAAATTCTGAATTCTTGTTCCTCTTACCATATCATCACTGGTCATTGTGTGAGTCTTGTCAAAGCTGGAAACATCCACCTGTTATCATCAGGAGCAGTACATGATCAAATTGCATTAAAGTTTGGCAAAATACAATTCACAAATGCACTTCAATTATCAAGCTAGCAGACATATGAACACCAAATAGGTGGGCCTCTCTGTCTCTCTACATTCATAACCAGGCAGACAATATTTGCCACAAGGCTTGTGACAATCATAGTCTTATGAGTACAATCTTTCCATGTATTTGTCTGCTTTACTGAATGGAAGGTGTGCCAAAGACACCTTACCGGCAAATGGGATATGGAAGAGTTCAGTGCAAAAGATGCCAGGGTGAGCCACTGCAATGAGTGAGGTGTTGACAGCAATTGAGAGCTCCATTGGCAGCTCTGGTGGAATGACAGAACTGATCAAAGAACAGTTCAGTAACAACTTGTACTCACTCACTCTATGTTGGGTCTTCCAAGTATACCCCAACAATTTTCCACCCATCCACATGCTCTCAAGACTTTACTCACACATGTGAGTATCAGGATTGTACAATTGGCTCTTGACAAAGTGAATTATGCCAACAGAATGTTACCCAAGACACCTGTTCTAGCTGGTGGTATCTACAATGTAAACTGAAGGCAAAAGCCTCCAAGTAATGGCCTCAAAGCAAAGTTACTAGGAGGCAACCAGCAAAGTCTTGGATGGGGGAAAGCCCATCTTCTTGAGCACATAACCAGCAGCAATGAGAGCAAATTATCACCAGGAAGCAGATGGAAAAGTCCATGTTCACAGTTGTTTTCTGTCACCTGTGGAAACAAATAGTTCATTGCCAATAGTTACATTCAAGTCAGAATGCTCATCCGGGCCTAAGAATCCATCTCCATGGACTTGGCAGTTCTACATGGACCCAGACCCGACCTTAGAATTGGACCCAACAAGTGTACGTGGACCCAGACCTGACCTTAGAATTGGACCCAACAAGTATACATGGACCCAGACCCGACCTTAGAATTGGACCCAACAAGTATACATGGACCCATGGCTAGGGTCATAGGTTTTAGATAGAGCTTAGGCTTACATCTAAATTCTAAGGTTATTGGGTCTTGTGCCTTAGCTTGAAGCTTTAAAATAATATAAGAGCATCCCCACTAAAAGTGATCTATCTTTACACATGTATTTTCTAATGTTCCTTAGATTGTTCCCTATGTTGGATAGAGCCCCAAATAAGGCTTATGTGAGTGGAGGCCATTGTTGGTATCTAGTTTCTTTGTTGTTCTTTTGCTCTTTGGGGGAACATGTTGGGGAACACTTTGAGATCTCATTCACAAATTATGAGAATTGATGAGGGCATCATGGGATTCTTTTGAGAACATGGTGAGAGAAAAAAAATTCAAAAAAATAAAAATTATTTAGAAATCAGCTTTGAAATCGTCCCAAGAATAATTTGAAAATGGCCTTAAGCCTAAAACCAAAATAGAAGGTTCTTTTAAAGGTTAGACCCATTGAACCCAAAACTATTAATAAAAAAATTTGACCTAGCCTCAGAACCGGCGGGTTTCAAGTTTTGAAAATATTCCCTAGACCCAACACCAAAGGGTCTTCCGTTTGTTTTTTTCTTAACTCTAGACAAGGTCCTAACAATTCTTGCAAAAAGCAAGAACCCATCAACATTGGTAGGGACCTTAGGTAGTACCAACCTTAAACATGAATTACAATATCACATATATAATATAAAAATGCCTCGCAACAGCCAAAAAAAATCAGTCTTAAATTATTTTTCCAAATGTTTTTTTTTTTTAAAAGATTTAATGATAGAATCTTTTCTTTTTTCTTTTCTTTTTTAGTGTCATCTTTTTGTGATTTTTCACCCAAAAGGACATGACCCTCTTGGACCCAATGAATGCCAAGGGGCCTGGCTGGTATGAAAGGTTTTTTTAAATTATCCCATACAAGGACTCACATGTTCAAAAGTAGATACCCACAAGTAGATAGATACCCACCAGACCAACACTACTTGCTACCCACCTCTGAGACCTAGTACCTACCATATCTCTCTCTCTCTCTATGTATATATATATAAAGGCCCTAGAACAAACAAACAACCAACCCAGTGGGTTTCTGGATAGAGGGATCAGAGAATGAATTTCTTGAGTGCATTCCCAGAAGAAGAAAGATTCATTCCTGAAGAATTTGGAGGAATCAATCCCACATCAAATTTTTTGAAGTGCAGAAATTATGATTCTACAAGCTCAAATTTGATGGTGTTCCTAACGCTGAATTTTTCCAAGTGGTGTGGTAGTGGTGGTCACTAGTGGTGTGTCTCTTGAGATTTGTTGCACAAGAGAGCATTTGAGAGAGCTCAGACTCAGTGCCATGCAGCAGCTCAATTTGTGGAAGAAAGAATTGGAGGAGGGTGGGGGGAAAAAAATGGTGATGCTACAAGAGAGAAGAGAAGAGGAGAGTGAGAGTTTTTTTTTTTTTTTGCTGTTGTAGCTGTAAGGTTGCTTTTGGAGAAGAAGCTGTAGAATTTTGTTTTGTGTAGAATTTTTGCAAATGTTTTGTAGATTGTATTATCGACACATAAATTGCATTTGGAGTGATGGGTTTGGTTTTTTTTTTTTTTTCCTTTTGTTGG
>Ga0209611_10013220_pt1 | contig 11391 bp, 3 predicted proteins | sample S1TSphgellanicum_3_FD_187693 | JGI IMG/M metagenome (GOLD analysis project Ga0209611, IMG submission 187693) | Host-associated microbial communities from peat moss isolated from Minnesota, USA - S1T2_Fc - Sphagnum magellanicum MG (SPAdes) (version 2) | ecosystem: Host-associated > Plants > Peat...
TCCAATGACCCAAAAAAAAAAAAAGTGAAATTCAATATTTCCCATACCTAAATGAATCATAAAAACTAAAAAAATAGTGAAAGAATGTGCACTACTTTCCTTCAAGTTTTTTTTTGGATTTATTGAAATTTCAATTACAAAATTGTTCAATATTCAATAGTTCTTCGATTATTATGTTTAAACATCACAAAGCCACCTCCTCGCACCCCCTTCCACCAAGGGCTTTCCAATGGTACCAAACGTGTGATGGGGGGTGCCATGGTTTTTTCATGTTTCAATGTGACAAATAAATAACCTCATTTAATAAATACATTACAAAAATAAACAAACTTTTTGCTTTTATATATGAATTTGGTGAAATGATATTTTTCATGTTGAACTTTTAAATAATTTGAATTTTTTATTTTCATTAGGATGGACTATTGTGAAATTAAGGTTTTTTTTTCCAAATTCCTTAAGTAGGTAAACTAATGAGGTGGGTTGTAACATTTTACAAAAGTGTTGCTACAAATGGTGACCTAGGAAGTGCCTATATCTAGATGTGGTTAATTTAATTACTTTTATTTAGAGAAATTGTGAAAAAAATCTGTAAAAATCAAACTATGTTTTGTGTTTTTTTTAATTTTTTCAAAAGAAAGTCACCAAGTTGTGAAAATTCACCCAAAAAAAACATTGCTTATGATATTTTAATACAATTATTTAAGGTATTTCTAATTGTTCATAATTGAATTACTTATCTAAAATGCTATAAAAATTCTATGGAAGTTCTCATTCGTGATTTCTTTTTTTTTAATTTCAAATTTTGCGTCATTGATTAACATCTAAAGATGGATTTTAACATTAAATTGCAACAAGTTTTAGAACATGTCTAAACACCTTTCAAAAAATTAGTTAAAAACATGCTACCAAATTAAAAGAAAAATCCAAATTAATTACATGAGGTTTTTTCAAAAATAAATAAAATTTTCACATTTTGAGAAAATTTTACACAAAAACAAATGATGGTTCCCATTATGACTTGTGCATAATTTAATATGCACAAAATTCAAATGAAAGAGAAAAAGGACATGACAAATTTCTTGTTAAGTATTTGAAACATATTAGTTTAGTGTGTTAAATTCAAAATTTAAGATTTAGACATTTCAATTCTTCAAGGTGAACATTTTTTTTCCCCCCCAATAATCAGATTTGTTAAGTTTTGTCACGTTCACCAATGCAATATGTAACATGATCTAATATCTTACTAAAAAAAAACCTTTCATTAATGATTTCCATTTTTAAAGATAGAAGCCATAAATTGGCCCAACATTTAATACAAATAATTAAAACAAGGTGTATATTAACAATAATTATGAATGTTTTAAAATCAAAATGTCTTTCAACATAAATCACATCATTAATACAAAAACATGTTTTTTCGCTTGATTTTTTAGTAAAAAAAGTACCCAAAATGATAGGCATAAAAATATAAAAATATGTGCGCGTAACACAAATTGGCCCCATTATCTCTAGCCATTACACCATGGTATGGAATATTCTCACTACCTTGGGTTAGGTTTTTTTTTGTTGCATGTGTTCATCATTGTAAAAGCAAATCAGCCCCATTATCACTAGCCATTACACCATGGTATGGAATATTCTCACTACCTTGGGTTAGGGACCAAAGGATCTCAAGAATATTCTGTACCATGGGTAGTAACCGGTGATAATGGGCCTTTTGTGATTCCATGGTGTAAAAGCCCTGGAACCAACATGACTAGCCTGGGTTAAGATATCAACCTTGGATATGATTGTACCAAAGACACCACCAAATCAGCAATAGTATGTGATAAAGCTATACATTCTTTAGTGGGGAATGGGATAACTATGTGTGGGGTAACACCCTAGGAGTGGGGCGTTCCCTAAATAAGTGCTTGCCCACGGTGGAGCCGATGTGTGCTTATTCCATGAACACCTTGCTCTAAGTGCTTGCCCACGGTGGAGCCGAGGTGTGCTTATTCCATGAACACCTTGCTCTAAGTGCATTGTTCGATGTAAAGCATTAGAGGATTTTTTGTTAAAAAAGATTTTCTTGTGATACTTAAAAGAATGTTGTTCCGACCAAAGGAGTACATTTCGCCTTTTAAAACACCCCACCCTTTTTTCTGAAGATAAATTTCATTGGATTAAGTGCCCTCTAGATTCACTAGAAATTTTCTGCCCATTCTTTTGGTTGAAAATAGTTAGGCCAAGTAAAGCTACCAACTGGGTATGTAATGGTGTTTGGTGGCTAGCCCCAAACCCTTTTGGTCTTTCACTCCTGCCCATAATGTTTATCGTAATAGAATTATCTGTAAAGTCAGGCGATTAAGGGGGCGAGAACGCCCAATTTTGGCATAATAGGGCATCAAATGTGTAACTGGGAATGAAAATTTTACAAAAGGAAATAACTGGGACCCAAACTAGTTTTTCCACCAATTTGAGTAGTGGTCATTTGAGTTTCATCCTGTCTTTCCTTTTTCACTGCTCCTACCTATACAACTAGGTACTATAATTACTCTCGAACCTTGTGCATTAAATGCTGAGTTCCATCATTTCATACCCAGATTTAATAAAATTTCCTTACTTTGCAGATACCGCTGAAAGAGGGGATTAGGGGCCAAAGCAGAGGAGTTAGTGGGTGAAACAGAGGGTGACTTTACATATAACTCTATATGTTGTGAGGAACTCATATTAGTTTAGTTGTGAGGAACCCCATAGTTCAAGTCTTTTCCTCTTGTGATGTGCATCTCTCTAATCACCCCATCACAATTTTTATTTTTAAAAAATCAAGCTATGGACAATCCGAAAATAGATAAGTTATGTTGGAATCTCCTCTTTTGGGTTAGTTATACAGAGTTTACAAAGAGTAGAACTTAGGGCAAAGGATATGAGATAAAGTGAGGAGATATTGGGAACATGATGGGGAACACATTGGGAACCCAGTGAGAACTTGATGCAACAGAATGAGAACTTCATGGGAACACATTGGAAACAACCAAAATCCAACAACCCCACACTCCCCCAAAAGGAAAAAAGCCAGGGCCCCATGGGGAGGTGCATGCTGCCTCACCTCATTGGCTACAAGAATTTTTTTTGCCTGTGTTCTTTGCTATTTTAAAGCTTAGGCTACTAGCAGGGGCATGAACTATGGGTGTATTATTTATGGTTTGTGTGTCACACTTCGTGTCCCCAATGCTTAAGATGTTTATGGTCCCCTAGTACACACCATTCCCTTTTCAAAATACAATCCATGGTCCATTAGGGGAGCTGTTCAAGGCTTAAGATTTATAACCTCCTTGACCCTACAAGTCCAACCTCTCCAAAGATCCAAAAATAGGCTCCAAGAGGTGAATTCATGCCAAGTCTAGCAACTCCCTCCTAATGAAAACATTTAAGAAAATCCTAAACCTAATGGATCTTGGAGCACACAATTGTTGCGCAAACCTCGCATAAAGATTAAATGCATTCATGGTTCAATTGAAACAAATTCAGCGTTGGTTAAGGAACATACACAGTTAACTCATATGGGTCAGGGCTAAAAGAAGTGGATTTTTTTCAACAAAAAAATTTCGAAAGTTTTGAAGAAATGTGTTTTTTTCTGGTCCAAATTTGATCAATTTTGCTATGTTAAAAAAAATGTGAAAAATATGGCAACTACAATTGAAAGTTATTGCATTTTTGGTATTGTTGGGAAAATCCCTACCTACTTGATGAGTAGGTATGTGCATGGAGGTGGCATCATATTGTTTATACCTATGGTGCATGAATCATGGAATATCGAACAAGTTTGTCATTGAAAACTCAATAAGATCAAAACTAATTTGTTATGGAAATTAAGGTGTGCACTTGATAGAAAACTTGTCATGAGTAGGGTTTAATGGAGTTGATTCATAATTTTAGGCCCAAGGTAAAGAAATATTCAATATTCAATACTTTTTGTCATTGAAATTTTTATGTTTTATTTTGATAGAGATATTAATGAAATTTGAATTTGAGACTTAGGGTAAAGAAGGTATATACCATTTTCCCTTTCAAAAATTCATTCAATATTACAAGATGTTTTTCAATTACACAAGCCAAACTAGTCAAATATTAAGTTGGTGTGATACTTAATATTGTTATGTACACCATGTTACATATTGGCCAATAAACTATATATATTTGCCCAACACCCAACATAGGATGAAAACCTCACCTTCACAATTGTAACCAATGTTGTATTGCTATCGGCTTTTGAACATACCAAACTAGGCTTGGTATCATGGGGTTTTCATTTTTCAAACCTAGCAAGTGTTATTGTTAAATACCTTTTAAAAACTTTCAAATTAGTTAGAAACTGGTATTAGGTCCAAAGGTTGATTTTTGCTTGGTATATGGCAGGTGTGAACCTAGTATAAACTTGGTACAATTACCTCAAGTCTCATACTAGATTGATATTGGTATAGGACTAGTATTGTTTGGGTGTAGTAACTAGTATGTTCTTTAATACCAATACTCGTACTAATATTATATAACCAAAACCCTAGTTACGTAACCTTACATTTCAAGTTCTCAAACATAAAAAGCTAAAGGTTCTTTAGAAGGGGAAATAATCAAATTAGGGTTTTATGAAAAATAATTTTTCCACTCCATGAACAACTAGTTTTTTTTCCTTTTCCAATTTTGTGATGTAGCCACATTGGTGATAATCCACATGTGGAATTAGCCACATTTGGCTATTGCACATCAGACAAGAAAGTAGAAAGATTTAATAATCATGTTATATTTTGGTGACAATGTTGGAATCTATTGTCTAATTTAAGGTGCATTCACATTTGGTGTTAAGGACTCTCGAGTTGAGTCCCCTAACACCATGCTAGTCATTTAGGACTTACACCTACTTACCATGAACATTTTATGTGAATTTAACATTCATTTAACATTAAGCTATTACCCATTCAACAATGGGTGCCACCTAGGATGCCACCTAGGTTTCATGTAACATTAACTTAACATCAAGTGTGAATGCACCATAAGCATGACAATTTCAACTGAAAAAAAATCCCTCGGAGTTAGCCAATTTGATGCATCCTTCCACAAAAACTCATTTGAATGAATCACATTAGATTATTTTCTGTCACCAAGTCCCAAAATTTTGCATTAACTATAGATGGGTGTTGGTAACAATGAACACCCAATTCAGTTCCAATTTGTAAGTTGCCATGTGCTCTTCATGGGGTTGGTATTGGTGTTGTTTAAACTAATGAGTGTTTGTTGTCTACCATGTCAGCCATGGGCTTTCTATGAACCACTTGTTTATTCTTGCATTTTGGTGTCCCAATTATAATATAATAATTTACAGGACTTTTGTGACACTTTTATAAGGCTTTATTTTGGAATTTGGTGCTAAATTTTCATTTTCTTCTACTGAAAAAATTTCAATGCTAAAACCTATCTATAATTTTTTTTGTTAATTATATGATTTGGATATTTGAGAAAGCAAAAATGAAATTTTTTTTACTAGGTTTTAGTACTAAACAATAATAATGGTGTGAATGTTGATATGTGGAACATGGCCATTCATGCTTGGACAGCCTATGCACTTTTTGTCTCTTCACAAGTTGGACATACAAACCTCATGCCCAAATCTATGAAAGATTTGTTAATTTGTACCATAAAACAATAAAATCAGAATGTCATTATTTGTGTTATTCATTTGATAGTGTTGTTTTTTTCATCAATTTTGTGATTTTGCTCAAGTGGTGATCATCCACAAAATATTAAAGTAGAAAGTCAGCATTTTTTGGTGCAAAATTTTGTCAAAATGAAAAGTGAATATTTGTTGCAAAATTGCCATAATTCTCCCCAAAAATCATTATTTTAAACGACATTTGGACTTTGATTTCAGTTTGGTAACATTTTTGAATCATCTATTATTTAGGTAGGTTTTGAAAAGCTATCATCATTTAATGTTAAATCCCTCTTGGCATGTTAACCAATGACAAAAAATCAGAAAATTAAAAAAATTATGATTGAGGAAAGTCTTAAGCACCTTTTCATCTTTTCTTTACGTAGGAAGTTGTGATATATTTTTTGGATTTTCATTCTTTTATATCAATTTTTTTTCAAAAAATCAAAAAATTGTAATAATATTTTTCTTTCAAGTTTTTTTTCACAAAATGGAAAAAATTCACTCAAGAAAAAAAAAAAAAACTAATTTGACATGAGCATCAACCCTAGTTCAACAAAACTTGTAGTCAAGTATAATTTAATTGAAGCCTTTATTTACATGTTAACTTATTTTCAAAACCTAAAAACTTAAAACCCTAAGCCCCAAATATTGTTTGTTATGGGTAGCATCTAGTACTTGTCTAATTCAATTCATTTATTTACACAATGTTTATTGTCTACGCATCAAACTCTCATACAAGTCAAGTCACATGCCTACCTCTAAGTCCACAAAACACAAACACACACATCCAACAACCCCCCCCCTCCCCCAAAAAGAAAATTGGTGTCATGTGATTTGCAAGGGTGCACACACATCCCATATGTAAAAATAGTACACATAATTCTTGAAGAACCTTAACCCACATGTTAATGTCTTTCTTGGTAAATAAAAATATTCTAGAATGTTCACATATGAGTTGATATCATCTTGGAAGCCAATATGACTAAGAATGTCCTTTTAAAGGACACAACCTTATATCCCATTGTAAGTGGTTTTATCTTGCTATTTTTAATCATTGATTTCTTGTTTTAATTAAATTACCCAAATGTTTAATTGTGCTTCTACATTCAAGCTTTAATATACATGGTTTCTTTTAAAGGTCGACTAATGTTCCCAAAAACAATTTGTGACTAAATCCAAAAGGTTAGATGTTTTGTCATAGGAACAATTAGGTCCCTCCACATTTTATGACTTTGGTGCATTTTTTTCCAAAAACTCCTAGATTTATAATTTCTTTTACAATAAGAATATGATTTTTAAATTATAAATGAAAATAAAAATCATATTTCCAATAATAGGTACCATGGGTTCAACAACACTTTCTTTGACACATTTGGCCTTCAAGAATAAATGAATGTAGATCAAATCAACTTTGTTGTATGAGAATTTAACTTCTAAAATTTGTAGGAGATTTCAAATGGATACAAAGTAAGAATTCAAATTGCTCCACAACCCATGTGATAGAATGTTAGGTACCCATGTGACCTACCACCCACTAGTGCACCATCTAATGAAAACCCATTTTGACTCTCTTGTGCATGAACTACAAGTGAATTTCCAAGGTTCCATATATTCTCATGCACAACTGCTAAGAAAAGTTGCTGGCCTTTGTTTTGGAGAAACATCTTGTTGAAAGATGTTTTGAATAAGATGTTCCTAATTAATTTTAGATTTGGGATAGCCTTTTCTTTTTGGTTTGTGCAAGGTTTGATCTAGGCTCAAGCGATGTCAAGAATTTAAGACGGTGGAGGATGACATAAAGGATGCCATGTAAACAAGTGATCAACAAAAAAATGGCAAGAACACCAACAAAATGATAAGAACATAGTATACATTGGTGTTGATGGTGGCAAAAGATGGCAAAGTGTGGAAAAAACATCATTGATAAATTTTTTAAAAATTACAACTAGTAGGGTCACTAGGAGGGACTCAAAGGACTTGAAGGATTCAAGACATCCTTCACTTAAGGACATTCATTTTGGCAATTATGTTCATAAATTTCCTCTTCACATTACCAAAATAACTTAACCATTTACATATGTATTTGGGTGAGTAACATGGTAAGTAGGGAAATGATTATTATGTACATAAATAAACATGTTTTGCTTTGCATTGTCCATGTCTTTATGTTCATTTTCTTTGCAAAAAACATTGAAAAAAAGTTTTGGGTTCGGTGATTGGCAAATTGAGGAGCTCTTGAATATGAGTTTGGTTCTTGTGAGTGCAAATTTTTTAAGGTGTACCAAAATCTTGTCATAACATCACCCTTTTCTGTTTTTTTTAGCTAGTACTTTTTTACCATGTAAATACACATTTATGGATGATTATGATGGAATTTAAAATTGTAATAATCTAAAACATAGTTCTTTTAAAAATTTGACACCTTTCAATTCATTATTTTTTATGGGGATCAAAATATAAAATAAAGAAGGACTGCAGTAAGGACTAGGCCCTTTTCGTCTTGTGGTACACCTTAAAAGATTTTTCACCCTTGAAGGTGGTCTTCACATTTCTCAAATTGCACAATGGTTTTAATTCTTTAACCTTGAATGTGTGGGTTGTTGATTTTAATGTACATTTGGGCTTATTGTGAGTATGTGCATTGTGTGTTTTCAATGACTAAAGAAGATGGATTTGTGAGACTTGTGAATAATATGTTGTAGCACTATATTTTTAATTTCAATTTGTTTTTGTTACAATTCAATTTGAATTGTGTGTCATGTGGGACATGTATAGTTATTGATTGATCAATGATGCATAACATACTTGTTAGTTGCAAGTACCCCATATATGATATGTGTTGATAAAGAATGCATTATTATGCAAATGTCTAAATCAAAAGTGATTTGGTTTGTGAATTAAAACACTTGATGTGGCATTAAGTTTTTGGGTACCCAATGCCAAATCAACATTTTGTCATATCCTAACCATTTTAGTCAAGAATGTTTCTTTGTTGGTTATGGCTTCATAGTGATCAAATTATTCATAAAACATTATTTTGACCTTGCACAAACGGAAGGTATTGGATTCAATTGTTTATTATCTATGAACATTGTGTTTCAAACATGAAAACTAAATAATTTGCATTGATATTTGATCATATATCCAAATTTAATAAAAAAATATTTTCATTGTGCACCAAAAAATGTGTTGGATGTTCAAATTTGGATTGTTAGGGTGTGTATTAAATATTGGGTTCCAACGAAAGGCCACCATGCTTGTTTCTTGTGTGTCCATGAATTACAATCCGTATATTCTACGAGCTTGAAAAAAGTTGTGTATGAAAGGTTTTTGACGTTTCTTACCATTGGATCATTGGTTTTGAAACATGTTGAAGACATTATTTGATGGCACACATGAAACATAACCACCCCCAAGTAGACATTTGAATAGAAAGTGGTTAGACCATTTGCAACATATTTGAATACATCTTGTAAATGATGAGTTTTATATTGTTGGTATATTTGCATATAGGTCCATGTTCTTTGTTGAAAGATATCTTAAGATTCATCTTGGATGTTTTATAAATGAAATATTCAAAACATAAGATAAGAGAAAACTATTCCAAGGTTATGATAACATAGAGTATAAATGAACAACTTTATTATGAAAAATGTGAAAGTCATGTCATCATGGTTAACAAGCTATGAGGCCAAAAAAATATAATAATTGGAACAAGGTTGCGAATGTCCTTTTTTGGAGAGATGTCTAGAAGACATCATGTCAACCTATAAAACATTTTGAATAGGACAATGTCATTAGTAATGTTTAGCATTGGGACAGTATTTAGGGTTTGGAAGATGTGATGCCTAGGTTTGAATAATGTTAGAGTTGATGGGGGAACCCATTTGGGGGAGAGGGGGATGGTAGGAAAACATTGAGCCTAAAAGCAAAGCTAGCAAACATGTTGAAGGATGCCTGGCATTAGGAAAACACCTAGGGATGTCAAAAATACATTAAGGATGTTGGGAAATGTTTTTCTTTTAGTGATGAGGTTTAGGAAGCATGCTAGGGGACAACAAGGGCATTAGAAGGATGCCAAGGGACGTTGGGCAATGCTCTAGGAAGACATTGGGGGACATTAATTGTCTTTTGGTGATAAGGGGATGTTGGGAAACATGTTGGGGGAAGTTGCAAGTGTTAACATGACATTAAACAATATTGTGGGGTGTTGGGGGACATTGAGAAAAAAAATTTAATGCCCAAGCAATGAAGAAACAATGGAGGTGTTTAGAGAACTTCACTCCAAACAGTAGGTGGTGCTAGGAAAATGTCAAGGGGACGCAATTAGTTTTGGAAAAATGTTATGGGACATCAGGTAGCATCAAAAAAATGTTTAGGGATGCCATGGAATGCTAAGAAGGACATTGATTTATTAGGAAGAGATAAGTTCGACCGTTCTTTTAAACCTAAAATGTAAATTTTGGTAAAATAAAAATTATTGATAGGGCCACCAAGATGGAATTATTGGGATGTTCCTTCTACCAACCCTAATTTGGAAGCTCTTACAACATGGAAATGTACTAAACCCAGGGTGTAAAGAGTGTTAGTTTAGTTGCATATTTAAGTCACTGGCAGTGCCGAGGATTTTGGACGGCCGTCGTGTAGTGGGTCAATCGGGAAGATTTCAGAAAGAGCACGGTCCCCGATCGAGGTCGGAAGAACAGGTTAAAACCAGGGAAAACAAATTTCTCTGCGTCCGCCACGTCCCCTGTAAAGAATCCACACAAACACAATTTAAACCTGAAAGAAAATTCATAAAAGGGCAAAAGAAGGAAAACAAAACAGAAGTAAAAAATACCTTGGATAAACCAAGAAATCACAGAATGCAGGATGTTTCGATTTGTGTGTGCCGCAGACACATAATTCTTGGTGACACCCATAGCAGTGGAGGGCATCTTTCTGAGACGCACCTTGAGTTTAAGGAGCTCTTCCGGATATGCATCCTCCAGTTTTCGAAGCCAAGATGCCAAGTGGGGGTGTAAGTTGGCGTCGACAAACTTGTCGGCCCAAGTGTTGGCACAAGCCTCCAAGTCTTCCGCCATGTGGGCAAGAAGGGATTCCTTGCTTCATTGGTTGTGGAAGAACCTGAAGAAAGATCGAAAATGAAAAAGGCTTGTTGGAGGGGAAAAACCCAGGGAAATGAAAAACATATGTCTAGGGTTGATAAGCTGACCTAGCAGGGACATAATCGTTGTAACAGAATCTGTGTCCAAACATGACCATCTTGGTGTTAGGGGAATAAGTCCTAGTCACATGTTTGCCGAACTCCCACATGTTGGCCATGGCGTCGAAATACTTGGAGGCTTCATCGGACGGAACAAGCTTGTGCAACAGGACAACAACCACGACCCCTTTGTAAATCAAGATACAATCCGTCAAGAACTTTCGGAAACAGTCCAAGATCGTGTTTTGTTTTTTCATTCTGAGCTCTTGCATCATCTCACAATCGAGCCCAACAACATCTTTCACAGCACTTGGGATATCGATCCCTTTCTTTTGAAAATGTCAGAGGATCCAAGCATTTTCGAGGGGCCCCCAATGTACAGTTTGTTTCAAGCCAGTGTTCCTACATGTGAGGGGAAAAAAATAGGTGGATGTATTTTTCATCATGGACCGAATGATTTCGGAATGCGAAAAAAAAATTTTAAAAAAAAAAA
>Ga0209611_10013223_pt1 | contig 11386 bp, 10 predicted proteins | sample S1TSphgellanicum_3_FD_187693 | JGI IMG/M metagenome (GOLD analysis project Ga0209611, IMG submission 187693) | Host-associated microbial communities from peat moss isolated from Minnesota, USA - S1T2_Fc - Sphagnum magellanicum MG (SPAdes) (version 2) | ecosystem: Host-associated > Plants > Peat...
ATATGAATTTCAAATCCTTATAAATTTTCCTAGGGACAAAATTATGTTCACCTTTTTAAATCTTTGACCAAATAAATTTTGAATCCACACTATTTTCCTTTTATAAAAATTACTATGAATGGTGAAGTTATGACAAATTATTTACATCATTAGGTCAACATGACATTGATTTTGATTGACCTCCAAGAAAAAATATTCAAAAGGTGTGTCTACCCAAACCAACTGGTATAGTAATAATTGTCCATGGTATATTAAAATAGTTTGTTTCATTTGGTTGGGAGACTTGAAAGATTAAAAATGAAATGAAATTCATCTTTGAGGTTGGTAGGTTTGATAAGCATTATATTTTACATGTGCAAGCAATTTGAAAATTTTCATTTAATTAGAAAAATGCAAGGTAAACAAAATGATCATTTAGATTTGATAGTAATTTCCATTTTGCCACCTAAGTATCATACCAAATCTAAGAACCCACATGTTTGACAAAATAATCATAAGAAAATTCCTTTGCAACTTGCAATTGTTTATAAATATTTTCTACCATTTACAATCACAACATGTTAAAGGGCAATAAATATGTAAGCACAAAAAATAGACTTTTATGATGTATGCAATTTGTAATGATTTTATCAAAATTGTCACATGATATGACAATATGTTACAATTTGGATGTCTTATGATAGGTGCTTGCATTATAATTTCAATTTCATGTAATGTGAAATGAATCACATGCACATAATCTTAAGCCAATTTGTATGTACTTCCAAGGGTTATTGCTTAAACTAAATTAACATATGTTCAATTGTTGTTTAATCATATTGGATTGAATAATCACATTGAATTATGGTCTTGTGTTGATACATGCCACTAGAATGTGAGATTGTGAAAAAATGAATGGTTTTAAGATTTTTCTCATCATTTTTTTTTGCTCGACATTCTTTCAATTTTTTCCTTCTTGGTGTCCACCATGTCATAATTAAACAACTTGTTGGAGTTTTACTTTTAGTTAGTTGAAACTTGATCTTTCCTTTTTCTTATTACCCAACATGTTGTTCAACATTAAAACATTAAGATTGGACTGAATTCTCAATTGTAAGGTTTTTTCACATCAAGAAGTAAGAAGATGAATTCACATTAATAAAAGTTAGTTAATGTTTGGTTGATCTTGGGTTGATGAAATCACACTAGGTGCTCACAAAAGTGGAAATATTCATTTGCAAGTGAGTAAGTGAATGGGCAAAAGCTAATTGATTGGTTGGTCCATGCAATATGCACAATGATAGGAGATTTTAGAATTGTTCTTGTGTGCTACCATGTTGACACTTACTCCTATCACTATCCATAATCAAGAACACAATAACAACAAATCATCATAATGGTGTAACACATAGGATCGATGTGAAGAAAAAAAAAAAGGATTTTTGTTTGTGTATATGTTTTGTCACAAGGTGTGTTGTTTTTGGGCTTGCATTCAAGTCATTGGTGCTTTGAAACATCAAAAATGAGATTCAAAAACATGGAATGAAGGTATAACCATTTAAAAAAAAATCTTGAATCATATTTACACTAACTAGTTTTATACCAACTTTAAATTTTAATACATTTTCACATTATCTTACTAAGACAATTCCTAACCCAACTTAACTTTATTAATTAGACTCAATTAAGCAAGTAACATGGAACTCTTGACATTATCACAATGTTAATTCAGATCGTAAATTCAATTTAAGTTTGTTATAATGATTGTTCATGGAGGCATGTGTTGATGGTTTAGGATTTTTGAAATGTTAAAAAGATTGTCTAGTTTGGGGTTTTGAATTTAAAGAATAAAAAACCACTTAGGTTAAGGTTTTTGATAACCAATGTTGGTTAGGTATGAAATAGGGATGGGTACTTGTTTTTTGAATTAGGTTTTCAACATTAAAAATACAAAAGAAATTGCTTGCATTTTGATTTTTAAAATTAAAAAACTATTTGGGTCTTAATTTTTGAAAACCAATTTTGGATAGGTGCAAGGCATGGGCAAATCTTTCAAATTTTGACCTATATGTCCATGTAACCAATCAATTAACTACCCAACATTGTTGCAAACACAAGGTTACTAATATGGTGTGGTAACTTTTTGGTATATTTTAGGAATTATGTAATATATCATCATTTTTGGTTGATGTTTTCGCTACGTAGTTGACGAGTAGGCCTTTGCTTCTTGTGAAGAGATCAAATTGCGTCTAACATCAGCCCATGATTTCAAGTTATGCAATCAAAGTTGTCCTAATCCAAGGCAATGTCACATTTATTGTCTCCAAGTTCTCCTTGTTCATTTTCCACAAAGTCAATTTGTAGCCATATCAATTGACAATTACTTAAATGTTATTTTGAGTGTGTTTGACAACCTTATTATTGCTCAAATGTGCATTTGGTTCAATGAAGACAATTTAACCTTGGATACAAAAATGAGTGTGATAAATAAATGAAAACTTGACACATTAAATGGTTAGGTGCAAACTATTGTTATGTGTGTAACTAAAAATGATGTGTAAATGGTTGTGAAAACCATGTATGCATAAACCATGGATGAGCTCGAACAAGTCAAAATTGATATCAAAATCTCAACTTTTTTGGAATTCTTGTTACATTTGTCTATGTGGTGCCACTTTAATGGCATGTGAATCATGGTAAGTTGTGCTTATTGAATAATATGGATATTGAAAAATCTGAAATGAATCAAACAAAATTCCAATATCAAAGTTTGGTTTGAATAAAGGATGTTTAACATCTTTATTCAATGACACTACTTTCATAAAGGGCCCTTTAATTTTCATAATACAATTTATTTCATCTTCAATTTTTTTATAGTAATAGGGTACTATTAAACACATCTAAAAAACACTCAAATTTTCATATTTTTTCGATTTTGTGTTTATAAAAAATGAAGGTTTTAAAAAAAGTTTATGAGTCCTTTTCGACATTTAAATGTGATGCAATGTATATGTTGTTTAAAGAAAACTTGTAGCTTATAACATTTTAAAAAAAATTCAGAAGTGTTAACATGTTTTGGTATGATTTGAAATTATGAAAAAATTTCAAGACAAAACACAAAATCTAGCAAAATGTGTGCACTTTCAAAGAATTGTATTTCTCCAAATTCAATTGTAAAAATATATATGACATATTAGGGCAACTATAAATACAATATATAAATTTTTTTGGAACATTTCATTTGAAAATTCTTCTTTAGGAAAACATATTTCTTGGGAAAAAGGACCCCAAAAAAGACAATAGTCTTAATGCAAAGTAAACACATTGGCTCATTATATGCCGTTTGGATCTTTACACTTTCATGGCCATATTCATTACACTTAAACTTACCTTCGTATATGAATTTACATTTACATGGAGGTTGTGTAAATCACTTTCATAGACATTTACATGAATGAGTGTAAATAACTTTTGGGCATGTATAACACCACATAAATAATTAATGCATTTTTTATTTTACCCGAATAGCCAATTGGCATTGTGTAATGTGTCAATGCAATGCATTCATTCTACATCATGAATACATGCTTTGATTTTTGAAATAACTATGTACTTCATTCTTAAAGTGTATTACCAAAGATTGGTCACACTCTTGACATGAACAAAAAACCCAATGTTACATTTATCCTTTTTTATACACTATGTACTTGCTTGTCTTTACACACTCGTTGCAATGTAAGAACACCTTAAACTATTAGAATAAGCATTGCAAGTAAACTAGATTTCAATTTTTACTTAAAACTCATTTTTTCCTTAAAACCAAGATCATTTTAGTGGACATTTTGTTTATTAGTTATGGATTTATGAATTTTTTTTGTAAAGGTTAAATTTCGAGGAGGCTACTCTTCAAATTTTGGGGGTAACATTTCAAATCCCAAAAGACAAGCTTTTGATGTGGTCAAACACATGCCATAATATTGTCAAAGACATTGTTTTTGACTAGGTGAAGATGATTAGGTGAAGATCGTAAAATAGAGGGCAAATGTGACTAATTTGAACTCCTAAAACCAAGACCACATGTGCTCAAAGTGACATCCTAGGTAATACTTTTAAAGTAGTCAAGCAAGGATCTCAATGTCAACCTATTACTCATGTTGTGTCAACCCTAAAATGACCTTAAATTGTACTTTCCTGCAATCGCACATTCCAAAACAAATTGCACATCTATAGTGATAAGAAGAACAAGTTGGCTGTTGGTTTAGGGTGCACAGATTGTGTTAGACACTTCTACCTTAAGTGTAAGTGTAAAACAAATACACTTCAATGGCTTTACATCTCATCAAATGGCCTTACATGATTATACCCTTACACCCCAAAGTGTAAAAGTTCATTCCCCTACTGCACTGACATTTACAGGACATACATGCCTTAAACCTTGTATATATACCTGCAAATAAATATGCATGGAGTGGCCATAAAGGCACTATCCATTTTCATGGATTACGTAAAATGAAGATTTTTTACCTGAATCAATTTTGCAAGGCCATTAGATCTCAAATTCAAGTAGATTACAATGAACTATTTGGCTCAATGTTGAAAAATTGATAGATGGTGACCTCAATCAATGATGCTTTGTCTGATTGAAGAAATATTTCTATCCTATAAATTGAATCAACAATTGCCTTCCAAATATTCCTCTCACTCGTGGTTTTCAACAATTGTGTGTGAAGTGATTCTTACTGGATGAGATCTTTGCCTACCCACAATCTGACATAGCAACCATCTTTTTCTCAGTAGTGAAACACTACTCAGAGTACAACCCCGGAAAAAAAGTACTTATGCAAAATTTTACTTCATCAGGAACAAAGAAATTTCAAATCCCAGGTTCACTCCCTGAAGAAGATTAGCCTGTAGTTGACTGGTTGGGGAAAACACAATGTGGACAAAGCTCCTCACTATGTCAAGCTGGAAATAAAATGGCTCACAATGTGTCGGGGTCTCCAGCAGGACTCCTATCTCCACTAGTCAAATTTTCTCACAAGTCCGAATAAGTCGGGCCTGCTGTGACATGCTGTTGTCCAAACAACCCACTGGATGTGTGAGAGAGAGAAGCTCAAAGTAAAGCTTAAATCAAATCTTCTTGTGCAAGGCACTTGTTTGATGACAATAGATTCACATTCCAGTTGTGAACCACTAGAGGCAGGAGAATATATTATTCATGCTCTTCTCAAGAGCTATTGCATACACAAGAGTTTGGAGTTGTCATGTACCTTGTTCTCTATAGTCACCTCATCTGGGATCTCCAGCTTTTCCTCTTTCTTGGCCTCAATCACAACCTTGCCCTGCACACACAATTCAGATATACATACTGCATTAAATGGTGCAGATATTAGTTCCACAGTAATTACTGAGGTACAGTTTATGATGAAGACAACATTAGTATTTTACTCCCAAGACCTTTGTGAATTCAAGAAGGAAATTCTAGTAAAAGTATCAAGACCTTGCATAAAGTGCTCCCCTGTAAGATGCCAAGGTCTGAAAACACACTACACTAGTCTCATATGGTTACACATATCATATTTCCTCTGAAGAGGAGACAGATTCTTGTTTGAGATCTGTTTTGAATGAAGCCAACTTCTGAGAGAATTCAAATTCTGATAATAGCTTTGCTGTAATGCTCTTCACAGAGGAAAGAGAGTCCTTGGTCACCTTGAGCACAATCTCCTTTCCAAACCACACATTCCCAATGACCTTCAAGCTGTCCAGGCTGATGATACTTGGGATCGCCTTGAAACGCTTCAGGAAGTCACCTACCTGCTCAAATGAAACAAAGGTCAAGCACCATGGACAGAACAATCTCAAACAATGCCAGGGAGAGAAAATATCTCCCTCCTTCAGCATCAATTTCCAAAATTCAGCAACTCAAAGATGCCAAAAGCCCGATTCCAGCAACAAGGACAAACACAATTAAAGTAGTCTTGGCTTCAACAACTGAGTATCTTTGGCTTCTTTCTGTTCACCTTTTTGAACTCTGAACCTAACTCAATTGTTGGGTTCTCGGGACTGATTCGTGCAGTACTCCGCACAACTGCACCATCTTCAACAGTGTACAGGTCCGACTGCAAAAACCAGAAGCTTATCAGCTGCTTCATGCAACAAATGGACAGATATCAAACAAGAGTGCAAACAGTGATCATGGCTTTAGAGAATTTCTGCTTGCACCTCCTGTAAGTGAGCATATGCCAAAAGAAAAGTGCAGGTACCTGAACCAGCAAGAGATCTGAGGTAGCTTTAACAGGCAGGAAGCGAGAGCGAGGAACATTCACACCAATGGCACGATCAAAGAACTGCATACAAGGACATATTATACAATAATTGTATGAATTATACATGGAGGACTATAGCACATCACAGTGAAGTTTCAACGGTACAAAGTCACTCAGAAGATGCAAACCAATATAAGTGACCGGTCTGAAAAGCTCAGGATCCATACTTCCACAACTAGATGCATGAAAGAAAAATTGCTCACCCGTATTGCAGCTCCTGCAGCTGTTTCAAGCTGTAGTACCTTCACACCGTCAACTTCCTATAAGAAATGCACAAAACAACCACCACAACTCTCAGAACAAAAAGAGCTTGTCTGGATGCTCAGGAAAAGTGCTTCAAATATCCCAAAAAGTATGTGGAATCACTAATGGAAAGACATTTGAATTGACATCCACACCTTAGGATTGGGGATAATCTCCATCTGCAGGGCATCAGCCTCAACCAGCCTCTTGATCGCCTTCAGGCTTACCCACCTGGAACACATTATTATGTAGATAAGAAAAGTTGAACATCCAGAGACAAGCAAAACAAATAGTTAAAATCAATGCAGAAATCCAACTTTCACAGTCATCGAGTTCACTAAAATGCAAAGGAGATTTGCACCATACATGTTGTTTGTATTGAAGATTTTGAACTTGGTAATTGACTTGAACTCACTCACCTGCATTCAAAACTGAAAACATCACCTAGTGGTCCTACAAGGTTCTTTTATAATCAAGGTGTGAAGCAAATTGGTAGTCCACATACAGGCAAAGAAGATAAATTCAGACATGAGGCAAATTCTTTAATCCAATTTGATGCAATAATGGTGAAGATACACATCCACATGTCAGAAACTTGTGTAGAACTCACATGCTCGTCTGCAACTTGTGCAATCTCCAGAAGCTGCATTGCAGAGGTATAATTGGCTTACGACATAGTCCTCCAAAATGCCTTATCCAGAACTTGTAAAAGAATTTTAATTATAGCACTACATATATCATGCAGGAACTTATGTGAAGGTTTCCATGTTCAAATAGCATGTTCATTGACACTAGCAAAACAAATTTTGACCTGAAAAAAACTCAGTAGTGTCTACTTCTGGGCATCTGCACAAAAGCTTATGAAGATCAGGCGAACCAGAAGTTATAGAACACAAAATATTAAGGGTTCAGTCATTTGTTGATATTCCTAATCATGGCTGCATGAGTCTGAGATTCACAATTGTCAATATTTCACAAATCACCACCTACCTGAACTCTGTCTTCGTAAGATATCAAGGTCCCACCTTTCACATCGGCAAGGGTTTTGGGAGTGACCTGATAACACAAAATTCAAAGCTCAGAAAGTCTCCTTGAGAACAATTGAAGACTGGGATTCAAACACAAATACCACTGTGAAAATGAAGATTGCTGAAGTGCATCATCCAAGAGCATCTTCCCACAAACCTACCACAGCAAGTTTAATCATGGATAGGGACATTTAACACCAGGAAGTTGCCAACATACCTCCATGCAGTATTCATTCTGATTTTCAATCAAATGATTCAGGATTTCTGGGACATGGTTAAGGACACCTACAAAAGGCAGCTACTAGCTACAAGAGGCACCGTAGCTACAAGAGGCACCGTACTATATCTATGCCACAATTGAAAGACAAAAGGAGGAACATTCTGCTTGAACCAAGACATGAGCATTCCATATAGGAGGATACTGAGATCAACTGTTGCTCCCAGGTTGTCTGAGTTGGCAATGAACACATACTCTTTACCCTGCAACCAGCAGTCACAAAATTATCAATTGCTTTGGAGGTGTGCAAGTATCCATTGCTCAGTCTACAAATGGAGTCCTGTATGAAGCATGTGGTCTCAGTACTAACAATTTATGTAAAGCAGGATTTCATGCCAAGGTCTTAAAGATTCTGTTCATAAGAAGGATGTCACAATGAGAATTGAACAAAAGGAAGAAAACATGAGTGAACAGAAAACAAAAATGACAACAAACACATAAGAGAAAGAGTAACAATGGTCTGTCTTAAGCTGGAAACTTTTAGTCCAGGATGAATATATTGACTGCCTCACACCAGACAAGGGACCATTGACATCATAAAATCATAGATAAGGCCATTGCAGACAGAGTTTACCTTAGCTATTAGCTCATCAAGCTTTCCACTGTTTGCAAGGGATGGGAAGACATCTCCATGACCTGGAGGGTACCTGCAATTAACGAAAAGGACTTTTACTAAGACAATCGATCATAGATTACCTAGCACCTCACAGGTCTGCATCTTACACAATTTCAACACTAATGTTGTTCATTCATGTCCGTACTGAATTTCACAGCTGTTGTCACATGGATATGCTCCATAGAGTGGCCCACATGGAGGAAATATGTGCTGTGTATACAATCTAGAAGATGTCACTAGTCCACTGGACGAACCTTCTGATGTGAAGAGTGAATTCAGCTTATGAATCTAAAGGGTACTCTGTTGTTAAAGGTTGCAACAGACTCATTGATCAACTTCAGATAATAAGGGTGTGCATATAAGGTAAACAGCCTACAAACTATACAAGGGGTAGATTGAATGTACCAGCCGGCATTATCTGTCTTTCCCTTTGCAGGCCATGGTGTCAAATCCTCAGCAACAATGCGAGGGTACTGACTCTGCAGTGTGATTCAAGCACAATATGAGTGCAGATTCTAGACTGAAACAGACATACAGCACCAAAACAACATGCAGAAGCTGACAATTTCAATCTTGCACAGGAGAACCAGCTAGTGTACCTGGTTAAAGGTGAGAACATCCAGCTTTGAATCATTGTACCTTTGCACAATCTGCAACAATAATTCAACTGTAGAGTACAAACAAAAGCAATTTCCAACAGCAACAAACAATGCATGACACAGAAGTAAAGGAAAAATTCAACCGCAAGGACAAACACATAAGATATCACCGGTAGAAGCAGAACCTGTGCATCTTTAAGCAGAAGAAATGCAAATTACCTTAAGTGTGTCATCATGAGTGTTGAAAGAGTTCATCAGAACAAGTGGCACATCTGAGCCATAAGTGTGATTCAGATTCTGCCAGGCAAAGAGTATAACAAACTGTGAGTTTCTGGTCTTGACATAGATCTCAATGATGATGCAAAATGGTGGAGACAAAGACAATCTGGTGAACAGCTCCTGGATTTAAATTGAGATCCAATAAGCCACTGCATACTTTGTCCAACAATGTGGAGAAAAAGTAACACACCTCAATCTGCTTGACAATCAGGTCCAGGAATGTCAATCCATTTCGAACCTCAATGACTGACCTGCATGCAGAATTGGTTGTCAGTGAAAAGCCAAATGAAGCCAATAATTAAAGAAGACTACTCCAATTTGCTGAATGCCAGCAATGCTCAGGGTCTGTATCCAGCATAATACCCCTGTGTCCAAGGCATCTTAACTTGAAGTGCTCACTTCTACTCCATACAGTGCCTAATCAATATTACCATGAGCACACACAAGGACAACCTTTGTCAATTTGCCATTCAGGATTAGGAAGGGAACTGGATTCATACTTAGGACCTGTGCAGCCCATTGTTGTTCCAAGGCCACCATTCAACTTGAGCACTGCAAGCTTGTCAAGGAGGCCCTTGATCCTCGCTGGGTCTACATAGATATTCATAGCAGAGCAGCCACAAGTTTATTACTTATTATAGTGGTGTAGATTGAAGTGAAGCAATTGCAGGGAGCACAGATGACTACAGACAATGTGCAATTGCACCAGAAAAAAAGCATCCAGGGTTTGTGGTTATCTCCTTCTCCTTGAAAAGTGTTGAAATCCAACTTAATAAACAAGGCACATCAGGCTACAACTACAATTTCTCAGCATATACCCTAGATATTCCTTCATGCCCTGCAGTCTTCCAAATGGAAGATACAAGTCACCACTTCCCTTCTGGAACTGAATACACATAATTATGATCCAGAGCTAAGTGGTGTCAAATAGATGTTGCTCACCATCAGAGAAAGATGACAATTTGTCATAGGGCACCACAACCTCATCAGTTGGAGGTTTGATCTTTTCCCATTGGATCCCCTCGCTCTTCCCACTGAGTGACACAATATGATTCCACCATAAACCTTATAGCTCATCTCACAGAAACGAAAGCCTTGGAAAATGCATACCTGACACTATTGGGTTTTCACATCAACATGATTGGATCAACTGTTGCTGCTGGATCAAAAGCTATGTAGTTACATGGCGCTGGATGTACAACAAAACTAACCTGGTATAACGTCCCACCAATTTGAGGAATCCAGACTTCTCATTGTCACTGCACATTCACAAGATCACATTGCCCAATATGATTTTGTTGCACAAAACCTGATTACAACCCTCAACACTTCACAAGGACCATCCAACATATTGAAAATCAAACCACAGATATAAGTAAGTATCACCAACAAAGAGATCACAGGACTGGAATGACTTGAAACAGCTTTATGATACCAATTAATGGAGAATCCACATAAAATTGACACCAGTAGTGCATCACAAACTGGAAATCAACCAGTTCCTGTCAACTTCTTTCTACTACTGAATCCAAGTGACATAGCACAGTGGTTGATCCTAAACTCCTGAAATGTACTATAAATAACAGGATATCAATCAAAGGCAAGATCTCTCAAAATCAACAATCCCTGATCCGCAAGGTTCAAGATATGAATTAACTAGACACATGGACCTACTCTGTGAACTCTTCAATACTGTGCATACCGACGAGATTTATTCCGAGGATAAAGGATCCGCCCTGAAAAGGAAGGGAGAAAAAGGAAAGAAAAGGAAAAACCACAAATCCGCGGATTGAGGCTGAAAACCAAGAGACAAGCAACATTGTTTCGCTGCTAGCTGAAACGGAAATGCAGACACACTTTCACCAGCAACTTGACGACACGAATTGACAAACAACAGTGGATTGGAAAACCGTCTGGGAATGAAACAGAACAGAACACATTTCTTAAACAACAGCACAACTACAGATCGGAGCTGAAACAAAGTAGCGAAGGCAAGAATACCTTTGTTAACTAAACCAATGCAAAGGCCTACATTGTCG
>Ga0209611_10013225_pt1 | contig 11385 bp, 8 predicted proteins | sample S1TSphgellanicum_3_FD_187693 | JGI IMG/M metagenome (GOLD analysis project Ga0209611, IMG submission 187693) | Host-associated microbial communities from peat moss isolated from Minnesota, USA - S1T2_Fc - Sphagnum magellanicum MG (SPAdes) (version 2) | ecosystem: Host-associated > Plants > Peat...
CCTGCCCTTGTAGCTGAAGCTGAAGCTGTTGCTGCTGTTGGTTTCCATTATGATTTCCTGTATAACTTCCCAATGATTTCTTATCCTCCTGTACTCAGTACTTGCAGTCTCTTTGAGCTTCATGCCATAATTGTGTACCCTAATTTGTTGAATGGATCCCTGTAAATTTCTTGACATGAATTTGAAAGAGCTTGGTTGTTTTGTTTTCTTTGAACCCGGTCCAATGTCATGGGTCACAATCTTCAACCACTTGTGAAAGCTAGCCTGGTTCAAGTCAAGGAGTTGAGGTTCATGGCCCAATCTACCTACTAGATCACTTAGAATCAGAACTGTCTTTTACACAGATTCAAAGATCTGGTGACGTATATGTAATTTTGTTGTACTCAACACTTTTTAAAGTGTGCAAAGTACGTAGGATCTGATCCCAATTTTTTTTTTCTTCTACAACGTGTACAAGTTCATGTCTGATCAGACAGCTCTGAGTTTGAAGGAATCTATATATATTGCTCAGGGAGCTGGAGCTGTGACTGCAAGATTAGGGATTTTGGTGCTGCAGTTTGTGCAGGCCCAAGTTTGAAGTCGTTTTCAGTGTACTTTTAGTACTACTGCTGCTGCTGCTGCTGCTGCAAGGAGGCGGATTGACAAAGTGGCAATTGGTGCGGATCTGGCCTTGTGAGCCAGTGAGAGTTTGGATCCTTCCCATTTGCACCATGGCTTGAGCGAAGTCTAGGAAGAAGGATTCGGTATCTTCAGCATAGCTAACAACGTAATCCTTGACAGTGCCGCCGGAAGAGTCGACCATGACGCGATCAGAATGAAGAGCTCCGTTGCCCAGTAGTAGATTAGTGTAATAGTCCTTGTCGAATTTGGTGGGCGTGTCGTTGTCCAGAGGTACCAGTGCAGGCGCCGCACCGTTGGGGCATGTCTTCTCCAGAAACAAAAGGTACCCACGATTTATGCTCTTGTCATCCGTCACTTTCCCATACAGACTCGGTGCAATCGGCAAACAACGCGCATAACCGATCGTATGTGCACCTGCAGGAGTACACGAAAGTGCAAAGACAAGATCAGAACTTCAATCCCAAACACCAGCTTACTTATATTGGGGAAAACACCACATTTGTTTTCCCTTTGGCATCAGCTGCTGATGTTTTACCTGAAAGAGCAACCATCTGCTGTAAATTGAAGCCTTTGGATTCGAAGTTGCTCTGCAGCTGTGGCCCAGAGTTGAGAGCGCTGGGAAGTTCCTCGTTTGCTAGTGTTATGTTGGCTGTGACTCCATCCCTCCTTCCATACTCTACTGTCCAGCTAGGGCCCCCAACCTGCATGCAGCAGTCGACAAATTAACAGAATTCTCAACAGTGCAAACTTCTTCTCACATAAAGATGATGCATGATGATCGGTTGTTGAGCTTCTAAGTCTTCGGATGATCAGCTCTGCGCGCTGCTAGATCTAGTCCTCCTCATGGGTCATGTTGATTCTTTCTCTTTTGCTAGGTCTGCAGTTTGCAATAAGCTGCTTGCTTGCTGCAGTGCGGCGGGTGTGATGCATGGCATGCTGCAAACTTGTCTAGAATAGAAAGTTTGCTGCAAGCTAGCTAGCTGCAGGGGATAATGCATCACGGTGAAGAAGTAAGGTCAGCTGCTTACCTCGACAACGGAGTCTCTGGCAACAAGTGCCAAGATGTCTGCACACGAAACTGTTTGCGGGCATTCCCTCTCCAGCCATTCCTTGATCTCGTCGATCACGTCGAAACCTCGGAGTGAATTCAGATTGCCTATCGCGTCTTTCTCGCCCGTGAAATTGGCGGTATTGTCTAGCAACACTGAGCCATCGCAACCCTGCAGTTACAGCAAACCAGCAGCAGCCACCAAATTGTACATAAGAATCACATGATGAATCATATTCAGAGGTCCTTGTCTAGAGACGAAGAATCCTTCTACATGGTCCGTAGCTAGCTCTCTCCAACTAGTTCGGAAACCGTGGAATCTGAAAGTTGGAAATTCAATACAAAACTTCTAAGAAACAGCAGCAATCAGCTGAATTACAATACTAGGAAGCTGGGATCATCGACACTAGTGCATGGATGCAAGTGTAGTGCTTGGAAATAGATGTTTACTTGGACGAAGCAATCGTGGAATTCCAAGCGCATGAGAGAAGCTGCCATTCGCGCCTCCTTTTGCACCGCCTTTCTCACCACAGTACGCACGATGGTCTCCAGCTGAGGGCAGCTTTCAGAATAAAAGTCTGGTTTGAGGGTTGTGCATTCCGTAGACGCTGCATTTACCACTAGCATCTGCTGCTGCAAAATCGCCAACGACAAGAAGGCGCTGATCATCACCACGCCCGCATAAGCTCCCGCAACTGCATGATATGCCATTCCACTTCGACCCATGATAGTTCAAGTTCACGTCAAGTTGCAGCGACAAAGAACTCCTTCTTCCTGATCCTGCACTTGCCGCTGTTGCCTGCAGGAGCTGAAGATCAACCAGCTGCTGTACAACTCTAGAGAAGTCCAAAAGCAGACAACCCAACGTGTCACAAGAAGCTGCAAGTACTGATCAAAACCTTGATCAAGACGTATATGAGTCGTTGAGAATTCAGGACTAGAAGCTGCTGCTGCTGCTGCTGCTGCTGTTGGTCTCGATGGAGAGAGCTGCTGGCTGCTACTGGAGTAAGTAATCTAGAGTTTATGGACGGCACATATAAGGGCTGTTGGCAGCTAGCGGGGCCTGGCTGCTCCTTATGATTCTTCTTCTTCGTGGAAGCTACGCATGATGATCGACGACTGCAGCACTGCATATATGAAAATCTTTATTTACTGCTGCAACAGAAGCAGCAGCAGTAGCCGAAGCGATCGACGAAGTACTACGACAACTGCAGCAAGGCCCCCTAGCTAGCTAGTGTCGATCGACTTTGTCTGATCTCGCACGCCTTACCAGCCAAGCTAGCAGCAGGCCCGCACATGCATGAATGCTAAGGATTCTCATTCTCTTGATCAAGCTGCACAGCTGGTGGGGACCGCAACAGATTGAGTTTCAAAAAGCTTGACTAGATCTAGTTCGATTAAGTATTTTCCAATTGTCAAACAAAACCACGAATAATTTTTGCATGATAGGGGGAAAATTCAACACCATTTCATGTTTGCGCCCATAGGGGGAAATTCAAGTTCTTCTTGACGGCTGGCTGGTCCCACATAGGGAATCCTTCAAAAGTTTCTTGTGATTTAACCTTGCAGTTTTGCAGCCAGCTAGCTACGTAACTGTACAGCTACGAACTGCAGGGAGCACACGAGTAGTGAGCAACAAGCTGTCGACTTGCTTTCCACGCATCATGCGGAGCTGCCCCATGTCCTGGACTGATCCACAAAGCTCTTTTTGGTCAAAAACCCAAAACCGGATCAATCGAGAGAGAGAGAAAGAAGGAGAGAGATCGGTACACAAACCGAGTGGAGACAAAATCATCAACCTCACAAGACTACGAAGACGAAGCAGAAGAAGAAAGAAGAAGAAGAAGAAGAAGAAGAAGTTCTTCTAGATGATGATGATGATCATCATCATCATCATCAGCAAGGCTCATGACACGCGGATGATGCAATCCGTGCGTTGCCAGTTGCTAACAGGGTTTCTTCTTTTTTCAGCAAATTTGAGAGCTACTTGGTGCAGTGTTTTTTTTGGGTCATTGTGATGTAGTCAAAGTGGCTATCATTCACAGAAATATATTTAGCCATATTTGGCTACAAGCTAAATATGGAAGTAAAATATTTCATACATCCTTCTATACTTTTTTTTTTGTTGGCTACCTATTTAACCCATGTATAGAAATCTAGCGAATTGTATAAATTTTGATTGAATTTTGGCTATTGAAAATCTCCAAAAGCACTATGTACATTTTAGCACTTGAAATATTTCATACATCCCTTCTATATAAAAAAAAATTGCTACCTATTTAACCCATGTATAGAAATCTTGTGAATTTTATAAATTTTGATTGAATTTTGGCTATTGAAAATCTCCAAAAGCACTATGTACATTTTAGCACTTGAAATATTTCATACATCCCTTCTATATATAAAATATCTTGCTACCTATTTAACCCATGTATAGAAATCTTGTGAATTTTATAAATTTTGATTGAATTTTGGCTATTGAAAATCTCCAAAAAGCACTACATTTTACCACTTGAAATATTTCATACATCCCTTCTTTATAAAAAAATTTGCTACCTATTTAACCCATGTATAGAAATCTTGCAAATTTTATAAATTTTGGTTGAATCTTGGCTAATGAAAATCTCCAAAAGCACTACATTTTAGCACTTGAAATATTTCATACATCCCTTCTATATAAAAAAAATTGCTACCTATTTAACCCATGTATAGAAATCTTGCAAATTTTATAAATTTTGGTTGAATTTTGGCTATTGAAAATCTCCGAAAGCACTATATTTTAGCACTTTTACTTATATAGCCAACATTATTTGGATTTATATAGTGAGCCAAAAAAACACAAAAGAAAAAAGAAAAAAAAAAGGTTAGTACTACTACTAGGTGGCTTTGAAATCATGCACAAGAGGACTTACTTAGCCCAATTTTGGCTACATGTCAAAGAGGAAAGTAGAGAAACTTTTAGGGTTCTTCCTAATATATTTTGGCAACATGTTGAAATCAATTCTCTAAATATTACAACTTCAAGAAAAAAAGAAAAAAAAATCTTCATAATGTGAACTACTACTAGGCCTACTTGTGCTCATTTTTTCCCCTCAAAAAAATGTCCTTTGCATCATTGCCAAAACTTTGATCCCCAATCAAGTCAGTGTGGCAGCACACTGGCAAGAGAGTTTGAAGTAGAGACTTTCCCCAGAAAACACAAAATTTGTAGACTTACTTCTCTTGGAAGCAATTCCAGATGCACCACATGACATGATCACAAAGTGAGTGACCTGCAAGTAAAACACTTGAATCAAAACAAGTTAATATGTTTCTTTAGACTTCCCCCCTTCCCCCCTTCCCCCTCAACCCAACCCAATTCATCCAATCCAAAACTTTTGGGTGCCAATCATGCATAGTCCATGGAATCCATCCATCACTTGACATCATCATCATGATCATTTGATATCCTTTGCATCTTGATCAATGTCAAATGTTGAGTATGGATCAAGTGGTCAAGATGGACAAATGACTCTTTTCTCCCCTCTTTTCAAATCTCTTCCAAACACACAAAGGAAGGAAGAAACAAGCCAGAAGAATAGAACCAAGGGCTATAAAATTCTAGTAAGCTTTGAGTATGGGAATTTTTTGGTTGCAAATTGGAGCCATTTAAAAAACCAGGTTTTTTCATGAATGAATGAATAATCATAAAATTTGGGTTTTATAACAACTACTAGAGGAACTTCTTCTTCTTCTTCTTCTTCTTCATCAAGGTCTAAGATGTATGTGCATGGATAGAACCTCTCCTACCCACTTCAAATCTATCACCCAAAAATGTGTTCCTAATAAGTCACAAGGGCTCCCTCTCTCATTAGGGGCTTCTTTAACATGCCATCATGGTTATGAAAATGGGTCCATGGGATTTGGCCTTCCCAACTCTCAATGGATGATGAATCTATGATGGATGCCATTGCTAATGTCCATCCCTTGGTTAAGGTGCCCAAGTTCATCAAATTTGTGACCTAGTCATGCATCATTACCTTAAACAAAAGTGAAATGAATGGTAAAACAATAAAATCCAAATTTTGCTATATTTGAAGGATAAAGTGAAGGATCCTAACTTTTGCTCACCAAGTATTGAATGTTCACCTGGCATAATACAAACCACAATATTTATTTTTTGACATGTGGCACAACACCAGCCACAAAAAAAATGTTGTGAAGAACTACTACTACTAGCTAGTGTGTTCTTCTAGGGTTTGGGGATCATGTTGCTTGTTGGTCAACACTCATCATTGGTGGCCATTGTCGCACCCCCACCCCTCCTCCTCCCCTTCAAGCTTAGGACAAGAAGATTGGGAGAATTTTGACCTCCTAGGTACATATCACCATTAGAAAACAAAAACAAAACAACACAAAAATGGATGCAAATAGTGTTGTGTGGTGTTATTTGAGCATCTCCAACAATGCATGCTCCTATGGGGCCCTGCAATAGAAGTCTTGGATGAGGTTCATCAGTTGAATCCAGTGAATCCACTGGAAACCCTGGAAAAATCCACAGCCCTGGAGGATCCCTGGAACAGTCTAACAAACACAGTCAAATGATATTCATTGACTGCTCCCTGTTTCTGATTGGGTACATGGTTTGATTGGTCCAAGTGGTTTGCTATTAGTAATCTCACACCTACTTGCTGTCCCAATTTTAGTTTTATGGGAGGGGTTGGAAAAAAAGTTCGTAACTAAAACTTGGATGTGAGAAACATGTTTGAAGGGTCACATACTGGACGTTGGTGGAGATGCTCTTAGTGATGGTACCTTGGCGTGCTTAAGTTTTGAACCTTGTAAAGATTGGGCTTAAGAAGGCTTTTTTTCTCTTATCCACGTTTGAACTGTGTACATGAATAGCCCCCAAAGGACATTGTCAAATAAAAGGTGTGGTGGGTTCAACTACAAAAAGAAAAGCACAAGAGCCCAAATTACCGAAAGGAAAGCAGGTCATCAAACAAACTAAAGTACCTAGTTGAACAACATGGTGGGTCCTCTTTAATTTTATTTACTCTTCAATTGTTGAAATGTGGACCCAAACTTGATCATCCAATTTTATAATAACTACTTTTAGTTTCATCTATTCTTATTGTGGAAAAAAATCATTATCTCAATTATACCTCACATTATCATTTGCAAATGACTTGAGGATTAAACCACAAAGTGCACCACGGATAAAGGAACCATATAACCAAACTTGATCATACCTATGGTTATATAATATGAATCTAGAAACCTTGTTTCAAATAATTATGCGGAATTTATTTTTGGAGTACTTATCACAAAATTTCAAAATTTGAATACATTCAATGCCATTTTGAAGATCACTAAAATTTGATAGACATTCATAAAACTAGCTCCCGAGTGTCATCCTCTTTTTCTTGTTTCCATCCCTCTTTTTTAGGGTATGAGTGCAATGTGCAACCAAGGTGAAATTCAGTTGCTTGTTTTACATGCAAGAAGGAAGTTGAGGGAAATTTAGGGATTCCTCTTTTGGAAGTTAAATTGGCACACACTCCTTCAAGAAACATGCACAAAAGAAAAGAGGGTGATGGTGGTGTGCATTCATATATGGAAAATTATGTCCACTTTATTTAGTTGACTGGTTTTGGCTATGCAAAATGGGCTCCCCACCCATGAATGATTTGGGTAGCATGATTGACTTTAAGATGTGGGGTTTGATCTCCGGGATTTTCCCCTTTGTAACAACATGCAGGCCAATGCCACACCATGTATTAAAACAAAAGAAAAATAGTACTACATTCGCACATGGACAACAAGAAAGCATTGTGGCTAACTTGGGCCTCCCCCACCACCCCCTACGACCACCTTCCCACATGAACTACATACACTCAACACATGCAATTCTACTACAAAGTCTTTATTGAAGACCAAAGAGAGGAGGGGTATGAGGACGTGGATAAAATATTATCCACAAGAAAAAGATTAGAAACAAAGGTTGCAAATAAACCCAAACTAGGGAAGAAGGGCCATGTATCTCTAGCACTCATCCATAATGGAAATTTGTCATAGATATGGCATGCACAAAAGAGATTGTGTGTGTGTGTGTGTGTGTGTGTGGTCTGGTCCCAAGTAAGGTTGTGATCAAACCCAATTCAATGTACACAAAACTCTTTGCATCTCATCGATGGATGATGATGAGGTAAAAAGAAAGTCCACTAGCTTTTAGGGATTAGGCAATTGGGGTTTGAGTGAGTGAGGGACTTTGAAGACCACACTTGAGTTGATGGATTATTCAAGAAAGACAAAATACGCAAATGATTCAAGCAAGCCGGTGGAGGTGTGTGCTTGGGGTTGATGGGCGCGTGCTATGCTCGCTTCTTTACCTTTACACTTTTTTTGCTTTCTAGATCCAAATTTTGATGTCTCTTGTAACTCCCAAGTAACTTGTCTCTAACTAGTAGCTCTCATTTGTCCAAGTATGCACTTGAAGCATGCCGTGTGGTCATGGTGGTGGTGGTGGTGGTCCCAAGCTCACATGACAATAGCTGTCTTTGACGGCTGCTTCTCCAAACTACAACAATGCTACCTTCTGTAAAGTAATAAGCTTGTGGTCATCTTTCCCGACATCAAATGATTGATGAGGCAATTTGCACGTTCTAAGTTAGAAACTTTCTTCCTAACAACAGTAGATGTTAAATAGCAAGCTAGTCAACAATTTATTTGCCTGTGCTCCGTGTATATAGTAAGAAGCTTTTGCCTGGTGTCTTGCTCCAAAGGCAATATGGTTGTCTTCTTCTGACTACAAAGCATACAAGGCAAGCTTGTTTAGCCTAGCCCTTAAGCTCCTGATAAGTCAAAATGGGTTTCTTTTGGAATGTTAAATGGGTGCAGGCAGTGTGTGTTTTTTTGTTTTTTTTTCCTCTTTTCAGTTTTGTCAAATTTGTTCAAGTGGTGATGTTTTTAATATTTAGCCAAATTTGGGGATATTCAAAATAATGGAACTAAATATTTAATATTCAATGCTTTTCATATTTTAGGCAAGTGTTACAAAAAAATTGTGATTTTTTTTGGATTTTTTTCATTTTTGGCCTTTTTTCTTTAAATAGCAAATTTGCAACAAAATTATTCTTTTCCCCAAATACGTTTCACAAAATGGTGAAAATTGGCCATCAAAAAATCACTTGGTCCAGGTGATGGAACTTTTTAATATTTTCCAAAAAAATTGGGTTTTCCTAAGGTTTTTGTTGTAGGGTAATTGCCTAAGGCTTTGATGGGCATTAATGGAATAAGGGCCTAATTATGTGGAAGGTTTTACAAGAGAGTCAAATGGCTTGATGACAGGCATTGCCATGTGAATTTGTATGAGATTTTAATCAAATAATTGCATTCAATCCACCAATTAGTGAATCCAAGTAGCACATTTAAGAGTGCACCAATGTTCGATGGATTTCATCCATAGTTTTAGGAGGATATGAGAGCCAACATTTGGAAGGGAGGGGTGTCTGAAAAGGAGGAAGACTTTGCCATTTCATCTCATTTCTTCAATTTACCACCCAACTGCCTGTTGACAACAAAAGCTGAATCTGAGGCAACCGAAAATCAAATCGCTATACTCAAGACTCTAGAATCACTCTCTCAAATCATAACCTACAATGGGTGCACGCACTAGAGAAAATTATACTAGACTTCATACTTGTGCACCAATCACAATATATATTCTCTCAATTTTCTTTAGTCTTTGTGATTCTGGATGGATATACTTAGATGGGTGATAGATCCAGAAATACTGGCATGATGATTGTTCTGTATTTTGTTCAGGCAGGTGGGAAACAAAGAGCCAGATTGAACCAACAGCCACCCAGAGTGCATCATCAAGATGTATGTCTAGCCAGAATGTTTGATCTACTTGTTATTCTTTTCTAACACTACTACTACTACTACTACTATCTACTACCACCAGCTTAGCAGGAACCTTGGTCTATCTGTTATTCTTTCTGTCTGTCCTGGTCAAGAAACATGAATAAATGGGGCATAAGAAACAAGAAACATGTCCAAACTCCGAAGCCAAATTCTCTATGATGAAAGGCTCATCACTTTGATTTTCATCACAAAATAACTTCTGAAACTTTGAACAATCAATCCCCCAATTGGAGATTTGGACTCTCAAAATAGAATCATTTTGGTGTAATGGTGCTAGTAGTGATAAGCATGACTACACTTCTGACTATCATATAGTACACGTGTACTTCTTTCATGTTGTATTTGGTGAAAATCTAGATCGTGTAACTTGTAAAATTAAATTGTGTTCCAATTAGTTTTTGCATCCAAGTTTCTTATGAGAAAGGTTAACATTGGGAATTAGTTATGTGTAATATTATTGAAAAAAATAAAAATTTAATTGCCCTTTCAAATATATTTTTGAACATTTCAAATATGTTTGAGATTTTCAATTTTACCTACTTACACCCACATCATCAACTTTGAAAGAGGGTAAACATACCTCCTTGCCCTTGTCCTGTAAAAAGGGTGAATGTAAAAAGGGTGAATGATAGTCCTTTACTCTTACCCAGACTTATGACTTCAAGTAACCTATATATCCTTACCCTTACCCTTACCCAGCTCATATATTAAAATCAATATACCCACCGAACATCAGTGAGGACCTGTTCATTTCATGAATATATAAGTAGTTTTAGTGAGTAATCTCCATAATGTGCAGAGATTACAAGGTTCCAAAGAAGTGTAAAAAGCTTGAGTGGGTAATCTTAATAGTGGCAAGGATCCTCCTCGTATATTTTTTGTGACATGTTGGAATCTATTGTCTAAATGTGGTGACTTCAGAATTTTTCCCCTCGCAAAGTGAAGACTTGTGCCCAATTTTTTCCCCAAAAAAAAAAAAGTCCTTGTAGCCTTAGAACTTCCAACTTTTTGGTCACCAAGATGTAAAAATTTGCCTCCCAAAAAAAAAATTAAAAAAATACTAGATATAACACAAACCTTTTCATCATGAATATAAAGACTAGAAGCATTTTGAAAACAAGTACATAGAGTACGCATACTCTCTCCCTTCTAGAAGTTGCTTCAACTAATTGAGTGCCAATTAGTGGCTGAAAACAGCCACCCCATACAAATAAATACATTTGTATATTGTCTACTTTGCTTTTTTGGGCTACCAAAAAAGTTCACACAATCATAGAACCCACCTGAGCCCTTTTTTTATTTTATTTTTCCCGGGAAAGAAATAGGTACCCACCTTACCTTTCGAGTTTTTTCAACAAAGTGCATTTATGAGAAACTGGAAATAATTCACCAACACTTCTGGAAACCAAGTCAAGTACAACCCCAAAAAAAAATGCTTGTTTTTAAGATGGAAAAAAAGAAACAACAGCTTTCCTTGCTTTCCTTAAGCAAGGAAAGCTTCCCTATCACTAGTCCCATTTCAGTAAAAACCTAGTGAATTTGGGTAATGGAAAAAGATGCATTCCACATAGCATAAGTTTGGACCCAAAAGAAAAAAAAAGTAGAGCACCCTGAGTATAGTTATGTCCTTCAAAGGAAAAAGCATATCTCATATGTCAATTATCTATTACAATTTGTGTGTGTACATATATAAATAAAATATTTATATTTTTTTCTTGAACTTAGTTTCATGTGGACGAGGTTTCAACTTTTTCATGTTTTAGGCTTATCTACCTAAAGTGAAGTGGTTTTGGAGTTTCATGTTTTGT
>Ga0209611_10013227_pt1 | contig 11383 bp, 11 predicted proteins | sample S1TSphgellanicum_3_FD_187693 | JGI IMG/M metagenome (GOLD analysis project Ga0209611, IMG submission 187693) | Host-associated microbial communities from peat moss isolated from Minnesota, USA - S1T2_Fc - Sphagnum magellanicum MG (SPAdes) (version 2) | ecosystem: Host-associated > Plants > Peat...
GCAAAACTTTTTTGCCAAAACCTTGCAACCACTAACCTTCTACCTCCTACAAAACTCCAATCTACAAGATAATGTAAAGGTAGAAATAATGCCAATCACAAAGGGGGGAAACAATATGATGAGCACTAGTAACTAATAACACAATGAACATTGACAACAATGTTGATATTTTAAATAAATGAACATGATGAACATTTGTAGGGACATGGCTAACATTAGCAACAACACGATTATCATCATTAACAACACGACGAACACCAACAAAAATCCTAATACCTCAATTGTTTGTTAATGAACAAGATGAGAATTATCAACAACGTGATGAAACCTTACAATTGACAACATAACGAGCTTCAACAACACAATGAACACTAGCAGTAATGTCAATATTTCATCTTTTCATTGACAAATAAGATGAAAACCATCAATAACATGATGAACACCTACAACTAACAACAACAAGATGGGGGTATTTAGTTTGGTTGAAAATGGTGATGAACTATTTTCAAAAACTTGGAGGGGTTTAATTTGTTTCTTTTTTATTTTTAGGACGGGGGGATTTTTCATTTTTTGTTGTTCTGAATGTGTTCTCATCAAGTCCCCAAAGTGTTCTTTAATGTTCCCAATAACATTTCATTTTTAATCCCATATTGTTTGGTCGTGGTTCAACTCCCGTGTATATAACTTGTAAAAATAGGTGAGGCAAAAGAGAACATGATAAAGGATGCTTTTAGTTTGGGGAGGGAGGCATATTTAGGCTTCTATTTTGAGAGGTGCCCCATGTTTCAAAAATATTGGTGATGGGTCAATTAAATGGCTCCATTTCAAAGAATAAATAAATAAATTATGGGCTGACTATTTTAATCTATTTTTAAAAATTGGATTGGGAGGTTCTCCATAAAAGTCAATAACCACCCAACACTAATTCTTACACATTCCAATTTTAAAAGAACTAAATGTAATGGCCATGCACCACTTGTACTTTACCCATTTTGTAGCCAACACTATTTAGTCATTTAGACATATGCACATGGGATACTATAATCCATGATTTTTTGTGATGATTTTTAATGACACTTTGGAATGAAGTCAAATGTGTATTTTGATGGGTTTATTTTATTTTGGGGGTTAAAACGTAGTTTTAATTTTACATTATAGAGTGATTAACACTTTTAACAAATGTGTTTTGCATGAGTTGACAAAATTTTGATGTTTCATATAAATATGTAACCATAAAAACTTTTTCTTTATTGAATATAAATTTTTGTATTTTTCAATTTGAAAAATCTAATTTTGTCATATATAGAAGATTGTTTTTGAAGAATGGCCTTAATTTGATAGATTTCTGAAAAAAAATCAAATACTAGATTTTTACAACATGTTTTGACAAGAAGCCCAAATATAAAAGGATTCCTAAATTTTTTACTTTCATGTTTGGTCTATAGACAAATTTTGGAAGGAAAAAAAAACATTGCAAACCATATCAAATTAACATGAATGAAAAAAACGTTTGAACTTTTGCAATTAATCCAAGCTTATAATTCTTCCAACCAATGAACTTCACCTTTGTGGGGATGTTCAATAAATGTGGTAATGCAACAACACTCAAAGAAGGTAGGCATTGTAATCATGAACAAACATATTACATAAGGCGGAAATGATTCTGACATCTCTACCATTATTTTGCTACATATGAAATGTGGGCAAGGGTATACTATGCGAGGCATTCGAAGTATGAGGTAAAAAATTTTGCTTTGAAAATTGTGTTGAGGACCAAATGTGTTGGCCTTGCTCAGTGATCACATGATTCATTGCAATGAACACATGAGAGGAGGCATTTTGAACAAAATTCTTATGTTTTAGGGTCCTTGGAATGTTGCAACTAAGCAACCTTGCTGCTACTGGGAAATTTGGATTTCAGTTGCTAATGTCCAACAATGAAAGTAATATGAATTTGGAGTAAAAGAACAACCATGCTAACCCCTCCAACATTCATGTTGTGGCATCTTGATGCTTTGGTAGCACTATTTTGAATGCCCATTTGTGCCTTTGTCATTGTTGATCGGATGGTGTCTTCAACAATCTACAATTTGCTATTAATAGAATTTGGAAGATTTGCTAAACTGTTTAAAGTATACCTAAACTCAACAGGCAATCACATGTCTTCTAGTTTCCATTGGTCTAAATGTGTCCCATCCATCTTTAAATCATAAGTACTTAGATTCATTTTACAAATGTGCTTGAAGACTACCAATTTTTCAATTTAAAGTTTAAGCTAGTTGTAGCATCAAGGCAAATGAATACATAGTCCTTCAAATGCCCAACCAATATAAGACAAAATTGCTAAAAAAACCATTACAAGAGTTGAACTAGAAAGAAATAATTTCTTGTTGTTTGCATAAAGAATAATTTTTCTAAGATCACAAAATTCTCAACACCATCTTTCAAATTTTCCACACACTATTGAATCAACACCATCCTTAATCCCACACACTATTGAATCAACACCATCCTTAATCCTCTCCTGCTTCTTTATACACACCATCGTTGTCAACCTCTTTCAAAATGAACTTCCAATAGCCAGACATTGACAATTTGAAAACTTTTCACCATTACAACACAAGAATGTTCATGCTACACAAAAAACACAATAATGAGATGAAAACATCACCATTGACTACGTCCTTTCCTAAAAGTAAAGGAAACAACATTGAAATTGACCAAATTGTAAACCCTAAAAATCAAGGAAAACCCTGAATTTCTTTTGGTGAAAGACACCCACAAGGAAAATGATCCAGTGTAAACCCTAGAAAAAGAACCAAAATGCTGAGTTTATTTGGTAGAAATACATCACAAATGAAATGACCAACTGTAAATTCAAAAAATGACCTAAAATCCTAATTTCTTGCTACCAAAAACTCTGACTTGATTTAGTAAACAGACAGCAAACTCAAAGTGACCAACTGCAAGTCTCAGAGAAGAACTAAAATCCCTAGTTCTTGCTATCACCAATCCTGCCTTGGGTGAAGGAGCACCTGCACTGGTACCATGGTAAAAACAAAAACCCCAAAATCCATTTAAATTGCTTCTAAATAATTGCAAATATCTACACACTTAGACTAAATCAAGGTCTTTGAGTCGAAATCTAACACCTCTTGGGCTTAATATGACCCTCTTAAATGCAAATCCTGACTCTGTTTAGCAAAATGCCAGCACCAAGAAAACAGCCAACTTGTAAACCCCAAAGTATGAACTACTTACTACATTGCCAATCTTGTAAAAACCTGGCCAGATATTTCTTAATGTATTTGGAGCTACTCCTACAAAACATATTATGACCATTGGGCTTTTATGAAAACAGAAAGTGCATTCCATTTTCTTAAAGGCCAAAGATCAAATTTTGATTTTTTCAAACGATACCCAGCGGGTATCTTGTGGGAAAAAAAACTGACTCCTAATTTTTATGCTGTCACTGATGGGAGCTTTATGGAAATTTGGGACTGCATTGGCTCCTACATTGGGGTCCCATTTTCTGTAAAGCACCCGTCCTGGGGTTTTACCTTACCCCTTATTTTTTTACCACAAATCCTGACTTTTCTTTGGCAAAAGAGAGAGAGAGAGAGAGTAGTTCAAAAGAAAATAACCAACAGTAAAAAAAATCGTAGAAAAAATAACAGTAGCTCCCGTTTTTCTTGCCATGCAAAAAATATGCAGCACAAAAAGAGTAACCAACTGCAGAAAAACCTAAACCAACTGCAAAACTCATGAAAATATGGAGTAAAATCACTATTTCCTGTTACCATAAATCCTGGCTTTTCTTTGGCAACAATTTTTTTTTTAAATGCCAAACAAAACCGAAGGAAAAATGAAATAAAATCCCTATTTCTTGCCAGCAAAAAATCCTGATTTTTCTTTTGGAAAAACTAAAAAAAAGTTTAAACAAAGAAACCCAAGCAAAAGTGAAAATCCCTATTTCTTTCTTGCTAACAAAAGGCTCCTGAGTTTGTTTGGCAAAAACACGGTGAGCAACTCTAAAGGTGCATTCACACTTGGTGTTAGGGACATTAGTGTCGAGTCCCCTAACACCATCGTAGTCATTTAGGACTTACACTTACTTCCTGTAAACATTTTATATTAAGCTAACATCCACTTAACATTAATCTATTGCCCATTTAAGATTGGGTGCCACCTAGGATGCCACCTAGATTTTCATTTAACACTGACTTAACATCAAGTGTGAATGCACCATAAGACCACCCAAGAAAATATGAACTAAAATCCGTATTTCCTTTGGCAAGAAATATAAAGAATAAAAGAAAATAACCAACTGCGTAAAAACGAAACCCAAGATTAAATAAAATTTAAAAATTTCTTTTCTTTGTAGGTACCAAAAAAGTCCTCAGTTTGTTTGGCAAAAATACAGAGACCAACTGCAAAGCCAACCAAGGGAAAAGGAAAAGAAAAGAAACTAACGATAATTCCTAATTTCTTGCTACCGAAATTTGGCAACACCACACGATGACAAGTTACACTCTAAAAATTAGCTCTTGCGTTCACACGTTCTCAAACCGCATTCTCACGTTCATCTCGAGCGTTCTCATATTCACGTCCTACATTCATTCGTTCTCAAACGGCGTTCTCACGTTCATATCGAGCATTCACACGGTCACATCTAGATTTCACACGTTCTCATCAGGTTTCTCACGTTGTCACCCAGAGTTCAAACGTTCCCACCCAGAGTTCACACTTTCACATCCAGAGTTCTCACGTTTTCATCTAGCGGTCACACTTTCGCATCCATTGGTCTCGTTGGCTGCGAACTAGGTAGCAGCCTTTTGTTATATTGGCAAAATTTCGCCAAAAAGCGAAATGAAATGAAAAAAAATTGGAAAAAATTTTGATTTTGGAAGTTGTCAATTGCCAGAAGTGATAAAAAATAGTAAAAATCGCCAGATTTCTGCACGTGGTTTTCAGGATTAAATATTTTTACTTCGTATGTGGTTTATAGTTGTATTTGGCTAAATCTTCCTATGTAGGATCGCCCCTTTTTCTACATCTTCCTATGGCTGGATGAAGCCAATTTGGCTAACAAAAAAATCGTAAAAAAGGAATCTAGTAGGTAGGGAACTCCGTGATTTTTTTACTGGCGAAATGCCGTGAAAAAGCGAATTTGAAAATTGAAAATTTCGAAAAAAACGCGATTTTGGAGGTTCTCAGTAGCCAGAAATGAGAAGAAAAGAAGGGTAAAAATCGTTCGATGCGTATAACTTGGTTAGCATGACTGAATAGCCAAAAATATAGATGGATGATTACAGATTTGTAATTCATATGTGGTTTATAGGCAGATTTGGCTAAAGCTTCCTAGGGATGATCGCCACTTTTTCTACATCTTCCTATGGATAATACCCAATTTGGCTATAAACAAGAATTCCTAAAAAAAACACTGGTAAGTAGGGTTTGTGCGAGAAGAAGAGACGTCGAGACTTGAAAGCGTTGGCGGTCTCCTTTTGCACCTTTCTTCTTGTTCTTCTTCCTCTTCGCCTGCGACGAAGCACGCACGTCTTCCTCTCTCCCACTGGCGTGTGAACTAGACGTCCGTCGCACACTCACGGTGTGGCAACGGCAGCAGTGGCTATGGAGGTCCATAGTTTCGTCTTCTCCGCGCATTCTTGCCATGCTCCTTTTACACCAAGAAACTCCTCCTCCTCCTCCTCCTCCTCTTCTTCTTCTTCTTCTTCTTCTTGCGGTTCCTATTCCTCTGGCTTTGTGGCTTCTTCCAAGCTCGCGCTCAAGCAGTCGGAATTCCACCGAGGGCACCGGGAATTCGTGGTTTCCTCCACGTCTAGAGCTTCGGCTGTGGGAAGTTGGAAGCAGAACGGCGGGGTGAGGAGTCAGGCGCAGGTGACGCAGCGGGAGGTGGGGAAGGTGAAGAAATAGGACAAGGACGGGAGCAGCGACGGGGAAGGTCCGTTCAAGGCGTTGAGTCAGGTTTGTGCGGTGCTAGGGACGCAGTGGGGTGATGAAGGAAAAGGCAATCTCGTTGACATCCCAGCACAACGCTATGACATCGTTGCTCGCTGCCAGGTTTCCCTTTAAGCCTCTATTTTTTGCTTTCTTTTTCCTTCTCTTCCTCCTGCTCTCAGTTGCAATTGACCTAGCTCATAGCTTTGCGCCTTCTCTGCATTGGTGCAGAGAAGCGGCGATGGAAGATACATGTCCGAACATCATAGAATGTGTACCTGGGAGCATGGTCTAAAGAATCCCTTTTCTTTGTTTGGACACTGGAATCCCTGTTTTGTGAGGGCGGCATAAATGCTGGCCACACAATCTATAATGATGAAGGTGTGAAGTTTGCACTTCACTTGGTGCCATGGGGGATACTGAATACGCAAGCTATATGTGTGGTTGGCAATGGAGTAGTGGTCCATCTCACAGGTTTCTTTAAAGAGATTGATGGTTTGGAGGCACAAGGTGTATTGTGCACAGGCAGACTTTTTGTGTCAGACCGTGCACGCTTGCTGTTTGATTTGCATCAGATTGTGGACAGATTGCCAGAGGCAAAGCTTGGAGGTGACATGATTGGGACCACAAAGTGTGGAATTGGTCCCTGCTATGCTAGCAAGGCAATCTGTAATGGCTTACGTGTTGGTGACCTCCGTCATATGGACACATTCCGGAGCAAGTTGGAGATTCTCTTCAAGGATGCTGCTAACCGATTCAAGGACTTTGAGTACAATGACTCAGTTTTGGATGCAGAGGTGGAGGACTATAAGAAGTTTGCCAAGAGATTAGAGCCTACATTGCAGACACTGTGCAGTATATTTCTAATGCATACACTGTAGGCATGCGCGTCCTCGTTGAGGGTGGGCAGGCTACCATGCTGGATGTTGATTCTGGGACGTATCCGTTTGTGAATCCTTCAATTGGTGGAATCTGCACAGGCCTTGGCATTTCTCCCAAACGCCTTGGTGACATTATTGGTGCGGTATGTCTCCTATGCTTTTTTGTTAGGTTCTTTGCAAGGGAGAGTGCTTGCTGTTATGTGGATTTGTGGAACCAACAGATGTTCTAAATCTCTTATGATACTCTCCAAGTTCTCAGGAAGGTTTCCAGGGCACTTGTGTGCAGAGTTTGCCTAATGGGGTTGGATGGTGGATATGCTACAGACTGGATTGTATGATAAAGGTGGAGGGCTTGAGGTTCAGGGTTTACTGGTGACATTGTATTTCAGTGATATGGAGCGTGTTGCATGTAAGAATCAATGCAATGTCATAAACAACTAGAAGGAATCCTTGAAACTATAGCACAGATGATTAAGGAATATACTTCAGCATGCAAAGAACAACAATGGATCATGAACAGAAAGACAAGTAATTAGGGTATGATGCTCAATGCTTTGTCATTACCATCATAGCTTCATTTCTTAGGCTTCATGAAGAAAGCAGCATCCTCCTTCCATGGCCATGAGAAATGGTCAAAGCAATCAACTTGCCTGCAAACAGATGACGAAATATCAGGTCATAAAAATGTCTCTCAGACCACATGGAACTCTGGGCCTACCAAAACTACATATACATTTGAAGAGTAAGAAGCAGTCAGGCCAGAAGTGGTAGTTGCATGTATCTCCAACTACCAACATCTGGTTGAGGAATCATTGAAAGAGGATGAGCACTCGAAGAACTCATTGAAATCATCATGTTCCACCATGCTGAATGTGATGCTCCACCATTCCCATTGTTATGAGCCTCCTGCAAAACCCAACCAAAACCATGCAGCTCATTTCCTACCACAAAGTAATAAGGAATGCATAATCAACTCACACCACAGTCAACCTGACATGCAACATGGACAAAAACCTTGCACTGCATGTTGATGATGAGCACAAATGAGGAAAAACAGAAAAGCATCCTACAGCTGCAATGCATTATGAGGAATGTGAAACCAAACCTCACTGTGGCCAGAATCTGATATACAGGGGTGATAACCTACTCCAAGAAACATAATTCTCTACTGCCATCTTCACTTGGCTTGGCTGTCTGTGATGACCAGTCCACCTCCTCTTTCCGTAACAACTCAAACATATCATGTGCCATCTGTTGTCCATGGACAACTAACAAAACAAAATACCAACAACAATAAGGGTCAATGTGAAGGTTGGTCATCCCTTAACAAAAGTAGAGTCAATCAAACACAAAGAACCAGAGATTCCAGGAATCATTTCTAACTGCGTCAATGTGTTGTTATTTCCTGGTGACACCAGAGGACAGAAACGGCTCCTATGATATAGGAGCCTAGCATACTCTTCTAGCAGACTGCACTACAGAAACATTCAGGATGGACTTTGCTTCTAAAAAACTGAGATGGTTCTGAGAATTATTTTTGGTCTAGAGACTCATGTCAAATGTTCTTTGGTATAAAAGTTCAGGCAACAGAAGATACATAAGAGAGACAACATTTGCATGATGCTAATAAAATTCCTGCTATGGTTTTTTTCACACTCATGCAGCCAAGATCTTCACATCTACAATAACATGAGAAGAAGACTTACATGGTGGAAGATGTAAAACAAGCACTCTGGCATGAACTGAAGATTTGCTGCCTCTCCCCATGCTAAAAGATGCAGAGCAATCAAATAAATCTTTTCTTGCCATGGGCATCCCTGCACCTTCCAAAAAACTGACGATCAGAAAAACCCCAACTGTAGTGTTAAATGTCTTGGGCTGTAAGCACTCTACAATAGCTCTGCCAACTTCCTAGTCTTCATTTAGGTTTATACAATTAGCTCTCAAGGGAGAAGGTAATATATCTCACAGAGATCACCAAGAACTCCCCACAACAACACTTTAGAAGGTTCACCATTTAGTTGGTTCTAGCAAAACCAAAACTAACACAACAAGACCAAGTGCAATGGGAGGGGAGGAGATATTAATGTATTAGGTCTTCTTAGGGTTGGGCTCCTTCAACACAAAGTCACCCCACCACATGTAATTTCCAAGAACCTGTTCACAGCCATCATCAACATTAAACAGCTCATCGACAGCAACAACCCAAAATCCAAATCACAAAACTTGCTTCAATCTCACAGGCACCTTAACTGCCAAGAAATTAGCTCCTAAAGAATAAACAAAATGAAAGGCATCTTGAACAAATTCCATCGACAAATGTATATACGTCACCATATGGCAACAACACTGCTATAACCTGCAACTTCAATGCTCTGCCTTTTGGCAAAATCACCACAAAATTAGCAAGAAAAAATCTCTGGATGAAAAAACCCAACAAGCCAAAGTACCTCTATGCACCCACCATCATGGAGTACACCCTTGCGTGATTGTGAACTTGCCAATAGTAAGATGAGATGTTCTTGCTAATTTGCAACATTGGCTTTCTATGGACATAACAAAATATACAGATTGAGCTTGACAAGTTTGGTGCTGCTCAAAATATAATTCCTCAATCTATTTGTGCAAGTATATGACCTTCATTCTAAGAGCCTTCAGCATTGGAGTTCAAAATAGTCACAAGCTCCTCAAAGGAGCAGAACATCATAGCATAGCAATGATCCCAAACCTTAAACCCTCTTATTCTACAAATACATTCACAAAGAAGCAGATCACATGTGCCCCAGTAGCTAAATACCTGATATTCAAAACCATCTTATATTGAAAAATACCACTTTGGTAGACAACGTTATCGCTAATTGCTACTATGTCAATCCCAGTTTAGTGGAAACATTTGTACCTGAAAACAGAACACGTAATGTGGGAAATCAAAGACATCCAAGTTCCTGTTCTCAAGCATGATATAGTCATATGGAACCCTTGGTGAGCCTTCGGTATATAGTAAGTCTTTTGTGGCACCTATCACCTATTCACAACAATCCAAAGATCCCAATCAGTCCTCATCATCATGGAAACATGTATGCAGATTCTTCTTGCCAAAAAAATAAAACTCCAACAAGTCCACCACCTGGGTTCATTTTTTTTAAAGTGTAGCTACAGATCTTGCAAGAAAATGGATACTGCAAAATTGAAGAGTTGCTACCTCAACTAGAAAAATAATTGAAAGGATTGGAGACGCCATCTTCCTCCATTGGCAAGATGTTGTAAGCTTGGTGCTTCCTGACCTTCTTCGCATCTTCCTCAAATATCTCCTTCCCCAGTTAAAACAATAATTTCCGCTTCAGACCCATGTTGCTGCTAAGACACAAAAAACACACCCCACATACCCACACATCCAAAATCCTGCACTCTTACAGAGGATTCCACAATGCAAAACCATAAATGCTAAATCTTGTACGCCAAAGTCACACAATGAAGACATGTTTTTATCATAGTCTCTTCCTCAATCTTCATCTTGAATCTGCTGGATGGCACTTGGGAGCTATATAGTCATAGATCAACTTACAAAAGCCAAACCAAGCTTAGCAACCTCAGCAGAATTAGCATCACTCCAAAGAGTCTGAATGACATCTTGAAGCATTTTGGAGATCTCGTGTGCTCTAATCAGCCTCTCTGATCTCCACTCTTGTCTACAACATCAAAACACTTCTCTATGAAAAAGCAGATGCCAACAAGACATTTTGTTCAATTGATTTATGGATTCAGAAAAAAATGCCATGCCAGCAACAATGACAACAAACTGTAGTCTGAGGCTGATGAGCCAAATAGGAGGAGAAACCAGAAACAGACTGAAAGAAGAAGAGGAAGACAAAGATGACAAAAAATAACTATAATACAATTTTGGCATGCCACCAGAAGAAGTATTGTCTTGCTGCCACTACCTCTCCTCCTCTTCCTCAAGATTTGCAATATCAAGCCTCTCCCGGTACTTCTTGTAGTAGTCATAGATGACTTGAATGTTGTCTGTTCGGCCAAGCTTCTGTGCTTCTCTTTGCACACACTTTTTCTACCAAGGAAAACATATAAAAACAATTTCATCTGAATCAAATGCACTGGAAATGCAGCTCCGGACAGCATTTCGTCACTTTGTTGCAACAAAAGATTATATCAAAGGTTTGTAGTGTGTACCTTCTGCAAATTAGCCCTTCCTCACCGATATGTATGAGGACAATCTTGTTTTCAGCTGCAACACATCCTGTCCCTCACTCATTAGATCCAGCTAATGCACCAATGTGAAGGCATACTTGTGCACTTCCAATAGAAAGCAAACAAGCAACTCACAGGCATAGTCGGTTCCTCCCAAAAAAATCCATTCAACCTACAATCATTCTGAACTTTGATTTCTGGGTGAAAGAGCTAAAAGAGCTTTCATCCTTGCTGCAATTTGCTTGTTCTACAAGTACAAGAGAACCTTTGTACACAACATACACAAAACACAAAAATCAGAAGAAATTGTGGCACAAATTATGCTGTAATCCATC
>Ga0209611_10013228_pt1 | contig 11381 bp, 6 predicted proteins | sample S1TSphgellanicum_3_FD_187693 | JGI IMG/M metagenome (GOLD analysis project Ga0209611, IMG submission 187693) | Host-associated microbial communities from peat moss isolated from Minnesota, USA - S1T2_Fc - Sphagnum magellanicum MG (SPAdes) (version 2) | ecosystem: Host-associated > Plants > Peat...
ACAAGTGGTGAAATGTTGCATGATTAACAAACAAGGAAACTTTTGAATTCCTATGAAAATTCTTGTGCAAAAATCACAAAAGTGAAGATTGTGTTACACATTTCCACTTGTGTTTGTTAAATGTGTTTATTTCTTATCATTGTGTTGATTGGGCAATCAATCTATTTTCAAGGGGTAAAAGAGGTTATGTGAGTCGTGCGCCATTGGTCAATAATGTAAAGAATAAACATAAGTTCCTAGATTGATCTTTTAGAAACTTGTGTGTACTACATGGTGGGAAACCTAAGGTGAAAGGTTATGTGCTTTTTCATGAGTGCCTTTATTACCATAATGAACCTGGGGGTTGACACTGGTGTGGTTAATGGTTGGGAATGGGATATACAAATGATATGTAGCAAATGTGAAATCCCCAATTGTTTACACCTTTCATGGCATGAAAAAATTTATTTGAGCATTTGAAAAGGCCACCTCTGGATGATTATCATGAGTTTAGGTGTGCCCATAAAACTTAGATTAAAGAATGACACTTGTATTGGTTGTCTAACTATGTGTCTATTTCTAAAATATCTGCTTCCACCTTAGGTGCGATTACAATAAACCCTAATAATAATGTGGCAAGTGGGAATGGGAGTGCTAATGGTAGTGGGACCATTAAAAGTGGTGGTATCAATCCTTCTAACAATACGTGGGATTTTTTACATGCATTCAACCTATTTGTGGGATTCTTTTGAGAGTTATGACAAAATTACCAAGGGGTTCAAACGAAGAAATTAAAAAATTTACAAGAGTTTTAGCATAAGCCCCATGAAAGCCTATGCATAGATGTGTAGTTTGATCATGGTGACACAAGGTGCGACAAAAGCCCAAATGATCCAATTTTGGTATGGGATCCTAAATAAGGGACTTAAACATTGGGTGTGGGATGCCATGTTATTTCAATTCGCACAATCCACTTTGGAAAATGTGTTTTAGTTATGGGAACACATCAAAATGAACATGATGGAAGGTGAAAGCATATTATAATGACCCCCTTTGTGGTGTCATATTGTACTATTTTCCAAGGATGTGCATGTTTGAATGCATCCCACCTCAATTCTTTGAAAGATTTTCACAATATTTTTGTACATTATGTTAAAAGATAACCTAGGCAAGAGATTTAAAAAGAAATTATTTCATTTCATTTAATAGAATGGGAGATTAAAATATATTTGTGGAAATAAATGTAGTGTACCTGTGTACTCAAAAACACAAATATACTCCAAAAATAATTTAAATGATTTTTAGTTTTTATGGAAGTTGAAGGTATGTTGAACCATGTCATTTCACACAATTTGAACCACGTTTGGATACCATGTAACAAATTTGAAATTTCCATTTCAAAAAATGAATTTTTTTAGCAAAGATGCGATAAATGTGTGATAAATTGAAATTTTGACAAATAATCACATTCAAAAGCAAAACATAGATGGGCCATATTTTAAATTCCATTAAAATTGATTTTTTAAACAACTAATGAAGTTTTAAAATTAGTGGAGTCAAAATGAGATAATTTCGCAAGCTAAAATTTTGGTGTTAAGGTGTCTTCCGACGTGGGTCCTTGCATGTAACTATTCATTTTTGGAAAAACAGAGGTTGTATAAATTGGAACTCAACTCGGACACCATTTGACTCATTCTCCAACCACTAATGTGTGGTAGAATGATGTGTTTTAGTTTCTTTAGTGGTGGAGCCTTAACAAATCTATGTCTAGTAAGTTTTCATGCATTCTTAATTTATTTTATCTATATCCTCGTTTCAAAGTTTGTCATCCATAAAAGATTTTGAACTAGTATCGTTTCAATATGCAAGAAAATAAGGCTAAAGTTCTTGAGCTCGTTTTAATGGACTTGTTTGGCAATGTTGTGGAGAATGCAATGACAAGTTTATCTGTTTTGTATAATACAAATCCAGTGCCTCTTATGATTTGTGTTCAACCCCCACCTCCAAAAATTGAGTAATAAGGGATGGATGTAAAAAAAGAACTACATGAAAAAGAAACATTTGTGCCTACAAGAAGGAAAAAAAAGGGAACTCACGAGGTTTGTTATTATGGAGGTGAGTGTGAAAAGGAGTAGCAATAATTCAATGAACCTGAAGAGTTTTCAATCTCAAGTGGTAGGAAAGAGGAAAATGGTAGACGAAAAGAAACACTCCAATGATGTATCAACATGCCTTGGTTTTTGCTCTATGGAACTATCGTAGACCCCCCTATTAGAAGGGAAAATGATATCGACGATGATAATCTTGAATGATGAATGGTGTGTGGGAGGGAGGTTGTGAAAAGGAGGGAGTGATGATGCTAGAAGTAGGAGATCTTGACAATCATAAAGAGGCAAGGAGGATGAAGGTGGGAGGCCACAACATCATGAACCAGCTAGCTTTTCAAGGAGTGGTCAAATTAACATTTGTTGGAAAATGGAAGCAAGATTTTCAAGTTGTGGCAGTGCAAGGGCGAGGAACTCATGAACATGGTGAATGGGAGGTGGTTGGTGGAGGTCAAGCAAAGGTACTTAGACTTGTTGGAGTAAGGGGGCTAGGGATATAAAAGGGGAAAACATTAGAGTTTGTGGGGTGTAAGACCTAGGAACAAAGGTAAAGGTCTGCCCTTTTTTGCAACAAAAGCAAGAAGAGTTAGAACTCAGGCTGTCCACCATTGGGGAGTAGAAAAGAAGATTGTTTGGGGGATGTGGTAGAGAACTTTGGAGATATAGGTAGTTGGGAAGAAGTGTTTAGTGAAGGAAAGTAGTGTAGAGACGTTGTTAGGGTTTAGTAAGGAAGAAGAAGTGGAAGACTTGAGGATTGAACCAAAATTATAAGTTGTAACCACTTCTTGGAGGTGTGGCATTTATTTTGTTGGTAAAGATTTGTTGTGCTTTTAGTTTGAATATGTTTACATGAGGCTAACCTAGTTTAGGGTTGTAGTTGGTTAAATGCAATAAAAAGGGAGTGGTAGAAAAGTAAGATAATTGTCTACAATAGACAAGGGAAAAGGAAGAGAAGGGAGTGGTTGGAAGAAAAAATAGGATAACTATCTGCAACAAACAAGGGGGAAATAGATAGAGAAGGGAATGGTTAGAAGGAGTAGGATAACTATTCGCAATAGACAAGAGAAGAAATAATAAATAAATAAGAATTTATGATTCCCCCCTTTGATAATCTCCAAGGGGGTAAGGGGGAATGGCCCAAGACAAGGTGTTGAAGGTGTGCTAAATTTGCGCCTAACAACCCCCATGTATTTTGATTGGTGGCCGTTAAATAGTTTGTATTGAATGGCCACCATATATTTTGATATGGTGGTCGTTAGATAGTTTGTATTGAATGGCTTCCATATATTTTGATATGGTGGCCATTAGATAGGTCTATTTCTAATGGTCTCCATATATTTCGATGTGGTGGCCACCATATAGGTCTGTATTTAGTGGCCTCCATATATTTCGATGTGGTGGCCGCCATATAGGTCGATCTGGTGGCCACCAAATAATCATGTGGTTAAAGGACATGAAAAATACAATGGTGCAAGATGTGAAGATTGAGTCCTATGTGGTACCCACCAAGATTTATTTTCATATTTTTTGATGTCCATTATTTGGTGTATGATTCCTTCTTGTCCGTTTTTTTTAAAAGTTGATTTTTTTTAAAAGTTTATTTGTTGGGATTTTATTTGTTTGGGTACATTTTCACCCTTTCTACTTTCTATTTGTAGGTGTTGGTCCCTTTGATGGAGGTTATGTGTTTGATGATTGGGTGAATACACATATGAGGATTTGGCTGACTAAGGTGAATCATCATCTTATTTTGGCCTTCACGGATATCAAAGAACATCGTTCAATTTCTTGGACAATTGGATGACATTGAATTGCATTGGAAATGTCGTTAACTTGGAGGAGAAACGAAAGAAACCAATGTCATTTCTAGTCCAACCTTCATCGTGTTGAGGTTCCGTGTCCTTGCCTCAATGCGCATTTGGGTCTTTCCCATCCCTCAGGCCATTTGTTCCATTGTGGCCATAGTTGCCCCTTGTGGGATTTGATGGGGCCAAAGATGAAAAACTTCTTCCAGTTCTCCATGAAATTGTTGAAAAAGATATGGGGTTAGAATTGTCTCTTGAAGGTTTTAGATCTCTTCCACCAATAGACACAGGAGATGTGGAGGTGATTCCTTTGCACGTGATTTTTGATTTGCAAGGTGTTTTTGTTGGGAGGAATAATTTAGAATTCATCACATGTTGCCTTTGTCACATAACATAATTCAGAATCGCACATTATTAAACAAGAGGGTTGTTTCGAGGTTAGGTTTTAAGGAATTTTTGTTTAGGTGTTTAAAGCAATTTACCATTTACATATGAATGTTTGCTCCACTTGGCAAACTTTAAACCTACTTGAGGAAAATAGCAGAAGAGACGAGCATTGAGATTGACCCGCATAGGATTATTGGTCGAAATTTGTGTAAGATTAATAAACACATTATGCAATTTCCCTTCAAAAGGAGCTATAAACGAGTCAATCATCCAACTTGTGATAAAAATATTTATCCTAAAAACCTTTATGATTTTTTCCCTAGGTATCTTAGGTTTCACCTTGGAAATACATTGTTGGTAAATGATACACCTTATAGAACTTGCCAAAATCCGCCCTTTAATGCTATCTTTGTTGAGTCCTATGAAGGCGTGCCAAAAAATGGTAATAATTTCCTGAAGACTCTTATCCCGTACTTAGAGTTTTTTCATTATTTTGGACTTAATGTTCCCACCTTTTGGAGCTTTATCTTTTTGTGCCATCAGAAGTTTCAAGGAAAACAATGTTAGATTTCGGACATTGTTTGAAAAATGCACCATGGCCTATCATGCCACTTTTTGTAGAAATCACTTGACATCCGTAATAAGTAGTCCAATTATTTTCTTTTGCTCTTTCCTTCCAATTCTTTCTTGGAGTTTCCAATTTCATTAATTTATACGATCCTTATATTTTAAGGCTTTTCCAACTTGTTTTTTTAAAAAGGTTATTGGTGTGTCATTTCTTGAGGAGGTGAAAAAATGGAGTTGCCAAATTCACGCGCTTTGGTTGAATTAGGGTTGGATGAGATGCCATCAACATTGAGAGTGAACTCCCAAGTGCTTCATTCACCTTTAGTAGAAATGAGTCCATTTCATGTCATTTTAAAATTTGAATGGAGTTTTGGTTGCCACACACTTTGATAGGGGCGAATATCACAAAGCTCCATCGCGCACCGTCATTTTCCGGCCTTGATTGAAGAAATTCCTAGAGAAATGTGTTGCACAATTCCATGTGTATATTTGGTTTGCAGCTTAGCAACATAATATTTATAATTATTTGGATCAAATTTGGCACAAAACAAAAATCTCTATAGATATTCCAAAGTGTTTGATTAGACGTTTTGCATGCAAAATTTGTATTTCCTACCAAATAAACTTGACAAGCTAATTTTTTCATAAGAACCTTGACATTTTTTTTTCTATGTTTCTTTACATTCATGCTAGCAACATGTTGCTCGTAGATGATATGCCATACAAATGCATGTTTAATGACTCGTATAGTGCCATTTTTGTGGAGTCATTTGACGACCTTTGCAGGGAGGATTAATATTTGTTGGGGTTTGTGCTCCTTTATAAGTGAAAAAAGTCTTCATTCCTCTAGATATGATGTTCCCACCTTTGTAGAACACCATCCTTTTGGTAAGCTTAGATGTATTAATGGAAATGATCCAAGACATTTTGAAATGTTATTTTGCAGTCCTACCTATCGATTCACATTTTGTAATAGTGCGAATTTAAAATTGAAATAAAAAATATCGTATTAATTGTTTGTCCTCATTTGCGTGTTTAAATATTTGAAATATTTTCTTTTGAACAAATCTAATAAATCTTTAATTCTATTGCTTGAATGGTTGTTGTAACCTTTGTCTTCAATGCATTTTTTTTGGCATGGTCGCCCCTGAGTTGAACTTCACACTAACTCCTGTCCTATTTTCCTTCCTGTGACCATTTGGTGGTTGCATGGTGTTTTCCTTCATGCTTTTGACTCTTTCGACTTAAATATACCTAGTGGTTTCTAAGTCATGTTTTATGTGTTTTTAGTCCATGTAATTACTGAATTCCTTTAGTACTCTTTAGATGTTCAAGGCTAACCTTCAAAATTAGTTAACACGTTCAATTTACTACTATCTAAAGGATTTGGATTGAGTTCACTTTGCATGCAGAGGTTTGCCCTATGGGGCCATGGATGAAACATTGTTCATTGATGATAAGCCTAACAAAGCCTTTCAAAATCCAAGATGGAGCAAACTTTTCCTTATGTCATTCAAAGGACATGAATTATCCGAAAACAAAAGTGCAATGGTTAGATCTTGCATCTTAGTTATGGTCGGCATTAAAAGGTTTTCCCTTTGCAAACACGGTTAATGCCGATTTCACAGTTATCATGTAGTTTTTGAAGCCACCATTTAGTCTCAATATCCATCTTATGCTTGATTCAAATAATTTGAAGGCAGTTTGAGCAAGGATTTGAGAATAACGCAACTTCCTCTAGGTAACATCCTAAGTAAACATTTCCCTTTGTTTCAATTATGTTTTTGATGTCTTTCATTTCACATTGGTTCAGTTGTTTATTTTATCTTTTATTTTATTAGAGGTTCGTAGTTTGGGGAAATTTCAATTATTCATTTTTGTTTGCAATGGATTTCGGTCTTTGTTGTAGACTATGTGAATGCATTTGTAGTTCTAACAAGTAGAAAATCATGATATCGACTAGGTTTTCTGCTTAGAAAAGTGAAGGATGCAATTTGCATATTTGATTCTTGGTCTAAAAGGTTAGATGTTTCCTTGATTTTGGGTTGTTTGTAGAGTTGAATTTCAATTTCAATAGTTCATATTCTGAATTCCTATATGGACGGTGACGTAGTTTTTGATACTTGTATTTGTATGAAGTCAATAAATTGATAATTGTTTTTCATGCATTTGAGGTTTACTTTGGTTGTTGGTTCCATAGGGTGAATTTCATAATATGAAGATTTCTTCCTACTCATAGTTACATGTTCAATGTATATGTCATAATACGTTTCAAGTTAGGACTATGATACCCATTGGTGGCCACCAAATGATATTTATGTTGTTATTTTCAAATAAATAATTCTTTTCAATTGCTTGATGCCCCGCAAACTTTTGTGTTCAATGATCCACCAACGATTTATGAGGTACATTAATTGTAGCTATCATGAATTCTTTTATTGATACTTTATGAAATTGAATGACATAACATTTAGTAGATATTTCAAATTGTGTCCTTTGATTTTGCCATTGAATTATTTACTAAATGATTTAATGATTTTGGTGGGCACCACAAAAACTTGATGATGTTATGCAATGCTTTAATTCTTTCCCCCCTTTTCAAGGTCTTCAAGTTTTTAAATTTTGGTAGCCACCATGTTTATCTATTGTCATGTATGTTGATTGTTTTCATAGTGAAAATTATTCTTATGAAAATTTGTCATTTCAACATTTTTTTTGGTGCCCACTAGGTTGAAAATGTTATTTTATTTATTTTTAAACTCTCAAAATTTATTGTTTCTATTTTTAGACTTTTTCAAAGTTTGAAATTAATTAAATATGTGTTATCACTTGTTTTTAACGAAATATTAGCCTATAACCAATTCAATGTTTGGATGGGACGTGCCATTTAAGAAGGTTTGTTTTATTTGGTTTGTATTTATGGATAGTGATATTTGTAAGTGTTTATATGATAACACATGACATTGTATATAACATCCAACAATCTTGACATGAATCTTAAAACTTCTATTGAAAGTTTTTAATTCATTAAAAAAAAAAATCTTTCATATGATAGTTCATTTAATTTATCTTATTGTTCATGGATGAAGTTCATTTTTGAGTGTGCACCTTTCATCCATTATTTTTCTATTAAAACTTATGACATAATTCAAAAATAAAATTCATTAAAGAATAAACAATGTTCATTCATAATGGATTAAATACATTCACCATCATTGATTTTTGTCTATAATGAATGATATTCATTAAAATTCACTTTTCATCCATTCAACAAACATGTAAAAAATCGCATAAAAATATTATTTGGATAAGTAGTGAGTTAAATTTGTGTGAATTAATTCCCCAAATATGTATTATATAGGTAGTTGGTGACGCGCTCCTAAGCTCCTTGATAGACTCAAATGTAAGTTTAAAATGAAAACAACGAAAGAGTAAGAAGTCGAGGCACGCTCCCTGGTTCGCAACACTTCAGGGGTAGAAGGGCATATTGGAGCTCTAGGATGGGGACTATGATTGACGAGCAACTCAATTATTCACACGAACCTGCACAAACCAAATAACAAGTTGGTTAGTGCATAGTTGGAACATTTTTGATGCATAGACGAACCACGGGCAAACATGGATTCATAAGACTCACCACGACCCGGACTTGGGGGAAGCCATCACCTTCCCCCTTATAATATATTCTATGCCTGGCCATGGGGCTAGCACCCAAATGGCATTTTGTCCCAGGACTCCCAAGTGGGAGTTTTGAAATTCCTGAAATTAGGACTTCCGAAACTTTGGAGGCCCATAATTTTATGTGAAGACCTTTGATTGAGGTGAGGTCTAAAGAAAAGTTGTAGTCTTCATCAAGAGCTTTCCAACAGTATGTGGCATGCCACCTGCATGCAAGGAAATTGGGGCGATTCTTGACTTTTATTAGTCAGAAGTCAAATTGGCCATTTGATTCTTGACCCTTCTTTTGGCCATAACTTATGTTTTAAGTATTTAATTAGACATTTACATTCCAACAGCTTTCCAATGATATAAGGAACTTTTTAATCTAATGAGTTTTGACCCCTGTAATCACCTTTTGAAGATTCGGGAGTCCATTGGGATTCCAATTCCCAAAGTGAGAGCTCATTTGGGAGTGTGAAGGTTCATTCCCTCGCACTTTTTTGCTTTCTCGGGAGCATGAAATGTGACTCATAGGCTCATTTTTGGCCTGCACCTTCACAAACCCTTGCCTTGGTCACGAGCCCAAGGTTAGGGTTGCGACAATTGGACTCATTACCTTAAGTTTGATCAACATGAATGTGTTATACAACTTTGCATTGTAATCTTATTCAATTTTTATTTTTATTTTCCCCATATAATGAATTAAAATAATATTGGGGTATTTCTTTGTATGTTTTATGCACTTGTTCATATCCAAATCTATGTATGTTTTGTTTTATGTTTATATTTACTTTGTAATTTGTCATAACTTTCAACATTTTGAAGTTGTGTTAATTTTCAAACTCTTAATTATAATGAGTTTTCACGACTTTTATAGTTCAATGGGCAACAATATTAGTGTTGAATAGATATCCAAAATTTTGGGATGTTTGCCTTTCATACCAATTCAAATATAAAAAATGACATCCAATGGATATCACTATGAATGATATTCGGGGATTTGGATATCATCCATCATGATATCCGACACCTTACTATTAAAAACTATGTTGGATATCAAAGATGTTGATATCTGATTTAGATATCAAAATTAAGAGTTAGTAATTAGGTTATGTTATTAATTAGGTTAGATTTTGTAGGCTCACACCTAACTTTTCATATTCTTCATGCAGCTAAGGTGGTGTGAATCCCCACACAATTTTAGATTGTTTAAGGGACACATTTTTAAAGGTCTTTTCAAAGTTATAATAATAATAATTATTAGTTAGTATTTTGGCTATACTTAAGAAAAATTAATTTATGATTTTTTTTGCGAATGCTTTTTAAAACAAAGAATATTTGTGACAAAACATTCCTTTTAAAAAAATTAAATGTTCCCTTTTGAATTTTTTTGCTAAAAAAAAACAAGATTGGCACCTAGTATAATTGGTAAGTAATTTTTGAATTTTTGATATCCAAATTTGTTGATATCCAACTAATAAATAAATGAAAAATATTCAAAAACATTGATATCCAAGTTGGATTGAAAAATTGAAAATTTAATATACACTCAAGATATCTAAAATTTAAAAAATAAAAAAATATAATATCATTATCTGATGGATTAAAAAAAAACAAATATCCTTATCCAATGGTTAAAAGGTGATATTTTCCCAACATTAAACAATACCATGTTTTTGTTATAAAGTATATGGTATGAGCTTGAAAAAGAAAGGTCAATTGTGGATTGAAAAAAAAACCTAAACATTTATTTTACTTGTACTAGTCCATCTTAAATAATATTTAACTTTGGGTCATAATATTATCTAAAAATGTCATGTATTTATTGTAGAATATTAAGATTTTGTAGGTTTTATTTTGTTGTTGAAGCCTAGTTCAGTGGAACATGGTTTTAATTTTTTTTTGTTTGGGGTTTATCCCTAAGTTGTGACTTTGGGATCTCATTTTTCATGTTACAAATAAACTCACTTGCAAGGCATGAATCAAAACCCAAAACACACAATGGAAAACATAAATTTCAACATCACTTCTATTTTTATTGATTTGTGTTTATGTTTGTTGGTGTGACATTGTTGATTTCAATAGTTACAAGGCATTACTCTAATAGCACATGACAAAAATGCAACAAAATTACAACATGCACATGTTTAATATTCATGAATATTGTTAAGCATGTAGATGGGAAGCAAGATTTTTATCTGTGATGAATTTTCATTATTAGTTGAAGGCTTTTTTTCAAAAGAATAATATTACGTCAAATGTTGCCTTTTTCCAAAAGGATTTGCCAAGAATTTGCCCCAAAAATCTTTAAATTGGCATGTTTCAACTATACATTGTTCAAGCAAGTAGTCAATATGTAAAAAGATTTTAATAAATTTCTACTTTCATAGTTGGACTATAGCCAAACATGACTAAATCTCCTTGTGGATGATCACCAATGTGGCAACATCACAATTTTTAAAATTTTTTTTTTGGCAAGAAGGTATTAAGTGGCATGAAACAATTCATCTTTTAGAAACCTCACAAATATTTGATAACACCATACTTTTAAATAATGCAAATCACTATGCAAAAATTGCTTTGTGTAATCACTTTTGGGTTTACTAAATCATGCTTTCAGCTTGAAACACATTTAATCTTTGGCATTATAAGGTGCTTATAGGCCTTCAATTTCTAACTTGAACCACAAAGTCATACCATGGAAGGTCCCATGTTGGGGGTAATATATTGAACATTCACAAAGCTTTAAATGACCCAAAATGTCATACAAATGTGCAAATTAATTGTGAAGGTTTGTAACATATATTGTTTGTATATGACAACACCTAAACTTGCAATTGGGGTGAGCCCTTCTTGGCAATCTGTCATAAACAATGTA
>Ga0209611_10013233_pt1 | contig 11379 bp, 8 predicted proteins | sample S1TSphgellanicum_3_FD_187693 | JGI IMG/M metagenome (GOLD analysis project Ga0209611, IMG submission 187693) | Host-associated microbial communities from peat moss isolated from Minnesota, USA - S1T2_Fc - Sphagnum magellanicum MG (SPAdes) (version 2) | ecosystem: Host-associated > Plants > Peat...
CCCTTCCATTGTGCGGGCAATTATTGCAATTGTTTTGTGAATTTTTTTCATTTTTTTAGGAATTTGCATCAGAGTATTTTTTTGTAAATTCGCCACCAAAAAAATCAATCATTGGTATTCTCTAATGTTGGGCAGTTTTCGCATTGAGAACCGACTGTTCTCATTTTGGGTGAAAACCAATTTTAAGGTTCTCACCCATCTGAGAACCGACTAGGAGAACTGAAACCGGGAAAAAAAAAAGAACCAGATGGATTTTCATATGAAAACCTGGATCCGGTTTTGAAGGTCTAAAGTTTGGGGGGGAAGAGAAAAACCTTAGGTTTAGGATTTAGGGTGAAACCTCTGCCAGGGGAGACCCCTATTGTATGAAAGACAGAGGCTTTCTGGCCTCTTCATTTCAGTGTTTTTTCAAAAAAATTTGCTTTTGTTTGTTGTGTTTGCTCCTTGCCTTGCATTGCTTCTGTTTTCTCCTCACCTTGCCTTGTGTTGTTGCAAGTTGCTCACCTTGCATTGCTGCTATTCACTCCTTCCTTGCATTGTTGTTGTTCACTCTTGCCTTGTGTTGTTGTTTCCACCTTGCATTGCTCACTTTTGCCTTATTATTGTTCATTCTTGCCTTGTGTTGCTACTCACCTTGGGTTGCTACTACTTGTTTAGTGTTGATGTTGCTTGCCTTGGGTTGTTGTTGCTTGTCTTATGTTGTTGTTACTTGCCTTGGGTTGTTGTTATTTGCCTTGTGTTGCTTTTGTTCATCTTGTGTTGATGTTGCTCGTTGAGTTACTCACCTTATCTTCCTTTGTGTTGTTGTTGCTAGCTTTTTGCCTTGCATTGTTGTTGCTCACCTTGTGTTGTTGTTGTTGCTTGGGGTGCTATATTTCCTCCCTCTTGCCATGTGCAAATTGAAGCTTGGAGCACAAGGTTAGGAAAAGAGAAAAAAGGTAGGTTTTTAAATTTAAAAATTAATTCAATAATTTTGTTGTGTTTTGATTTTTATTTATTTTTTGATGTTTTTGGCTTTGTTTAGCTTGTTTTTATTTCAACTTCTGATTTTTTAATTTATTTTTTGGTTGTACGGTTCTTTGAACTAATCTACATTCTAACATTACACTTCATTTTTGTAAATGTTCTTGTACATTGTAAATGCCTTTGTAAAGTCGTTTATTAATAGCATAGAAGTTTGCATAGGTTTGCATATTATTGTTTGGTTTTTTTCACCATTCATTGAGTAGAATTTCATCTTGCAACTAATAATGGAAGACTCATCCCAAAATGAAAAAATAATGAATAGTAATGATAAAATATATTTAAGTGATGTTGTAATGGAAGAGGAGATAATTGAAGAATTTGGAATCTAGCCAAGTTTGCAAACAAAAAAAAACGTTAATGTAGATGAAGGGAAAGAAAAAATAAAGGAAAATTTGAAAATTTTACATTTTCAAAGGAAAGAGTGGAGAGAGGATAGTAGAAATGCACTATGTTGGTCATTGTATTGTGTAAATGATAATAAGCCAATGGATGTTAAGTGTTTTCAATTGATGAAATGCATTTTTTGCTATGCCAATTTAGTTTTAATAACAAATTCCAAAACACAAACAAGGAAAGGTTTAATATTATATAATATTGCAAATGAAATTACTACATTAAAAAACCTGTTTATGCATACCATTGTATGATTGCAAAACATTTGAAAAAATAAACAATCTAGTAAAAAAACCTCATGAAAGAGAACTTACAAAGAAAAGACCTCATGTAAATGGAATTGCTATCTTTAATTTTTTTGTTGCCAAAGATTCTTATAAAAAAGATGATGTATAGCAAAAACAATTTTTAGAAGATTTTGTTCTCTTAATTGTAAAAAATCATTTGCCAATGCATCTTGTTGAAAGCCAATGGTTAAAAAGATTTAGTCTACATTTGTGTCCAAGGGTTGTTTTACCTTCTAAAAAACAATTTGCAAGAGAAATTTTGCTAGAGTTGGTGAAAAAAATTAAATAATTGTATGTCTTACCTGCTTTGGCAAATTGTTATTCTATAATAACAAGTTTTGATTTGTAGATGTCAAAAGGGGCTTATGACATTTTTTCCCTTGTTACTAATTTTTTAAAGGTTAATTAACAACCGAAACATATTGCAATTGGGTTATTATAAGCATCTAATGCCTCTAGGCATGCATTAGCCAAAGACTTAACTAAGTTGTCAGACAAGTATGACTTGAGCAAAAAAATCAGTATTTATGTTAAAGATGAAGGATTTAATTTAAATACTATGATTGTAGGCTTAAAATTTGTTATAAATTGTCATATATTAGGTTTGACAAAAAGTTTTGAAGGTAGTTGTTTTGACTATGCATTCTCTCTAATGCTTATTAATATGTTTTAACTAATGAAAAAGTTTATAAGGGTTTGAAATATGTATTTGTTAAAATTGCACAATTTGACCTATAGAAATGCATAACTTGGCTGAAAAAGTCAAGGAAGGGTAAACAAGAATGGAACAAGGCTTATGCAAATTTGAATCTTTTAAAAAAAAAATTGAACATTGTAGTTAAAACAAGGTTATCATCAAAACTTCAAAACTTCTTTGTTTATTATTATTATTGTTAGGATTTGTTCAAATGTAGATAATAATCATTTATTGTTATGTCTTTGGCAAATTTGCCAACATAATCATTTTTTTTCAAAAGGCTTTTCAATTCAAGAATGCTATAATGTTTTGTTATAGCAAGCATAGTTCAATGAAAATGACAACTAGAGTTCCACCCCCTTTGACATGACATATTTGTCAAATTGTTGTTGATTGCCTTTCCCTTGTTGTAATTATTTATATCCTAAACCAATATAGGGGACATTGGTTGTTAAATGATGGCCTTTATTTTGCCATTTCCACGAGTTCAAAATTGAGAAAAAAACCAAAAAATGCACCATCTTTTCAAACCCTAATGGAAGAAAATTCTGATGTGGCATTTGAATTAATTTTTTTAGCTTTTAACATTAGAAAAGAGGTTTGTGGAATTTTTAATAGTTTTCTTTCTTTCTTGAAGAAATTTGATGAAAGAAAAACACATAATATGTTAGTTTTAATGTTGGACCCAAGATTTAAAAGTTTTCAATTAGTGTTTTCTTTCATTAGTCATGATCAAAGAATAGCAATTGTTGGGCAAGATGACACAATGTCATTATATCCTATGTCATGAAATGTTATTATCACTTGCATCCATCAATAGAATTTGATAATAATTTTGTTAACTAAAGAATAGACGATTTGACAATAGTTTGGATATTAACCAAACTTAATTCAAATGATAATAGGGAGTTAAAAGATAGTAACCAACAAAAGAGCTTGTTGAGAGAGAACTATTGGTTTTGCAGCATTATCAAGTGAATGTGAAGGGAATCAAGTGTCCCCTTCGATGGTGGGAGAAACATGAAACCATGTTTCACACATTTGGGTTTCTTGCTTGTCAAATTGTAAGGATTGTTGGTTTTCAAATAGAGACTAAAATAATCTTTTTCTTGGTTAGCATCCTCACTAATTTGAGAAGATGTTTATAATAATAAAAACTTTGTAAAAATCATTTTTATGGAGAAAAATTGACGAAATCATTGTAGAGTTGGTTGTAAATCTCCTTCTAACCTTTTAGAACTTATTGGGATAAATGCAAACTTAGAAGAGGAGTTAGAATAATTTGAAGAAGCTTTTGAAAAACATTCAAAGTTTAAATTTTGTCCAAAAAAAATGTAAAATTAACTCCAAAAATAAATATTCAAATTTCTGAAATTCAGCTTGTGAGAACTGGCCAAGAAAACCAGCTATTTGTTAATTGTTGAGAATTGTCAAGCTTGAAAACTGATTTTTTTCCATTGGCAAAAATATGATACTCAAGAGATTCTCATTAGTCCCCTATTTTTTTTTTGAAATTAAGAATCGACCCAACTCTCACATAGAGACATAAAAAACTGAAACCATTGATTCTTGAAAAAAAGTGAGAATCGGCCAACACTGGTGCTCTCCCTGTTGTTATTAGTTATTACCACTATTTAACTTGTGTCCAAATTTTGGTTCACCTAAGGTTTGGTACATGAGAGGTTTTTTTTAATGAAAGGACTATGCATTCACTTCAGTCTATACCTTACCTCAAGCTCAGTTTCATCATTAAATAATCCTCAAAATAGTGAAGTTATAACATGTTGAAAATCCTTATAATTATCAGAGGCTACATTCTGAATAATTTCACTACTCATATCACAATATTATAGTAGATGATGGGAAAAAAATATGATTTCAAAATTAAAAAACGATTTCAGTTTTTGGAAAAAAAAATTTATTCATTTTCTCAATGTGGAAACTGACCCTAGGCTATCATAGTACCTTGAGTCTATAACACTTTAGTAGTAAGAGTAGTTTGCATGAAAAGAAATATCTGAGCCATTGAAGGAAAAAAAATGTGAAGAAAGCTTAACCAATACCCATTCAAATAACAACCAGGGGTTTGGTGCACAGTTGGGTGGGTATTTGGTTTTTGAAGAAAAAACCTAATGTGTATATCTGCGGGAAGGGAAAACCACCATGTTGGTATTGGATTGGGGTCATACCCCCCAGGTACCAATCTTCCTACTCTAGTACATAGGACACCCCCTATGCACGGAACACACTCAAAGAAATTCCCTAGTTTATCTGGAGGGTACCTTTTGTATCCATGGATATCCTCCTTATGGTGCATTCACACTTGATGTTAAGTGAATGTTAAATGAAAATCTAGGTGGCATCCTAGGTGGCACCCAATGTTAAATGGTCGATAGCTTAATCTTAAGTGTATGTTAGCTTAACCTATATTTTTCATGGTACTAGGTTTGAGTCCTAATGGCTAGCATGGTGTTAAGGGACTCAACACTAGAGTCCTTAACACCAAATGTAAATGCACTTTTATAAGAGGATGGATCTTGCACCTACAACTTAGGAGTGAGAGGGCTACTTTGGTTTTTTTTTCTTTACAAATGTTTTTGGAAAAAAGTTTCTAATGTAAATTCAACTAATTTTATTGCGTTTCTGGATAAAATCATCAAGGTTTTGAAATCACAATTTTGAAAAAGAAATCTTGTTGGCAGTTTTATGAACATGGTGAAAAATGTGTTATTTCTAGTTGCTAAATTTCAGAACCATGTTTTGTATGGAGCAAATATGGAGCAAACAATATAGAAGGATGCTTAATTTTATTTCTTTTTTCTTTTTTTACCTTCTTTTTTAAAATTGCCTTATGGATGATCATGACTTCAGCTACTTTATAATATTGAATAAAAAAACACACACACTCACACACAATTTGACACACTTAGAAGTAACTCCAATAACACATTTCTTATGGAGGAAATCAAATATTTATTTCTCTCATTTAAATACATGCCTCAAACTATTGATGTTTGATAAAAATATAATTGGCTTAAAATTGGTTACCACATTTCCCCAAAGCAAATAGTATCCCTATCTTTATCCATGCCTCATGATCCCAATGAAGTGTGATGAAGGTTTAATTAGTTAATCCAATGATCATACTAAATATAAATTTTTTGGATGAATTGTTTAACTCAGTCCTTTGAAATCTTTTCCTGATGATAATGGTCATCAATGATAAACATATTTGTGTTTTGCATATATCCCTTTAACTTTTGAAAGTTTTTTCAAAAAAATATGATTCAAGACGAGTTTTATCACTTGCACAATTTAATAGAAATCAAAATATGAGAATTGTTCATTGAATTTCATGGCAATTGTCCAAATCTCCAATTTCAATTTATCCTTTTGAAGAAAATGTTGCATGACTTCACAAGCACTTCCCTTTTTAATTTCCTTGTTATTTATCTCAATTAAATACTTTATAGGACATTCCTTTCAAAGTAATGCTCTGCTTTCCAATAACGTCTTTTGTTTTATTGAACTTCCAAATAAATCATGTTTTTTAGATGCAACCTACATTATTGTTGGAATGCCCTTTCACCTGATATTAAATAATTCACTTGCAATGCTATATCTGATATTTCAAAACAATTGTGCCCTTGTCACCACACCTTTGTAAATGACAAAATCAAATTTGACCAACACATTTGGAAATTCATGCTTTGGAGATTTGTTGCATTTTGTTTGTCATTATTGAGGTGTGCTCGTTCCATCAGTACATGTCATGATCATCCCCACCATGTTTTTTACGGATCTCCAAGGGAAATGAATCATTTATTCTTTTTATTAGTCCGACAATGACCCAAATATGTGGGGTGATGATAACTAATGTGTGTGATGTGTGATATATGTAAATTTCCAATTATTGAATAACTAAATGTAAAATATGCATGTGGGCTTGAGTCGTAATGTGTTTACCACATGTTTTATTTTCATGTCGTGATACATTTGCCATATATACACATGGTGCACATACAAATTTTACTTGCAGATATGCATATGCCACAAATAACTTAATATGTTACAGCTTCATATAGGTCACATGCATATTTCATTGGATAATTCTATTGGTGTTTAGTTATTAATCGCACATACATTAGGCTCATGCTTCTTGCATATCTAGATGGTAGATTTGTATGGAACAATCACATGCCTGGTACAATCACATATGTGGGATGTACATTTACACCACATCCAAATTTAGAATATTTCAAATATTTCAATGTCAAATGCACAAAATCTTTTCTATATGCTAGAAGATTGCCACATTGGATGTCTTGGAATCCCAATGGGTTCTGATTTGTTTATGATATATGATTCTTATATTAATTGTGTTTTCCCATGAAAGTGCAGTTCTTTTTTGATAGAGTATGTCTTTTTATTTATGTTAATTTATGGCATCCAATTTTGAAAGAAATATCTTGGTCTTGTTGACATCTCGTTAACAATGTGCTCATTGTTTTTTGTTGGTGGCATGTTCTTTTCCAATCAAACCTTGTCTCATCAAAATCATGCCAATAGCAATTCACATGATTTGATCAATCTATGTCAAAGTTATGACTCCAGAAATCATCGTCGTTTTTTGTATTAATTAACTACCCCTCCTTTACACTTTTTTCTATGGTTTTCCACCCATATTTCTATTTTTCTATTTCTTTTGAGATTTTAAATGAAGTCAAATTGATTCATCATTACATAAATGGCAATTCTTATAGGATTGACCCTGCTTTCAATGTCTTATCGCTGAAATCAATTCTTGTGGTGACGGTATATATATTTTAATTTCATTTGTCTTTTCGAATGCAAATTTGTCAAAATGTGGTTGTTGGTGATCAGGGAATCAATTGAATGCCAAATCTTCCCGATTGTTCTACACTTTAAAACTCTTTTCAACAATTCATTTCATTTGTCATTTCTTTCCTAGTTTCAAAAATAGTTATGGAATTTAACCAAGGCCTTGTATTATGTCGATTTCAATTTGATCACCCCATTTCACTTTCAATATTCTACCCTGGATCCCATAATCTTTGGCTACAATAATCTTTCAATGATTTTTTTTATGTGTGTCAAATTGACATTATTCTTTATTTGATTCCATATTCGTCCCACTTCATTTTTTAAACATATTGTCGACTTTATCTTGATAGGCATTCCATTTGCCATCCTCCTCAATCCTTGTCTTTTGGAGCATTCAAATTCGTGCTTTGCGCTTTGATTGCATTTCACTATTTGTTGCCTTCTTTCTTTTCCATTACTATCCGTGTGTCCCTGAGAACATGGCAACATTTCATGATGTTGGACGCTCAAAGCTAACTATCATGGTCGACGATTTAGGGACAACCTCAATATCTTGAAACAACAAAAAACATGTATTTACTAATAAACTATGTTTTGATTATAGTACCAAATTTTACATTAAATTAATTATCCATGCAATTTCAAAACAAGATGTTAATAAACCAATATATTAATAAACATACTAAAAATGTAACGTAGCCGTTTGTAATATATGAAAAGACATTTTTTCTTCAAGGAAAATTTTCAACTTATGTGTTTTCAAAGCTCAAAAACACATTCAAAGTACATCATTGATGTAGTATTACATTACAACATAGTTTTTAAAAAAATAAAAGAGGAAAAAAAGTGAATTTTTTTTTGCCAAACTCTTTCACATGTTATCTTTTGGAAGGACCTTCTTTTCAAGGCTTCAGTATTAGCACTTCTCAAAAGTTAGGGTCTTTTCAAGTAGTGAATTTGAGTTCTCTTTCTCAACCTTTGGGTTTAGGGTGGGGCTTGAGTGTGAATACTAGTTTGAGTGCCTCTAAACTTGGGGTAAAGCTTAAAATTGATAAGAGATTATGGATTAATGAAAAACTCACAATGATGATTGATTTGTAAGAGGAAAAGTAAAACCAAAAATTACCCAATGTCATTGCAAGGAGCATCCAAATTAAAATAAGCCTTCCAACACACATATGATCCATGATCACTATATAATTATCAAACTTCAACAAAACCTTAAAAATCATAGACCTAAAAACAGAACAGCCCCAAGCATCAATAAAAAACCATTGTTCTATTTAAAATAAAATTAACAATACAAAATCACCTGTAAAAGGTGAAAATTAGGGGGGAGGGGATGAAAATATAAAATTTTAAAATAAATCAGTGGACAAAATTAACACAGAGAGCTCTCTGGCCTTGCACAGAAGCTCTCAAGTCTCTGGCCTTGGGAGCCATCGCAGACTCTGTCGAGAAGGAAAAAGGGTCCTAACGATGTCGGAGGAAGTCGGTACCAATGATGTCGGAGGGATAGTAACTGGTGGTACTAATGATGTCGGAGGTAGTAGGTACGAATGATGTCGGAGGGATAGTAACTGGTGCTACGTGTTCACTCGTGATATTCACACGACATGTCGGAAATAGCTAGCTTGTTTCATGAAACACGTTTTGTACTTTCCAATTTCCTGTCCACGCGGTGCCTGGACGTTTGAAATTACGAGTAATTAGGTTCCTGGCCTTAATTAGTTACCCGTAAGTAGCTGCTGCATCTCCTCCTTCGCAAACAAAATGAGAGGCATAAAAAATGTTCTACCAGATCTTTACGCCCGGTAATTAAGACGTTCCGCTAGCGGGAACCTTCTGGAAATTGTTAATCGTGTCGGCCCAAAATTAACGTGTCGCCTGGCAGTTTACCAGCGGGCCGCGAGGTTGCAGTTTATAAGACTTTTGGTGTTCCTTTCTGCAGTGTGCTAGTATCTTGGTTATTTTCTCTTCTTCTAATTCTTCCTGGACTTGCTCTTCCCCTTTCCTTTCTGCAGTGTGGTGCGAGTACTGATCATGTCCTGAAATTTTCCCTTCTAGTTCTTCTGCCTTGCTTTCCCTCCTGTTCTACTCGCCTTATAATTTTCTTGCTTCTGAATTCTTGTTCCATCTTCAACTCTTTCTTTTAAGGGCAGTGTGCAAGGACTGCTAAATATGAGTGTGTCCAGCAGCAAGTTTTCCAGGTCTTTGAGTGTCCAACCGGGTATACTTGATGTCGATGCAGAGCTAACAAAGTACTCAGAATGGCGGGTAATTGTGCTCAATATATACGTTTGTGCAAGGCCCATCAAGGGAAAAAGAGGAGCAATCGCCCCCAAGATCGAACACGAGTACCTTTTGCTTGATGTAAAATTCCAGAGTAAGCTATCTAACTCCTCCCACAAGATGGTACACAAGTATCTTTTGCTTTATATAAATCTGAAGATGAGTAATAAGTTGCTTAATAGTTCCTCCAGCAAGATCGTACACGAGAGTACCTAGCAGATGAGTAATAAGTTGTCTAATAATTCCTCCTGCAACATACTAGGTGGTGACTGTTTCCGGATCAAGGCAGAGAAGTATGGGTCGAGCGGAACTTCGCTGCGTGACAGAGCAGGGATCCACGTAACACGTCCGTTGAATATTCGTTACAAACCGAAATCTGTGATGATGCGTAGTTCAAAAGGCGGGGAGATCGTGATGAAGGATTTGATCAAAACTTTGACAGACCATACTCCTAATTACCAATTGGTCAGTCAAAATTGCATGGCTTATGCACGAGACACTTACAACAAGTTGCTGAAATTGTTTAAGTAAGATTTTATCACATGTTCAGTGCTAGGGTTCAGGATTTTTATGAAAAAAAAAGTGCCCAAGACACACAATTCGAGGTGTTTATTCCAGTGACAAGAATTCTCTAGGAACTGTGGCAGAGCTCATGTATATATATGTATATATAATGAATTGTTTTGGGGTTTGAAATCACCATATTTAGACACAATGGGTTCTAGCATGTCACCAAAATCTTACATATTTCTACTTTCCTTTTGGACCAAATTTGGGTGATTCCTCTTGTGGATGATCGCCAATGTTCAAACCTATATCACAAAATAAGAAAAAAAAAAAACTTGGTGCCAATTGTTGTTTACATCTTTTGTCTATTATTATTGGTGGTTTTTGTTTTCATTATTTTGTTAATGTTGATTGGCAACACACTTTTGAATTATTTTTCATTGATTTTAAAACTAAATAACTTTTTAGTAAGAATATTTCATTTTGTGATTTATCTTAAACAACCAGAAATGTCATTTACAACCATTTTGGTCTTCAAAAATAGTTGTAAAGAACATTTCTAATCACTTTTGACTGGCAACACAGTTTTGGATTTTTTTTGTTAATTTTAAAATTTTAAAAAAATTAGTAGAAATGTTCCATTTTGTGACTTATCTAAAAAAATGTAATTTATAATTATTTGATCTTCAAAATAATCACAAGTAACATTTTTAATCACTTAAAACAAGTATATACCACATGCATCTTCCAAGTTAAAAAATTCAGAGCCAAGCAGCTTCCCTCAAAGGACCGGCAGTTCGCCAAAGGCAGGTATTCTTTAGGCTGTTCTATTTTAATTTGTTTTGGTGGGCCTTAGATCAGTTTCAAAACTGGTTTCTTTAATTTGAGGAGCCCTAGGTCAAGGTTCAATATACCCTCACCCTCACCCACAGGATTTTTCTTTGAAAAAGAAAAGGACTGCACCACATTGGTATGGGTGTTTTTCTTTCCAATTTTGTGATATCGCTCAAGTGATGACAGTCCATATATATATATTTAGCGAAAGTTGGCAACGTTTGAAATATGAAAGTATCAAATCTTAAGCACCCTTCCATTGTGTGGACAATTATTGCAATTTTTTTATGAATTTTTTTCATTTTCTGAGGAATTGTTTTCAAGAAAACAAGGAATTTGCAGCAGAGTATATTTTTTGTAAATTCGCCACCAAAAAAAATCAATCATTGGTATTCTCTAGTGTTGGGCAGTATTTACATTGAGAACCGGCTGTTCTTATTTTGGGTGAAAACCAGTTTTAAGGTTCTCACCCATGTGAGAACCGACTAGGAAAACTGA
>Ga0209611_10013234_pt1 | contig 11379 bp, 10 predicted proteins | sample S1TSphgellanicum_3_FD_187693 | JGI IMG/M metagenome (GOLD analysis project Ga0209611, IMG submission 187693) | Host-associated microbial communities from peat moss isolated from Minnesota, USA - S1T2_Fc - Sphagnum magellanicum MG (SPAdes) (version 2) | ecosystem: Host-associated > Plants > Peat...
TAAATATGAATTCTAAAAATTTTACAAATTCAGTACAAATTCAATGTTTCATTTGAAAAATGATCAAAATTTTAAGTCATTGCCAAAAATTAAAATTTCACATTTTTTAGTTTTATTATATTCTAAGCTATAAGTTTTCTTCATACATCATGTATAATATAACCCATTTATATGTGGTAAAGGACTCTTGAAGTTCTGAAATTTTTAAGCAATTTTGAAACATTCTTTGAATTTTTAAAGATTTAAAATTGAACATCTTTACAATTATGAGTGTTTTTTGAGTGTAGTTAATAATTTTTTTATCATCTATATTTTTTTCAATGAAAATTATTTGATATATATGAGTCCTTTTGATAGTCCTTTACAAAATTGACTCCACTTGATGCAATAGGTGTACATTTTCAAATGTCATAAATCAAAACCAAAACTTAAAATTGGATCAAATGATTTTTTACTCTAAATTCCTTAACGTTCATATGAAGGAAAACTAATTAATTTGATATTCTTACTATGGTTTTAAATGGTAATAAAAAAATAAATGTTTGATTTTGACTGTATGTCTAACACTCAACGCCTTTTTTGGCTTTTAGTTACATGTTTTGACCCTTGTTGAATCTAATGCTTGCTTGTCCAAGTGGCAATGTATTCATAGTTTCCATTGACTCAATTGGGGAGTGGAAGGATGCCCATTACATATGTAATTCATTGGTTGGATACATTGGAACCATTGGAGTTTACAACTTTGTACAAATTTGTATAGAAAATGTTTCGAACATGAAAAGTGCGGCTAATCTTCTAATTCGTCATTTTCCAAACCTTTATTTTCAAAGTTTTGTTGTTCATTGTTTGGACTTACTATTGGAAGTTGGGGAAAAACAACATGGGTGAAACAAATTGTGAGAAAGGTGGAAGTTATTGTTTTTTTCGTATGACAACACCATGTGCCATTAACAATCTTTCATTATTACAAAAGCAACCTAATGTTGTTAAACTCAACTACAACACAATTTACAACCACATTTTTAATGGTTGAAATGTTGTTGAAGTTAAGACCTACCATTGAATAAGTTGTTGATTCTAATTAAACAAATTTTGTCAACACATTACATGCCAGCTATTGTTAGAAGTCATTCACCAAGGCAAGAATTGTTCAAATTAATGTAAGGAAGGACGAATTTTAGGATATTTGTGCCAACTTTGTGCACAAGGTGAAACCAATCTTAGTGTCATTGAGGGCATTCGATGGCAAACAACCTTGCATGGGGAGGGTGTGGCTTCTCATGAAACATTAAAATGACATGTCTTATCATTATGAAATTTTCCATTTGAATTGCCATCAAACCTTGTAAATGTGATTGAAAATCAATTTTACGTGATGTGGAAGATGTTGACGACATTATGTAAGAGCCATTCTCAATCCATACTTATTGGGTGAAGTTCGCCTACATGATGATGCATATGTGAAGGAGGCTTTAAACAAAATTTTGTGAGAAAACAATTGGTACCTCAACTACCTATGCTTGACCTTTAAAAAACTTTGCAATTTTGTTGAAAGTCAAGGTTTTTTCTTACACCCCCTAGTGATGGACCTAAATTTGCTCCCACATGAATGGTGGATTTGATTGGAATTGGTGGATGCACATTTGCACCCATTGTCCATTGCATTTTGGCACAAATGTGTTCTACATCATTGTGTGAGTGAAATTGAAGTTCATATTCATTTGTCCATAACGAAGTGCGAAATTGGTTAACATCACGTCACGTCGGGTGAAAGACTTGGTGTACATATACATTAATAACAAGGTCTTGCGGAAAATGATTTGGCGCCAACCCCATGACATGGCACAAGAAAATTATGTTGTCTAAAGACTCAATGTTCAATGTTGATGAAAGTGTAAACAAAATCATCGGGAGAGGACCCCATAAGGTCCAACGAACCTAATGAAAATGAAATCAAACATGACCCTTTTGAATTCATTAATGAAGACGAGATTTTATTTTCAAGATTATTGTTTGATTCAACATTTTGGCAAGTTCAAAGGTTTGATAATAGGGTTGTTAAAATATAGGTGATGTGCCCATTTTGCGTCGGGTGTCACATTGACATCCATCCTAGCACATTTGTCACGTCCATCAACACAAATGTAAGGAAATCCTTGGTCACAATTGGGTTGCCCTTGTCATGATTGGTGACCGAAAAATGGATCTCAATTGCTAATCATGTGGTAATTGAAAATTTTCAATTGTTAATCTTGTGGCGATCAAAAAAATTTAGTCACTAATTTTGCAGGTTGGGCGACCAAAATTTTTTGGTCACCATCTTTTCGGTGTGTCACTATGGCCTTGCCATTTACATAAATTAATATCTTAAGGCAAAAGAAGAATTTTGGAAATTCCAATATTTCACCATGCAAAAATATAATCTTTAAAAAAAATCCCCTAAAAGAAACCAAATTCCTTCAAAATATCACAATTCTATCACTAATCCCGAGTTTCAACACAAGCCAAAATATCATCTTGAAAAAATCCTTGTATAAAATTAAACCTATTACACGGGGGCCAAAATTTATTAAGTTACTATACATTATAATGAATCTAAACACAATATCCTCACCTTGGCAAGCAATGCCAAAAAAAAATGAAAACCAAAACAACATATAAAATGAACACCTTATAAAGTTTGCATTAAAAAATGTTGTTTCAAATGAATTTTTATCGATTCTTTTTCGTTATTAATGTCTATCAATTATGAGAACATTCATCGGAGCAAATTATCAATGATAAGTCTAATCATCCATAATTCGAAAATTTAAGAAACATATGGCTAATACTTGTGTAAAATTTTAATTGATTGTTGTATCTTATGTTCACAAGAAACCCATCATCATTATAGAACATAGATTCAGACACAAATTTCAAATGTGTAAAGAAGATGGATTCCCACATCTCAAATTTGATTACATGTGACAACATGATTCGTTTACAAAATTGGGTTTTATAAAATTTGCAAGCCCAAAACATGTCATTTAAAAAAGATCATGCAAATTCACCATATTCCATTTCTAGCAACTACAAATTATTTATGGTTGCCTTTGATAACATTATTTTGGTTCAATCCAATTGTATGGATGCCCCATCAATGTGTGCATGACATGTTGAATAGTTCTTCATGCTTCTAGATTTAGGCCATACATGTCATGGATTAGTTTCCCAAATGACATTTTGGTTGAATTGTCCACAAAATATTTTGCATCCCAATCATCATTACATATGACATTTGCCAGCTTACCCATAGAATGTGTTTTAGACCTCAAAGTTGTGGTGTGTTGCTTAGCCATTCGTTAAGGAGAATTTGTAATTCTCGATTTGTTATAAACAAAAAATAATTATGGGGCAACCTAAGATGGATGTAAACATTAAACACCATTTTCCAATAGATGGAATTCATCCATAATGTTCATCCATAACTCCTAATCAAATCATAATTAAATTTTAATTAAGTCCCAATTAACTCTCAGTTAAATCCTAGTTAAACCTTAGTTAATTTTTAGTCAATTTTTTGTCAAGTCATAGTTAACTTTCAATTGACTCTTAGTTAATTTTGAATTAATTTTTAGTTAAATTTTAATTAATTCATAGTCGACTTTTAGTTAAGAAGGTTTTCAAAAAGCTTCCTTACTTGGTGCACACATAGAAACCTCCTCGAAAGTTTCCTTGAACTAGGTCCCCAAAGGGGTATAAATAGGGACCCCTCATTTCTTTCAATTTGTTCAACATTAGTCTTAAGCATGATCTTGCACCATAGCCTTGTCATGTTATTTTCATATTCATGTTTGCATATGTTAATGTAATAAAGATTTGTTTTCATGTTGGTCTTGCACATTTCATGTTATTGTTTTTAGTTTTGTGTTCTTATTTTTGAATCACATAATTTTGTCTTGTTATTTGTTTGGAAATTAAATTTAGATTTTTTCCTTTAAGCCTTTGTTCTCGAGATTCTTCATGTCCTTGACACAACCCACCAATGCATTTTTTTAAAATTTTTGCGTTAGTGGCATCTTGCTCCTTTGTAAACCTATACAATGATGGTGTCACCTCTTACAAGTGCTTGATTTCACTTCAATCGCACATGTTTATGTACACATCATTTGGTTTATTTATTGAAAAATGCAACATAATGTTGTCCTTGGACAAGTTGTGCAAAATTCCATAATGATGTATTGCATTCATAATGTTTATGAATGCCCATGCCAACTTCACATGATTTTGCCTAAAGGTGACAAGTCGTGTTTGACCTTCCATTTCTGGTCCCCTTACCATATTAAGGTACGATTATCCATAATGGGGAGTATTTCGTGTTGTAATCAAAGTTTCCACTGATCATGGTTTATGTGCTTCTCGTTTGTCATCTGTTTTTAGTGTCTTCCCTGCCAACTTAATCGTGTTTGGGATGCAATTGAATATTCGATTCACACCTTGCACACCACACCATAAACCACCTTGATTATCTCCACTCGACAATGGGAGGACATTTCTTATGCTTGGAATCAATAACACACCATGATTTTCAATTTGGGCTACAAACATCGCCTTCTTCTTCAAGAATTTGGCCCACCATAAAAAAAAAATTCACAAGCTTGCCACCTTTGTGGTATAATGCACCTTGTCCTTGTGGATAAAAAAATCAAATAATTGTAATAAGTTTGTGGCATAATTCAAAATTTTGCATTCAAACCATTTTGGAAACCCCTTGGAAATCCGAAGCTCGGTGTATTGCAAGGATCCATCTAATTTTGCCAACAACATATGTTCCATGACCTACTTATATTTCTCTAGGCCAGTTCTTTGATTATTCACAAAAGATCGTCAAAATATGGCATTGTGTGTTCCGTAAAAAAAATCATGACAATTTCTTATAATCGTTATGTGGCGATTTGTTAAGGATCATTATCTTTAAGCTTTTGATGCTTTTGGGATTATGTTGATGAAATGCTTTCTTTGTCAAGTATTTTTACAACCCTTCGCTTGTGCATGGTTGAAGGTGGGCCATTTAAAGGTAGGGGGATAAGTCCCAAATGATGTGTGGAATAATTTCTTTCTAGGATTTTGGTCAAATTCACCACTTGATGGTTGTCCACTCGATGGTTGTCTGCCTAATTGTTCACTTGATGACATCATTCAAATTTTGGATGATAAAAAACCCCAAAATCTTTTCAAGTGCTAATTGTTATAATAATTAAAGTCTCAAAAAGCTAAGGTTGAATGTGTTCTAGAATTCTTGCAAAATGCAAAAAAGATAGCCCTTCATCAAAGATTTGATTAACTCAACTCACCCATGGTTCCATGCAATGGTTGTAAGAAAACAACTAAAGACACAGAACTTAAATGATAACAAAAGTGTTCAAAAATAAATCAAGAGTTGCATTAAAAAACTTATATACCCAAAAAAACATCTTCCAAAATCAGTTACCATCTAATAATTGAAAAAAAATTGGTTGCCATCTGACAATCCCTAAATGATGATTGAAAATGCCACTAGATCCATCTATGACGATTCAAATACATAGTTGCCATTTGATGGCAATCGAATTTAGTTGCCCAATGGTGATTGGATTTAGTCAATGTTATTGGATGGCAATCAAATTCAATCGCCACACAATTGTGGCGACCAAAAACCTTTTGATTGCCACAATGTTCCCCCCCCCTCTATTTTTTCTCCCTTCTTCAATTTCCCCCCCCAATGATGACCGAAGCCCTTTTAGTCGTCATCTTGTGTGATCCTTTCATAAAAAACTAGGGTTATCGATGGGAACCCATTGGGAATTTGAATGGAACATGTTGGAACAAATGGAATAATAAAAAACAATCTTTCCTTGTTCAGAACAAAATTTGATGCAATTTTGTAACACACCTATATAATTGCAATTATATGTTTTCCATTCGCTCCAATCACATTATCATTAATGAAGTTCAATATTCAAGAATTATGGGCCATATTCAATCATCCAATTCAGTTTTAAATCATAAAATTTTACATATGATTGTAGTTAACTAGGTTTACATTAATTGTGACAAACTTTGAAAGTAAACAACTTATTTGCCCATATTGATGTATAAATATCAATTTAGTACAATATTAAGATTACTTTACAATGAACGTATGTTACATCTAGTGGTAAATTCCACCTCACCTTATTGTTACAATTTATTACTTCGTTTATTACTATTTTCCCCAATATTACTATCACATTGTTGACTAGCACAATTTTTTAACCCAAAAGGTTTCCTATTCAAAATTGTGTCCAACTCAAAAAGATTATTTAATTCATAGAGCATTTCGATCTTGTGAGGAGACATTACAATTAATAATGTAAAGGCAAGATCATATTTCAAATGTGACCCTTGGTTAATATCCTCCAATGTCAAAATGGTTTAATCATTAGGTTGAAGATCGTTTATGGTGACTCCTTGCTTGATTTCCTCCCCATCATGTTGTACCAAACACACTTTTAATTCAGACCGTATTCAACTTTGTTGGTTTTTGGATTATACCACCCTTGAAATATTTGATAAAACCAATGGCATCATGTATCGGTCGTTGACAAATACAACAATTTACATGCCTTTTAAATCATGGATTCATCATATTACCATTCGTCAGTATTAACTTCCCCATGTAATAATAGACATGCCAACATTCCAAATCCATTTCATGCCTATGCCCCATGCTTGTGACCTATTGGGTGTGTTAAAACATATTGTATTCCCAATGTTGTGGCATGGCTGCTTGAAGACTAAATTGTTCGTATAGGCATCAATGAAATAATGTTTTACATTGTGGACATTTCCTCCTTGCCACCATCAAAATGATTAGGCATTGTGGATGATACATATGTTGGCAAGTGCTCAATACCCATGCACCTTCTGGTCTAAATGGGGAACAACAATTGAGGCATAGTTCTTTATTTTGCATGAAGGGTTGAGGTGTGGGCCACAAGAGTTCCCATGTTTTTTTTAATGTGACGATGACATATTTGAATGGAATTTCGGATGTGTCACCCATCTATGCTTGCATTCTTTAGCATCTTTAATAAATTGTTAGGAAACCTCTCATCTTCATAGTATTTCTTTTGCATTCTTACACATTCTGCTTCCATTTACGTAGCTTGAGATGTTGTCAAAATACATGCAAGTTGCATGTTGCTTGAATTTTGTTAGGTCGCTTTCACAAATGTTTTAACATCTTTTTGATATTATTCCTTCATGTCAATCAATGTTTGATTGTAGTATTTGATGTCTTCCATGGAATTTACACATTCATTTTCCATCTTAGTGCCTTTGTTATGGCTTTTCCAATGCTTTTTATTGATTGGTAACTAGTTGTTCTAACCCAAGACATTTTCTTTGGCATGCACTCAATTATTCATGAAGTGCATCACTCTCCAATGTCACCTCTCAAAGTTAGATTTGCATTACTATCATTTTTCCTCATAATGCCTCAAGAACATGTTTGCAATGTTGGTTCCTTTTGTGAATGTAAATATGTTAGCACCTTTTGCCAATCCCCTTCAATCATCTACAGTGTCAAATGACATGTAAGATGTTATCTGAACCACAACATCCAACTGTTCCACATCCATGTGGTTGTCCATGCTCAATGGTGATTGAAAAGGACTTCGTTCCCAAAAGGCACCAAACAATTCAATCATTCAACTTGAATACGAAAGCTACTTGGTGTTGTTCATTTAGGAATAATTGATATAAATGATATTAGTTGAAAAGAAAAAAGGGAATAACAAGGGTAGGTTTGAGAAGAAGTCGGGGTCGTGCTTTATGAACTAGGGAACTTTTATAGGAATTGGAAGATTTTTTGGACGTGTTAATGGATTTGCCACAACAAATATACCTGATCGGTATGCAAGCACATTACCCCTTTGGGAATGTGGATCAATCCTCCAATTGACTTGAACCCCAAATACTACCTACACATAAACCATTCGTTCCATAATAAAAACACTGAGTTTTTGGAAAAAAATTGGCTTCCTATCATGGCCATGTGCACTTATGACATGCATGCCTTCATTTGTTCATCCAAACAACTTGTATATTGGGCGAAATCATTTTTAATGTGGGTTTCATGTTTAGAAAGTGGTCACTTTCTGTCAATGTGGCACCACCACACACACTATGAACATAATGTGTATGATCAAAGTTGGGGAAGGATTTGTCATCCAACATCTCCTAACATGATTGGATTTTCAAATGTTTTGAGTTTTGTTTTGTCATCTTCCTTTCATGCCATGGCACTAACCACTCTCCTTTGGTCCACACCATTTACCATTGTACCCATTATCCATTAATAAATGAATGAATGAAAGTTAAATCAAGGTTAAGAATAAATTAGGGTCAAGGGTGGGGTAAATTAAAACTAATTTAATGATAAAAATGTATAATGAATCGATATTGAGGTCTTCTAAGAGGTATAGCCTTGAAGTCCAACACACAATTATTTTCATAATTGGGTTGTGAACTGAAAAACCATGAAAAACAATTCCAACTTTCTTTTAAATGTATGGCATTGATTGTTTCAAAACAAATAAAGCCCTCACACATCATGGAAAAAAGTAAATAAAATGAAAAAGGTGTGGGTTTTACAATGGAACCACATAAACCCAAAGGCCTAGGACTGGGCCTAGGCTAAATTTGGTCGCCTTTAGTTGCCATCAAATGCCTGATCTAGATGGTAGGTCAAGACTCTTGACCTAGATTCCTTAATGACCAAAAGTTTCAATAGTCACTCGATAACCTATAAAAATCATTGATGTAGGGTTGTTGAACGGTGATCGAAAAAAGTTCAGTTGCCACTAGATCACTAATGTCAAAAGGCGACTGAAGGCAATCAAAATAAGTTTAAGGTTTAAAGCACATGGTGACCAAAATTTTCAATTGTCTATTGTATAATTAATCAATTGGCAACTAAAATTTTTGGTTGCCTTTAATCTTTAAGATTGACAATTGAATTTTTTGGGTGACTATGAAAACGACTTGGTGGCAACCAAAAAAATTCAACCACCATATGAGAACATTCTAACGGCCATGTATGGCTATTACATGGGAACGCCATGGGATGGTGACCAAATTTTTTAGGAGCCTTTAATTTTTGGGGTACTTATAATTTTACCTATAGAAGGGGCTTTACATTTTTATTTTTCCTCACTTCCTTTTTAATGTGTATGACACACAACACTTAAAAAAAAGGTGGGGAAGGATTCCATGCATTATATTTTATTATTTTTGAGATTTTATTTTTTTTGCAAAACAAAATATGTCGAGCAATCAAGTTGAGGGAGAGATAATCAAGTAGGCTTGCATACGAGACAATCACAACATTGTAACTTGGGACTATGAAGGGGGCAAATGTCATATATTTTCTAGGCCAAAAAGAAGAAAAATATGATATTTCTAAGTTACTAGCAAACTTATTGTCCAAGAACATACCATTAAAATTATATGTCAAAACTAAGAATGTAATTGAAAATGTAATAGTCAAGGAGAGTGTGTTCATAATTTGGGATCACAATAGCATGAATGTCATATATCTTCCATGTGCGTTTGAAGGAGAATATATTTTAAATGTTTCAAATTTACTTGAAAACTTTTTGGACAAAAAATCCTTCATGTTTACAACACACAAGACTATTTTGACTATTGATAATTTATTGTTAGAGTTTCATCTTTTGATAGATATTGTAACCGATTTAGTTCAAATCAATTGAAAAACTCTTCTTTTTTTTTTGTAATTTTTCATTCTCTTTTGATTTCAATAAATATACCTTAACACTTAAGAAAACAAAGGGGGGTGGGGAGGATTGAGTTTACCCCTTAAGATACAAACACAAAAGTAATTTTGCTACCTCTTCTCATTGCCACCTAAACACACATTTGACCCCAAACAATTTGTCTTGTTCACAATACACAACATTCACACATGAACAATTTATCTCTTAACACAAAGAATTCTCCCCTACCCCCAAATATGCAAAATCCACATTATAAAAATGAACTCACAAATAATTTTCATTCCCCCAAACACAACAAAATTCATAAAGTCCTACCCCCAAACAACCATGCCCATTTGCAAGACAAAACTCAACCCTTTAGTTCATTTCTACCTTTATTTCCCACCCCTTTTCTTCAATTCACTAAGCCCAAGGTTCCAAGCTTTTTTGAATTGACCCCATAAATGTAATGGACTTATGCATATATTTGAAACATAAGGAGACAAAAAGATCAAATGTGCAAATATAACACATGGGATCAAACATCAATGACCTTCAATTTTGGTGAGTTTTTGATTTTGACTGCTATTATTTGATTTTGTCATGTATCCATCCATTCTTGTACCACTCACACCCAATTTCAAAGCAAACTCAAGATGGAAACCTAATAATCCACCGACTTTAAATAACTATAATTGTTTATAAATAAATTTGGAAATGAGTTTGAAAACATTAAGAGATTTTGAACAAGCATGTGAATTTTTAAAAACATTTTCTTCATTTTGTGTAACAAGTGTTTAGCAATTATTTAAAATAATATCAATAACTTTGATGAAGCAAAAATGGGCTTGAAACATAATTCTTGACATTTTATGAAGATTTGAAAAAAAATTATTTTGTCAAATTAAGAGCAATGATCAAATAAGTAAATTGTTTAGAACATTATTTGTAATCTGTTGTTATCCATCAAATCACCTTGTCTCCACCCTTCTTTCACCCCCTAACACATCTTTCAATGGTATCCACAAAGTGAGGAAATTTTATCAAAACTCAATATGAAATGCTAAAACTTAGAATTTAATGCACAAGGTTTGAGAGTAATTTTAATAGTTGTACAAGTAAGAGCAATGAATATAATGTAGCAGCAATGGAGGTATTCAAGAAAAAGGAAGGATAGGATGAAACTTAGTTCACCTCCAAAATTGGTGGAAAAAACTAATTTGGGTCCCATTCATTTGGTTTTGTGAAATTTTCAATCCCAATCATGCGTTTGATGCACTGTTATGCCAAAATTGCAATTCACACCCCCTAATCGCATGACTTTACAAATAACTCTATCACAACAAGTATTGAAAAATATATATACTTTAGAAATTAAGAATCAAAAGCATTGATCAAGTTTAGTTGAACTTAAAACAATATTCTTGATAATCTGTACGTAAGCTTATAATCACTTTAAATTATAGTGAGGCCTTTCTATTTTGCCATATTAAGAATAGTGATGATAGTTTGGAAAATTAATCTTAATCTAGTCTAACAACTGGTTCAACTCTTTTATCACATAGGATTGATCAAGCCCAATTGAGTTTGAACCATTATT
>Ga0209611_10013235_pt1 | contig 11379 bp, 11 predicted proteins | sample S1TSphgellanicum_3_FD_187693 | JGI IMG/M metagenome (GOLD analysis project Ga0209611, IMG submission 187693) | Host-associated microbial communities from peat moss isolated from Minnesota, USA - S1T2_Fc - Sphagnum magellanicum MG (SPAdes) (version 2) | ecosystem: Host-associated > Plants > Peat...
GTTAATGCATAAACACAAGAATCAGAATTTATCGGTTGAGTGATTTTCTGAGGGTCAAAGCGATCGCCTAAATCATTATCAATAAACAGCCGTTAATGCGATTAGTGGAGGCTTTATTGAGATTGAGATGTTTTTATTGACAAGATGCGTTTGCCCTGGCTGTAAGTAAGTCCTCGTGAATTTTCTCGAAACAACAGATAAACTATTAAGTAGGGAATAATGTTGACAAACAAGATAATCAACCTGAAGAATTTTCTCGTTAACAATCAGAACAAAGCACTGTTTCTTCTCCAGGGTAAACAATTATTTGGTTATGTTTATTAATTCCAGGAGTTTTTAAAAATATCTTATCTGCTCACAAAGATGCTCTAATTTTAGCTCTTGGAAGAAGCCTATTATTTAATATAGCGATCCTATTTGAGTTATAAACAGGGTCTATACTGATGCAGCTTAGGAAAATCAAATTCTTGATGATTGGTAAAGAACTTTGTCTTGGTACAAAAGTACCATTTGTTTTGATCTCATTTAGGATTGCTATATGGCTTTTCATTCTATTTTTGGAACTGATGAGATGTTTCTTTATACTTGCGATTTTACTTTTGTCGTTTTAGCTCTAGCTACTAATAAATATTTATTAAAGAAAATTTATTTTCAAATAGGATTAATATTCTTAATTATTTTCATGTCAACTAACAACTTAATGATTATGAAAAAAATTATAGGTCTGTAGTTGCACTTTCTTCGCTCTCTGACTGTTTTGACGAAGGCAGCGCAACTACCTGTCTTATTACACGTGTTCAACCGGACACGATATCATACCCTGTCCAAAGCAAGAAGTTCAGACGCGCAAGCGTCCTGCTTCTCAGGGACTTTCGGCATTTTCCTTATAAAAGTTTTGTACATCCTATAATCAAATAAATCCGACAGCAACAGCAACCAACTCTCGTATTACGGAAAGGGTATTGCGACTGTGTCTACTCACACTCCTCCTTCTCACCTAAACTCTGGCGATACCGCCGAAGTGCCAACAAGCCCACAGTTAAACTGGCTGCAACCCTTGGCAATACTTGCACCATCTGGCATCTGGTTGTTACTTTTACTAGTGCTGCCAACGCTGCTCATTTTTGAGTTGAGCTTGGTTCCAGGAATTCGACCAGGGGATGTGGTAAATCCCAGCGGATTGGATAACTACATCCGGATATTTGACCCTCTTTACCTGCGAGTCATCAGGCGATCGCTCTTTTTTGCTGTCGATACCACAATAATTTGTTTAATATTAGGTTTACCCGTTGCTTATTGGATTGCTCAAATAGCACCGCCGAAGGCGAGAAATTTGCTCCTCATTAGCTTTGTGTTGCCTTTGTGGACTTCTTCCTTACTTCGCTCCTATGCTTGGATTACAATTCTCCGTCCTACTGGTTTACTAAACAGTTTGCTTACCAGTGTAGGCTTGCCTACTTTAGATTTACTTAACAGCAGTCCATCTGTATTGATTGGCATGAGCTACAGCATGCTGCCCTATATGGTTTTAATTTTATACGCCTCTTTAGAAAAACTAGACAAGCGTTTGCTAGAAGCAGCAGCAGATTTAGGTGCAAATCCCGTACAAGCTTTTTGTAAAGTCACCATACCCCAAACCCTAACTGGAATTGCTGCTGCTTCTTTTCTAGTATTCATCACTGCATTGGGGGATTTTGTCAATCCAGAATTACTTGGTGGTGCTTCCAGTATGACAGTAGCGCGGTTAGTTTATAACCAATTCCTGGGAGCTACCCAAAATTGGGGCTTTGGTTCAGCTTTAAGTACAACGTTAATTTTAGTTGTCAGTATTGCGATCGCCCTTTTAATTAAGTTCAGCGATATCACACCTAAAAGATAATGGGGCAATGGGCAAGGGGCATCGGGCATCGGGCATCAAGTCTAAGCAATTGGTGATAGGTAATTTTTCCCCTTCCACTCCCCATGCCCCTAATCCCCACTCCGTGGGGGCCCCAAGTTCCCCACTCCCCACTACTTCCTCTTTTGTTGCGAAATTGATAGAGTATAGGTATGCTGTTGTGGGGATAACTCACCCACATACAGAGAGTATTTTCCCTGTTGCCAGTAACCAGAAATTTCTGGCTTGTTTCCAGCGTATTTATCTGCTAGTACACAGAAGCGTCCTCCAGGCCCGTCAATTAAGAGTGTTGGCTGTCCACTGCCTTCAACTGTTAATCGCAGGTAAGGCAGTGACTTTGTAACTTGAATAACTTGATTAGGTGTAGCGTTAATGTTACCGCAGTTACTTGGGCGTGTTCCCCCAGACGTGCCATTAACAGTTAGCGGATCAGGTTGAAAATGGGGATTAATAGACACCACTGGTGTCTGGGCCAAACTAGCATTGGTGAGTGCCAAACTCATAACCAACATTCCCAGAACAACCATAAACAACGTACCCGTCTTCATCTTAAAATCTCGGTAAGTGGGAAACCCCGTCTATAGGTGATCCGGGATGGAAACGACACGTGCAATTAAAAGGCGCGGTTCAGACATCCTTTAAGTACTGTCCCCTTAACGGGGATAATAGGCAGGGGATATGTACTCATAGACTTTAGAGACGAAGGCAGAACATTTTTGTTCCTCAATCAGGTCGTCTAGAATTTATTAGTAAACATTAGACAGCGCTTTTTAAAAATGCGTCTGCTTCAAATCCCCTTAATTTATGATGTTGTTGGTTAATTCGTGAAGGGTTAAACCCCTCACACTTAAAGCATGGGTTTTCCGTTGTTTGTCTACCCTGAAATCAACTGCAAGCTCGTAGCAAAGAGTGCGTTGAAATGTACTGAAATCAAAATATATGGGGATTGATGGGTTAGACCCCTTACTAATTCGCCAACAGTATCATTTATTTATGGGGATTTCCCTGTTGTCTGTTGCCTGTTCCCTATTCCCTTTTAAAAATGCCAACAACAAGATTTACTTGGTATGTTTGTTTAACAAGTGTTATAGCTGAGGTAGAAATTTATGGATCCTAAATTTAAGCAAGATCTACAGAATCGCCTTCAACAGTTGGAGGCAGAGATTCATTCCAAGTTTGTAGTAGATCCCCAATCAAAAGAAACAACCCAATCATCTCAGTCGGCTTTTTCAACCTTCAACTCGCTCTTTACGCAAAAAATACTCATCTGGTTCAACAAACTACCGAGAGTAGGCAAGCTTGTAGTTTTGGGTGCGGCAGTTTTATTCAGCTTTGCCATTCTGCAAGCATTCATCAAACTTATTGCTTCTGCGATCAGTTTGGCACTCTTGGCATTACTAGTGTACCTTGGATACAAATTTCTAGTGTCTAGTAGCTCTCAAATTCATAAATAGCGTGTTCTAGCCACGCCAAGAGTGATGTAGAAATAAAGTGATAGGGAATTATCTCAATGGCGACCCCAATTGTGAGGACAAGTACTAATCAATCTAGCCGATCCCAAGCACCAGGAGTATCTAAATCGCTCCCCCTAGTGACTAGGCGCATTGCCGCTTGGTTAAGCGAAATCACACTGGTGGTTGCCAGTGGACTGCTACCTTTAGGCATTGGTGTGTATGCTAATTCCAGAAGCGATCTCAACCGAGTGCCACTCAGCCCATTACTGGGAGCAACAGAGAGAATGATCGCTCACCCCTTGGCTCTGCCTATAAACTATGGCACTCGTAATGTAGCATGGCCCACTAATTTCTTATGGACACTAGCTATTTTAGCACCTTTAACACTCTCATGCTGGCAACTATATTTACTAGCCAAAATTGGCAGCACCATCCCCAAAAGTTGGTTTGGTGTTCGAGTTGTTAACTCACTTGTTCAGCCCCCTGGTTTGGGGGCAATTTTGCTACGAGAAGGAATTGGTCGTTGGACTGTGCCCATTTCCATCGCCTATGTCCTGTGGCGCTACAGCCTAGCGTTTCCCAATTTGGTGGTTTTTACAGGGCTAGTCACTGCAATACTTCTGGCAGAAGGAATAGGCTTGCCGTGGCAGCAAGGACGTCGCGCACTGCACGATTGGCTAGCAGGTACGTACACAATAGATGCTACAAGATCTTTGTCAGCCTCGCTCTTAAATGAAAACAACCAGAGTCAATCCCAGTTCACGGAAGGAGATGAGGAAGCAGCGATCGCATCAATTGTCATGACACCAGAGCCAATCCAGCAGCCTCAAGTCTGGCACAGGATGCAGCAAAACCCAAATCTGATCCTGCTGCTGGTGGCGCTCTTTAGTATGGCTACAGTCTTGGCAACTTTAGTAGGTACTCAAATCTACATCCAAATTCAGCAAAATCAGCGGGCTACTGAGGAGCGCAACGGCCAACAGTTTCTCGTCCTCGTAAAACGGTTAAATCCTAACTCTGGTGCTACCAATAAAGAGCGCCAAACTGCAATTCTGGCTTTAAGTACCCTTAATGACCCGCAAGCAATCCAGTTTATTGTCGATTTACTAACTAAAGAAACTGACCCCATCCTACTTGGTACAATTCAGCAAGCTTTGGTAAGTGTTGGACCCAAAGCCATCCCTGATTTAAAACACATGAATCAGTTCCTTGTCAACGAGTTGGATACAGACAAAAACAAATCCCAACAGCCAGAAGAGTTGCGACAAAAGCATTTGTCTATCAACCAGCAGGCAATTAGCAAGATTCTAACTGTCTACAGTGGTCAAACTAATGGAATCGATCTGGAGCGGGCCCAATTGAGTCAAAATGGCTCACAGAAAAGCTCTTTCAACTTGATACTAGACAAAGTTGATTTATCAGGAGTGAAGTTCAGATCCGCAAATCTTAACCAAGCAAGCTTTAAGGGTAGTAACTTCCGAGGAGCAGGTGAAGATGGTCGCTGGGATACCGATGACGACTGGATTGCTGATTTAAGCCAAGCTCAGATGAAACAAGCCAATCTCACTGATGCTAACCTCAGCCGTGTTTTAATGAACCGTGCTGATCTGAGCCGCGCTACACTCAAGGATGCCAACCTATCCAATGCACGTCTGATTGGTGCTAACCTCAGTAGCGCCCAGCTAGCAGGAGCCAATCTCAATGGCGCAATCTTGGAAAATGCCAGTCTGACAGGAGCAGATTTAGGACAGGCAAACTTGAATGAAGCCGAACTTTACGCTGCTCATCTCGGTCGTGTTGTTGCCATAGGAACACAGTTGTCATTTGCCAACTTAACAAGAACCGATTGGCAAGGGGCAGACCTGTCAGGAGCGTATTTGAATCATGCCAATCTCAGCAATGCGAACCTCAGCGCCACTCGCCTCACTGGTACTATTTTACGCTCTGCAAACATGGAAAACGTCAACTTGCGGAATGCCGACTTAAGTCTTGCAGATTTACGGGGAGCGCATCTGGCTGGATCTGATTTTCAGGGAGTCATTCTCTCTCCTAGTAAACAAGACCCAACAGATCAATTTGTGCAAAAGCCGACAATAGGGGCACAATCTGCCGTAGTCCAAGGAGTTGATTTTAGTCAAGTCAAAAATTTAGATCCTAAGCAACTAGCTTACATTTGTACTCAAGGAGGCATTCATCCAAATTGTCCTTAAAGTTGTTAATTGTTAGTTGGTTAGTTTAACAAAATAGTGTGAGGAGTCGGCAAATGATGCAGTTTAAGAATTTAGTATCAGTTATTTTAGCTGGTTCAGCTTTAAGTTTTGCCCAATTTACCCAACCAGCACAAGCTCAAATAGCATACGGTAGCTACGTTGGTGTTGGTCCAACAGTTGGTCTTTCAGACGGTGCGCAGATTGGGGGGGTGATTGCTTTCCGCTACAAGCTGCTCAAATTACCAGTTTCTTTCCGTGCTCAAGCTCTAGTTGGTCAAAGTACAGCAGTTGTACCAACAGTGTCCTATGATTACCCCCTCAACTGGCAAACCGACGCCTATTTGGGAGCAGGACTTGTATTGGCTGGAGGTGATACACATTCCCCTGTTGGTAATAAAACCGGCTTTGCCTTGCAACCAGGAGTTGACTACATTGTACCAAATAGCAACACCGTTATTTTTGGTAATGCCATTATTGGTTTTGATACCTATAACAATGGCGGTGGGACAGCTTTCGCAGTCCAAGGTGGGGTCGGTTTGAGGTTCTAGACATTAGACATCTGGTGGAAATTAATTATGCGTTACCCAGAACTCTTGTAGAGACGTAGCATTGCTACATCTTTTCCACTAGATGTCTATTATTTAAGGAGTCGGCACATTTCTCTTAGCTTTGAATCAAGGTTTGAATGCCCCAAACTGATATCCCAGATTTGATAATTTCTGTCAATGGGTAAGTCCTATAGGAATCCTATTTGAATTTTGAAAAAATCTAAGTATTTGTAGGGTGTGTTAGGACGGTAGTCCGTAACGCACCTTCTATGGGTCTTGGTGCGTTACGCTAACACACCCTACGTATATTTCAAAATTACTTCTTGTACTCCAATAGATCCAGAACTGCTTGAGAAATTACCTCACTCACAACCTGATTTCCTTGGAAGTTGAGGTGGATGTGGTCTTGATACAAGGTTTTAATGTCCTTGGTTAAGTTAAATTTTGGTAAAAAATCTATATAAGTAATTTGCTGCGCTTGCACAAACTCATTGAGGCGCTGACGTGCTTTAATTTCGTAATCGCGGGGTCCTGGTTCGCCGATTTCCCGTAGTAAGGGAGTCATGACTAGCAGGAATTGGCTATTGGCTTGATGTGTTAGCGTTTGAATTTTGCCAATTGCTTCAAGATTAAAACCAACGCGATCGCCTCCTTCATCATTCACCACTTTCATTTCTGGTATCGGTTTTGGCTTTGACACATAACGCTGGAAGACCTCCACCAATGCCAAAAGCGGTTTTTGATGGGGATAGTTGCGATCGCGTCCCACGGGCACTGAAGTGGGAGCAGTAGCAAAAAAGTCATCGGTATTAATCAGCAAAACCACTACTTGGGCGTTGAAACTGCCAAACTGCTGTAAATAAGCTAATTCATTTCTGGGTCCCCAAGAGTTGGCTGAAGCATTGAGTACTTCTGCTTGCTGGAATTTACCCTTCATTGCCGCACTTATTGAGTGCGTCATCAAGCTGGAAATTGTATGAGCCTGATCAGTCCACCAGCCACCATTAGCGATCGAATCTCCTAAAAGTAGTACCCGCAAGGTAGAGGATGAAGGCATCTTTTGGATTGCCTCACCTCGCATCGAATACTCATTAATCTTGATCCGATTACCAAAACGACGAGTACACTGGTTGGGGGCTAATAAATAACCAATCTGCTCATCCGCAACGTAAATCAGAGGATTGCCAAAGCCAACTGTGCGTAGTCCTATCTCTAGCACCACCAACAATCCGACAAAAACTGTTAAAATTATTACCAGAGCAACTTGCACAGTTCAATACCCTCAAATTAAGTCATTCTTAGAGAAGACAAGTGTTTCATTTTATACTATACTCTAATGATTGTCTGGTGGGATAGGCAGCGATCATGATGCAGAAATTGTAAAGCTTAAACAAAATCTTATTATGAACTTCGCATAGCATGGGAGCGAAAGGAATACAATCGAAACGGGCAAATTAGCAATGCAACACAGGAGAAGCACAAAGCTATGTCCGATTTAAACCGAGGAATCATGAAATTTGAGGGTGCTGATTCGCCAAAAGTAGTCACCATCTCAACCGTGCTGATCTTGGGCTCAATTGTGGCGCTGATTATTTGGGCGCTACAAACAGCCTATGCAGTAAACTAGCACAACGCATCAGTCTTATTACCCAGAAGCTCAAAAATCAAAAAAGAGCCAGCGGGGAAGGACACCTTCTTCAATGGGTTCGTCTGGTAGCCCCGAAAGTTGAGACATCTCAAAATCTTGAGATGTCTCAACTGGTATTTATATCGGGGTGCTCTAGCTACCCGTACAGAGGCGATGCAAAAATGTAAAGAATGGTGGATGTCCAATATATTCCAACTTTCTACTACACTCCTTTAACCTATTGGGACATAAGGCTGATCCTTACAGAAATAGCTAAAATCCAAAATCGAATATGTCTGAACTCTGGGGTATCCTAGTTATTTTAATTGTTTGCCCTCTTTTGGGTATGCTACCGCTGATTGCCATGATGACCCAAGCTTTAAGCAAGCGGAAATTAGCACACATCGGTACTGCTAATATCAGTGTCTCAGCTGCTTTCTACCACGGTGGTACATGGGTAGGGATTCTGGCAGTTTTTTCAGAAGCTTTCAAAGGCATAGCTGTAGTCCTGCTTGCCCGATCTTTCTTCGGAAGTGGCTCAGCTTGGGAATTGATTGCCCTAATTACCCTTGTACTAGGTCGATACTGGGTAGGCAAAGGAGCAGGCACTACAAACGTTGTCTGGGGATTTTTGGTACACGATCCATTGTCGGCAGCATTTGTATTGTTGCTTGCAAGTACCAGCTTTACCATTATACGCTCCAGAAAACTCGCAAAATTTGGAGTTTTAGTTGTATTTCCCCTGATTGTAGCGATCCTGCACCCAGAGGATTCATCCAGAATCTTGGCTGCTGTTGCCCTGGCGGCTTTACTTGGCTGGATCTATACACAAATGCCTGATGATTTGGACTTAAAAGCCGAAGAAGCGCAAACAGAATCGCAAGCAGCGTTTCAATTTTTACGCGGCGAGCAAACTATTTTATCTCTTAATGACGATTTGGATGCGGCGCTATTCGGCCACAAGGCCGCTAGATTATCCGAAATTAAGCGATGGGGTTATTTAGTGCCACAGGGATGGGTACTGGCTCCGATGGAAGACCCGGCATCATTGATAGAATTTCTTCAGCTATCGGATTTATCTCCACTGGTGGTACGTTCTTCAGCAATTGGAGAAGACTCGGAACACGCTTCTGCTGCTGGGCAATACCAAACGATTCTGAACGTCACCACCAAAGATGGGTTGCAACAAGCGATCGCCCAAGTTCGGTCTTCCTACAATAATCCAGTTGCAGTGCAGTATCGACGCGATCGCTCTGTAACCGAAGCAGGAATGGCAGTACTGATTCAACAGCAAGTCCAAGGAGTCTTTTCTGGTGTTGCCTTTACCCGCGATCCCATGACTAAACAAGGCGATGCGGTGGTCATTGAAGCATTGCCTGGAAACGCGACGCAAGTCGTTTCTGGACGAGTCACACCAGAACAATATCGTGCCTTTGTTATCGAGACGGAAAATTTTGCCTCTGTACAATTAGAGGGGGAGGGGAAAGTACCACCAGCAATTATCAAGCAAGTGGCATACTTATCTAGGCATCTAGAAGAACGTTACTATGGCATTCCCCAAGATATCGAGTGGTGTTACGACGGTCAAACGCTTTGGGTGTTGCAAGTTCGACCCATTAGTACCCTGCTACCTATCTGGACGCGCAAAATTGCTGCTGAAGTCATTCCCGGACTGATCCGCCCATTAACTTGGTCAATTAATCGTCCATTGACTTGTGGCGTCTGGGGAGAAATTTTTGCTTTGGTGCTAGGTGAACGCGACCTTGGCTTGGATTTCAACCAAACAGCAACGCTGCACTATTCAAGATCTTATTTTAATGCCTCTCTCGTAGGAGAGATTTTCCGCCGTATGGGTTTGCCTCCTGAGAGTCTGGAGTTTTTAACTAGGGGAGCCAAGTTGAGCAAGCCGCCCTTAGAAACCACGTTACGGAATCTACCTGGACTCGTAAGGCTGCTTGTGCGGGAATTTTGTTTAGAGAAGGACTTTAACAGGGATAATCGCAGACAGTTTACTCCTGCTTTATCTCAATTAGCTGAAGAATTAGTGGATGATCTTGAGCCAGCGAAACTGTTGGCAAGAATTAACCTCATCCTAGAGTTACTGCGTAGTACGACTTACTACAGTATTTTAGCTCCGTTGAGTGCGGCGTTGCGCCAAGCAATTTTTCGGGTAAAGGATGAGGAAATTGATCATAGTCTTACGCCAGAGGTGGCGGTGTTGCGATCGCTTCAAGAGTTAGCCGCAACTGCCAAACAGGTGTTACCGGAGTTTGAGCCTGATCAGGTGTTTGAGAAGTTGGCGCAAATGCAAGAGGGGCAAGAAATTCTGGAAAAGGTTGAGACATTGCTCTCTTCTTACGGTTATTTGAGTGAGGTAGGAACTGATATTGCGGTTCCTACCTGGAAGGAAGAACCTCAGCCTTTAAAGCAATTGTTTGTGCAGTTTATGCTCTTAAATGAACCGCAGAGGCGCAACGAGAGGAAGAAGAGAGGGTTTGTGCAGCGGCGTGTAGATCTCAAGGGAAAGGTGACGGAGGTTTATTCAAGGGCTTTGGCTGAGTTGCGTTGGTGTTTTGTGGCGTTGGAAAAGGTTTGGTTGAAGTCGGGTTTACTTGAGCAGCCTGGGGATATATTTTTTCTAGAGTTTGATGAGGTGCGGCGTCTTGTTGAAAATTCCGAGCCCGAATTTGTTGAACATTTGCAGGAATTAATCCAACTAAGGCAATTCCAACTAACAGAAGATAGTCGGTTAAATCCAGTACCCCTTTTAATTTATGGCAATAATCCTCCTGCCCTTATCCAAACTATTTCCCTTTCCCCTGACCATATACTACAAGGCATTCCCGCCAGTCCAGGACAAGCGGAAGGAACAGTAAAGGTGTTACGCAATTTTCAAGCTTTGCCAGAAATTGATCAGGATACGATTCTGGTAGTGCCGTACACAGATTCTGGCTGGGCACCCCTACTAGTTAGATCTGGAGGATTGATTGCCGAAGTTGGTGGGCGACTTTCTCACGGGGCAATCTTGGCCCGCGAGTATGGCATTCCTGCCGTAATGGATGTCCGGAACGCTACCTGGCTTTTGCAAGATGGTCAAAGGGTAAGGATTGATGGGTATAGGGGTACTGTGGAAATATATATTGACTGTTGGGGAAGTACTACCCACTAAAGCCGATTTTGACAAAATCGCTGCTACCCTTCAACTTGATGAGGAAACTCAAAAACGTTTGTGGCAGCAAGCTTTTCTGTAGTTGTTTAAGAGCAACACTACATATACTTCAAACAACATAGTTGAAAAATGGTGGACATTCTTAGAGTTTTAAGAGCGCTTTTGCTTTGTAGCCTTGATGGTAAGTAGTAAGACAAAATTAATTACACAAACTTTGACCTGAAAACCTTATCCAGCCTAGAACCTAATGTGTAATTATTTCTGTCCGATTACTTATAGATAGTAAATACGAGTGGTCTGGAATTGGGAAACAACTCTCCCGCTTGCATGAGTAGTCAAATGCTGAAAGAACTTCACTTAAAGCTAGTAGGTCCGGCTCCCAAATTTGATGTTGAATTTGGTGATAGACTCAATATTATTACAGGGGATAACGGACTAGGTAAGAGTTTTTTACTAGACCTTGCTTGGTGGGCG
>Ga0209611_10013236_pt1 | contig 11379 bp, 9 predicted proteins | sample S1TSphgellanicum_3_FD_187693 | JGI IMG/M metagenome (GOLD analysis project Ga0209611, IMG submission 187693) | Host-associated microbial communities from peat moss isolated from Minnesota, USA - S1T2_Fc - Sphagnum magellanicum MG (SPAdes) (version 2) | ecosystem: Host-associated > Plants > Peat...
GACAAAGGAAGTAAAATTATAGAAACCAAGCCTATTGCTAAGGTAAAAATTGCTAGTGCTTTAGTTAACATGGTTGATGTTCATGTGACCATTCAAAGTAAAGCTAGTGAAGAATATGTGTTCAAAAATTAAGAATAAAAATTTTAAAAATTATAGTTGATTAGGAAGCAGAAGAAAAGTTGAAGAAGTCTATGGTGGAAACCATACAACAAATGTAAGTAGCTGGTCCACCACTTGACATACCTACCACTATAGTAGGAGAATGCACTATTACTTGGGCTAGGATGTTAAGTTCAATAGAACCTATAGGACCAACATTAGCACAAGAAGTATTTTTTACAAGTCTCCAAGCAAACTTGTATCTATTGAAAAGATTTTTAAGGATCATATTAATAAACAAATGTTGGAAACTAATTATACTATCACGGGCATGAAAATAACCAAGTTTACATGATTTTGTAAACCAAGACAAGAACAAAGGCATGTTTTATTACAAGTCTAGATTGTGAAACAATAAAGACAAGAACAAGAACACAACATGTGTAAAACAAGAATCTAACATGATTTTATTGAAAAACGAAACAAAAACAGAACAAGTCTGTGACAAGAAAACATACGCTAGAAGAAATCTTCAAATATATGACTAAGTTTATGACTAGAATTTCAATCATAAAAAACAAAAATGATTAAGAACCTTAAAGTCAAATTGGACAAGTCATTGACGACAATAGTTGTTTAAGACATGACGTGGCACATATCATCTATTAGTCATAAAGGACATATGTGAAGTCATTAAAATAGTTTAGTCATTGAATATTTATTATTTACTATTATAATTGAATTTTATGTATTTTTAAATAATATGTATTTTTAATATTTATAGTAATATATTTTTACATTCATACTTTTTATTGCATTATTTTTTTATCCTATCAATTATTGACATGTGTCATTATTTAAACTAGGCTAAAAACCTAGTTTAAATAACTAAGTAGGACACCTAGGTAACCTATGTAAGTAAAGAATCTTTAGTCAACACTTCATCATTGACCACAACTCATGTCATTTTTAAGGTTTGATATTTGAACCTCAAGGATCGAGTCCAACTCACTTACTATCAAACCACCTCACTTATTGTAAAAATAATTTAGTGTGCATTCAATTTACACCATACTTCATTTAAACATTATGCAAAATTTCAAATAATTCATATATTATTGATAAATTTTCCAAATGAGAACATTGAAAATTTATTCTTGATTTTTTTAATAACGTATATACATAAAAATATTATAAATTATTTGAATTCAATTTCTTTTTGAATATCGTTATTGAATACATTTCATTGACCATTGTTTGAAAAAACAATTCAAGTTCACATGATTTATAAATGAAAATTTCTTTGTGGTTAATATAATAAGAAAAAATCCATAAATCAAAAATTCATTTGATTCAGGAATTTATAAATTATATTATTTACATTTCAATAGATCATAATTTTTCTAATATTTTTGAATTTAAACATATATGATATGTAATTTATCAACATGAAAGATTTATAATTGGATTGTGTGTATATATATGAAATTATAATTTTGTGCATTTTTACACACATAATTTAATATAAATGAATAGAAATATAATTTTAAATTATATCTTGAAAATAAATAAATTTATTTTATACATATGTTATTGAAATTGATCTCAATTTTTTAATAAAAATTTAATGTACAAATAGTTATATACTTCCCATATTTTATATTTCTATCATTAATTGTTTTACTTATAAATCTAAAAATAGATCATATATCAAGTTTATTCTATAAAATTTAACTATTTTTTAATATTACCTATATGTACATTATTATTATATTTGTCAGAATATTAATTATTAATTATAAAAATATTATGCAATGTGTTATAATTTCATATTATGAATTATTATCAATGTTTTAATCATATTGTAGTCATTTAAATGCCATGTCATTATTTTGAAATCTCTCTACAGTTTGCATGAAACATGTGGACATGTAACATCATTTGGTGAAACCCACATAAAACTGGAATCCAAAATCATGAAGGTCATTTTTTAGTCATGGAAAAAACCACATGAGCATGATAATGCAATTGTTTTGTTTATGGGACCCAAGCTGAAAATAAAATACAATTTGACCAAAAATATTTACACGTCATTATAAAACACCTAACGTCATTTTTTTACTCATCAAATTGTCATATTTGTTGTGAGCACTAATTGAAAACTACGACTTCCACATCATCTTATTTCATGTTCATATAACTAATTATTACGATAATGGATGGAAGATGGTAAACCAAATACACATGTCTGATAGGAGTTCATCCATGTAGGATTATTCCAATAGGTAAATGACTTATGGACTTTACATGTAAGAAATGAAAGCATATAATATGACTATAATCATTGATACAATCATGTATGACACCTAGTCATTGTTTGACTAGTTGTATAGGACACAATTTTTTCTAGCGATACTCAAAACTAATGTTGAACAAACTAAAAGTAATGGGGAATTCTAATTCTATATATACCCATTGGGCACCTAACTCAAGGAAGTTTCTCAAAAAACTTTCAACTTACATGTGGCCCATGTTCACCCATGTGCGCCCATGTACACCCATGTGTGAATTATGAGTGAACTAAAAGTTAACTAAAAATGAACTAGAAATGAATTAAAACTTAATTAGAAGTTAACTAAAAGTGAATTGAAACTAAATTGGGTACAAGTTCACTACAAGTCATGGATGAACATTCATATGAATGAATTCCATAACATTAGCATTTGTGACATATATAATGAACCTTGGGTAGTTACTCAAAATAACACTAGACCTAAGAAAATATCTATGGCAAAATTTGAAATTGGATAAACCATAGATTTACAATAAACTTACGACCAACAAAATAACCTAGCCTATAATTTCTAACAGTAGCACAATAGTAGTTGTTATAAATAATCATATGGCCATTATTCAAGTACAAGTAGGAAAAAACACTATTGGTGATGTACTTTTGGATGGAAGGTCAAAGGTGAATATAATCATAGAACAATTGAAGGTTAAGTTAGGACTACCTAAACCTAAGCCTACACCTTACAATTTGCGGATTGTAACTCAAACAATAACAAAACTAGTAGGATTGATCAAAAACCTAAAGATGTATGTGCATGGTATACCATACATAGCCACCTTTATAGTCTTACAAAACATTGTTATTCCATGTTGTTCAGTGGACCATGGGTCAAGGATGCCAAAGTGGCACATGACTAAAGTTTGAATAACATGATTACAATACAAGGGAATGGTATCATTAGAATTATAACAATGATTAAACATTTGGGTACTAACTTGAAAAGACCATAAATATTTACATTATGCTTTGATTATCAGAATGTCATCACAGATGAGGAAGAAGACTCGATGTTTGTAAATGAACTTGAGTTATTTTCTACTAATACAATTAGTTTACCTTTAGAGGCTGTGAGTCTAGTTGTAATGAACATAGTCCAGATTGAGAGAATAACAAAAATATTAATTTTTGTTATAGAGCCTACCCCAAACCACAGAGGTAATGTAGAAATAGTCATCATTAAAGAACTTAAAATAAATATTGAAAACAAGGTGTATCTTAAGACTTATTATCACCATAGACTCAATCAAGTATAGATTAATGAAACATTAACAAATGTCAAAGTACAAGAATTATAGATTGTAGGCTCAACATTAACCAAAGACCAACAACTATTGAAGATCGACCTTGGAATAATGGACAATCCATAGACAATTAAGGTGAATGCCCAACTGGTTGAGGAAAACATGAGTTTTTAAAAAAAATTGTTGTTGGAGTACAAGGATGTCATTCCATGGACTTATAAAGACCTAAAAGGCATACCTTTATAATTGGCACAACATCATATGGAGTTGGACACATCAATTCCACCAACACATTAAACTAGGTACAAAATGAATCCCAACTATGTTGCAGTTGTTAAACATGACATAGACAAATTGTTAACACCCAAATTTATACACCCTATAGAGGAAGCAACTTGGTTATCACCAATAATGGTAGTTCCCAAGAAGAATGGAAAACTTAAAATTTGTGTAGACTACAAAAAATTAAATGCAGCCCCAAAGAAAGATCCATACCCATTACCTTTTATAGATGAGGTTGTAAACACAATTGTAGGGCATGATGCTTATTCCTTCTTAGATGGATACTTTGGATATACCATAATACAAATACAAAATAACCTTTGTAACAAATTGAGGAGCTTTTACTTGGGTAATGATGCCTTTTGGAGCGAAACATGGACCTCTTACTTACCAAAACGTTATTTGAATAGGACCTTCAGAAATTATTTAGATAATCATAAAGATTTTTCTAGATGATTTCAATATTTATAGTGACATGGGTATTCATCTACATAAACTCAAATTGTGCTTCTAAAAATGTAGAGAATTTGGGATTAGTTTGAACCTAGATAAATGTGTTTTTATGATATTTTCAGGGACGATATTAAGGTTTATACTATCAACAAAAGGTAAACTACCAGATCCTAAGAAAATCCAAGCCATAAATCAAATGCTTACAACCACAAATCCACAATAGATTCACGTATTCAATGGAATGGCTTAGTTCTATAGATGCTTCATTAAAAAATTCACATTCATTATGGTCCTAATTACTAAACTTATGAAGAAGACAAAACAATTTATGTGGACCTAAAGTGCTAGGCAATTTGGGAGTTGATAAAGCAGAAGTATACAAAAACATTTATTCTTATATTTTCAAATTGGGATATAGAGTTTCATGTTCATGCAGATGCATCATTGTTAGCCATAGGTGTTATGCTAGCATAGAATATGACAAAGAAACATGATTAGCCTATTGTTTATGCTTTTAGATTAGATGAACATAGTAGAGAGAAACTACAATACCACAAAGCGTGAAGCTTTAGTAATGGTATTCACACTTCATAAGTTCAAACATTACCTACTTGATAATAAGTTTGTGTTTTATGTTGATCATATGGTTTTGGTCTATCTATTGAACAAACTACAAGTTTTAGGTTGTATTGTTAAATGACTATTTTTGTTTCTAGATTATGAATTCATAGTAGTACACAAGCCAAGACATACACATGTAGTGGTAGACACATTATGTAGGCTAAAAAAAAGTTGTCCACTTCTTGTCCAAATCTTGTTTTTTGGCTAAATTCAATCCCTTGGGCAATGAAACTTGTTGACAGGTTTGAGTGTTGTTATTTGTGGATCTATTAAGACCCTTTATGCTATTTGTAGGGGGGTGAAAATTTGAGCCCCTTCCATTTGAGATGTCGAAGCAAATTTTTCATCCATTGAAGGATTTGACATTTCAATGGCCACGTTCTTTGTTCATCCATCTGGGATATGGGTTGGTACTTCCATGTCATTTAGTGGTGGAAGGACAAGCCCACCACATCGGGGAAATAAGGCCTTCACTCATGGATGTGCCTTTGAACACATTACAATTCCAACTCGCCCATTGCCATCATATCAATAGCCCAAATGGAAGAGCATTCTATCTTTGTGGTATGAAATAACATTATTGTAAAATTTACATTCCACTTTCCCTAACTTGTCCTTTGGTATCAAATACCATGGATTCCACACGTTTTGCTTGCCCTCCATCAATAAAACACTATACACAAGAACAATAGGCTTGATTAATATAATTAGGTATTCAACAATAAGATTGGACTTCACCTTCAAAGTTACAATTGAAATTTAGCACCAATTGCAAATACAATAGGACGATCTGAAATTCAAACACCCATAAAGGTTTCACCCTTCCTTCCTAATGTATATGACAATGGTTGGTGTTAAACAACACAAGGCCCACACACCCCAAAGGAGAAAGTGAATATTAACATGCAAGGTTTACATTTTATTACAAGGCAAGACCAAATTTTGTTACCAAATCAATGGTGGAAATCAATCCACTATCAATCGAACAACCAACATCCAAAAACATGTAGCATGATTGAAAAAAATTCAGTCACCACATGATTGGCGATGGAATGCTTTTAGTTGCCATTCTTGTAGTGACGAAAAACTTTTGGTCATCACATGCTTGGCAATCAAAAACACTTTGTTGCCAATCATGTGGTGACTGAATTTTTTTCAATTGCCACACGATTGATGATTGAAAATTTTCAATTGTCGTAGGGTTGATGATAAAAAAATTTCGATCATCACAAGCTTGGCAATTGAAATATTTTGGTTGCCACAAGGTTTACAACAACCAAAACAAATGCATTTGCATTTACCGATAAGTGTACCTTGGGTACCCTAAGAGTGCTTTTGACTTAGATTGACCCTATATTGACATGCATAGGGGTGCATCTACATCAAGATGCGTTCGCTGCATCATGACGAATGCATAGATGTAATGACAACCCTACCTAAAAGGACTAATTTGAATTTGTTTTTGTTTTTGCTTGTAAATTTCAAATGAACTTGAGTTCAAACACATTGTAAGGACTAGAATCTTACCTTTTTTTTTTGTATTCTTGACAAATTTTGGCTCCATCTCCCAATGAAAAGCAATAAGGGCTTTCACATCATAATTCTTCCAATTTTTTTTTACTTTCTTCATCTCCATTTGCTTCACCTTCTTTCAACCTTCACCATTTTTTTTTTTGGATGTAACCTTTTTCCGAGATTGTTTTTTTTTGGCTTCAAATGGTGTCACAGCTTGAACATTCTTCTCTTGGGTGTCTTGAAAATTGTGAACTTCTTCATTGATTGATTTTTTCTTGCGCACAAATTTTTCTAATCTTTCCAAACCCACTCTATTTGAAAAAATGATTTGAGGTTAAGATGGGCAAATTAACTCTTGTAGCTATGGGCATTTGAAGAGATGAATTAAAAGGCTGAAATGAATGAGGACCCACATTTGACACCCCATTTTCATGAAACACTCCAACATCGTCCATATCCCAAGTAGAAAACTCAAAACCTTCTTTCATCATTCACAAACAAACACAAAAGTTCAACAAGAAGAAAGTAAAATGAAAAAAGATGAAATAGAAAAGGAGAAAATATAGGGTTTGATCTAAGGTTTAGTTTGATCCTACAATGTGAATTTCATCAAAATAATAATATTTCATTGTTGTAACATTGGCCCTGAGGGTTGCAAATTGACCTCTCAACTTGATAGGTATCCATTTTCAGCCGTGGGGCCAAGCTGGGGCCATAAAGTGGTAGATTAAAATCATTTTCAGCCTTGACTCCTAGTGTAAAGCCCTCGGGGCTGATTTCAGTGAATGCACTAATAGGAATGTTCGATTTGATTTGAGCTGAACTTTGGCCTCGACTCCTGATGCAAAGTGGGCCTCAGTATCAGGATGAGAAATCTCACCTCATCCAGTGGACAGAACAGCCAACTGGTGCACTGCTGGGTGCTGGTTCATGCTGGCCCAAATGATGCCCTATTGGTAGATGAAGGGGCCTACATTTTTATGTCGATAAATTGTGCACATTTCATGTTCATAAGTGAAATCCTAAAATCAAATGAAAGTCAAGTATATAGATTGAATGTAAAAATATTACTTGCACAATGGGCAATATGGGAACTTCCATAAAAGATTCTGTGATCTCTCCCACCTCCCCCCTCTTAAATCTGTCCTAAAAGGTCTTGTAAAGGTTTATCCCAAACCTAGGTCTAGGTTTAGGCCTTAGGCCAGTTCCAATTTATTCTTGAGGTGGTTCAAAATTGATTTTTCTTATTTTGGTGTTCCCATTGGTTTTTCCTTATTAACTTCTCAATGTGTTTTCAAGTTCTCAAAGAGTTTCCCAACAAGGTCTGAAAAGTGACAATAGGGAACAACTAGCAACAATGGTCTCCTCTCACACATGGGCCTATTTGGGATTTTATCCAGCATAAGGAACAACCTAAAAAACATCACAACATATTTGTGTGATGATCATTTTAGTGCTACCATTGGAGATGCTTTTATATATTAAAGCTTAGGGTTATGACCTAGGTCCTTACAACTTAGACATAAGACCTTAAAACTTAGAAACTGTAAAATTATCAAAATCTAGGACTCTTACTTAACCTTGTAAAAAAAACCTAGAACCTGTAAAACAAACCCCTTATTCCCTAAATGTCAAGGTGAACCAATTTAGTCTTTTCACTGTTATTTTGTCTTCGTTTAATGTTTAAGGGTTAAAACTTACGACTGACTGGATCCAATCTAGATCCATGTAAACTCATCAAGTCCAGTTCTAAGGTTAGGTACAGGTCCATGTGGAACCATTGGGTCCAGTTCTTGACCAGTTCCAAGTCCATGTCGACATGCTGGGTCTGGTTCTTAAACTTGCATCTAGATCGTGACCAAGACCCTGATAGAACTTGAAACCTTGAAACCAGCCAACACTGGTAACAATCCCAAAGGTCAATTGCCAACTTACCATAGTCTTTTTGTTTGTCAAAATGTGAGGCAAAAGATCAGAATCTAGAGTTTCTTGAACACATCTAGTTAAGATGATCCTTCAACCAAAGATATTAGACAATTCTTTTATTGGCCTTGACCACCAGGGCAAGGATATTGTGTTCAAATTCATTATAGAGTATAGTAGCTTAAAGGATTTTGGCCCCCAGTTAGTAGGTCTATTTTTATACGAGGATTTTTGAAACATGATATTTTGGCTTGTGTTGAAACTTGAGATCAGTTATAGAGTTATGATGTCTTGAAAGATTTTGATTTCTTTTAGAGGATTTTTTTGAAGATTATATTTTTTCATGGTGAAATATTTGAATTTCCATAATTCTTCTTTTGCCTTAAGATAGTTTTCAACTTAAATAGCAAGGCTACAGTGTGTGACACACCCCTTGTTGAAGTAGAGTGTAATTACATTGCTAGGTACACACTATTGTTCTTGGATTAACTTTCTAGTATCTACAATCTAAAATGGATAAATTAATAAATCAATAGTTTGCATCATTCACACTTGGTGTTAGGGACTCTAGTGTTGAGTCATACTAGTACTTTAAGACTTAAACTTACTTATCATGAAGATTTTATGTTAAACCAACATTCACTTAACATTAAGGTATCACCCATTTAACATTGGGGGCCACCTAGGATGCCACCTAGATTTTCATTTAACATTGATTTAACATCAAGTGTGAATGCACCTTAAATAGTATTAAGGACCATCCCCTATCATTTCATTTGTTGCAAAACTGTACAACAAAGGTTGAAATTGAAAAAGTAACTTTCCCCTTATTAAAATTTGATGTGGGCATTTGTCCTTCAATCCAACTATGTATTTCTAGCATATTTGCTAGGTGTTTTTACATAAAAACATCAATTTGTTACAATATATCTTGTGAAGATTTTACATGTGGGACAAGTTATTCAAAATTTGTAAAAAAATCATTAAATGGTTCTATAAATACTTTAATGTTGCTTTAAAATGAGGCAACTATATAATTGAGAAATATTTTCAAAATAATAAATAAATTAAGACCATGGGAAAATCAAAATATATTAGACAAAGTAAAAAAGCACAAGTGTTTCATAATCAAACAATGAAACATAAATGTTATGATGTTGTATGCAGTTGTCACATTTTCTGCAAATTAATTCTGAATAATTAATTTTTACAACATATGTATTACACAATTCAACTTTTGTTTGAGCTTCTTGAGTAATTCCAACATGAAGACCGATGAATTTCATTTCAAAAAAAAAATACTTGAATTGAAAATTAAAATTTCATAACACCATCAATTGAAAAGTTGGAATATTTTGCAAACTTTCAAACCTCTGTTTCAACTTGTAAAGATTTTCCAAGAAAATTGCTCTGCAATATTTCACAACGTGTTATTTATTTGTTTATTTATATTCGTTGAATTCAAAATATTGAATTCATAAATAATAAATTTGCTTGGTTGAAACATATAAAATGTCAACCAAACTATTTGCAACAAAATAAATATTCCCTTTTTATTTTTATTTTTTGCATTTAGATGAAATTTTGCACAGAAAAAACATGATGTCAAAGTTTTGATGCCATGGTTGTTTGTCATTTTATATCAGGTTTTTTTTAAAAAAAATTGTCAAGGAGGAGGACTGGGCCACAGTGAACCAGCAACTACCAGTGCACCATCCACTGGATGTCCATTACTACTTAGTTGTGGATGAACCTCAACTGAGTTGATATTTGGTTTCACCTTGGTAACCAACTCTGTAGGAAATAGGTCTCATATATATAGGCAGATAGGTAGGAAAATAGGCAACTTCCAGGTAAGTAGATGGTTTATACTTTATACATAGCTAAGGGCTGTTCTAACTACGTACCTACTAACAACCTCCTTGTGGGAAGTTAGTAGGTAGGTAGAAAAAAAAAGTAACTGAGCTAACCACCATGGTTAGCTAGGGAACTGAAACCCAACAGAAAATTATTTTCTGACTATTTACCATTCATCCTTCATGGTCCGCTGCTGGGTGCTGGTTCACTGTGGCTGGAGAACTGGGAATCATCCACAAGAAGAATGACCCAAATTTTGGCTAGAGGTCACACAAGAAAAATTAAAAATTTTTAGATTCTTGCCTAGTTCTGGCAATCACTAGGAACTCATTGCCTAAATATGAAGACATGTGACTTTTTTTTCCCTCCAAATATGGCGAATTTCGCAGTTGTTTTTCTTTTCTTTTCTTTTTGAAAAAGCTCTTGAAAAATTCACACTGGGTTTTAATTTATTGCTACAGTGTGAAAATCGCCATAATAAAAAAACACTGATTTACAGAAAATCTAAATTTCCTTTTGAAGAAAATGATCATAAAAGGGTTATTTTATTATGATGGATTTTGGAGTCTAATTTCTGAGACCATATATGTATATAAATTTGGGCTCTGCGTTGCTTTGCACTATCAATGATGACGATTAAATTTTTTTTATGGACATAATAATTTTGCTGTAGTTAATTTTTTTCTTTTCAAGAGATAAATTTTTATAAATTTCACTTTATGTCATTTTGTTTCATTAATTTTTTTTTCACATTCTTGATTTGATAAGGAAAATGCCAACAAAAGTCCAATTCATTAGATAAGTTTACAACAAGATACAAATAGACCCCCCCCCAAAACATTGAACGAGTGTAAGAAAAACAAAAAAAATACAAACTAACAAAAACATTGAAAGGTTACAAGACAGGGAAAAAAAAAAAAAAAAGATTTTAAATTGGAATTTCATCTATGACGAATTATTGTCCAGAATGACTTTGGAATTGTTGAATGACGATCACCAAAATACCCATCCTACATAAACCAGTTCCGATGAAAC
>Ga0209611_10013237_pt1 | contig 11379 bp, 9 predicted proteins | sample S1TSphgellanicum_3_FD_187693 | JGI IMG/M metagenome (GOLD analysis project Ga0209611, IMG submission 187693) | Host-associated microbial communities from peat moss isolated from Minnesota, USA - S1T2_Fc - Sphagnum magellanicum MG (SPAdes) (version 2) | ecosystem: Host-associated > Plants > Peat...
TAACTTACCTCCTATGCATCATTTATAATTTATAATTAATAGATCTATTTTCCAAGCTCAAATACCTCAAATCCTAAAATTTTATGTCAAATTGTCATTCATTTAAACCAACCTTTAAAGGTTCAACATTGTGTTCAACTTAGCTGCAGACCAGTAACCACTTGAAATATTATTCTTAACACATATGTTATTCAAATTTAGTTTGCCTTAGCTCATTAGAAAGTTAACTACAAGGCGCACCTTGCCACCAAATCTTAAGCTTTGCAGATAAACTAGTAAGAAGTTATGCTACCAAACCCGAGAGGGTTTGAGAGATTTTTTTATGATTCCAACCTCCCAACACTATCCCTATTCACTTCCATTCTTTCAAAACTATTACAAATGTCCATTCTACTTTCCTTCTTTTTCCCATCTACCAAGATTAATCATTCTTTTCATACGCAACCAGGTTGTGGGAACAAGTATTCTCAAGATTTGAATTCAAAATTATGTCCGGGGAAAGAGAGCCTCAATGATCTGAATTCACCTTCTTAAAGAAAAGAAGAAAGAAGGAGGTGAAAGAAGATCTCAACTTGATGGCCACTGGAAGGTTCCAATGTTTAGTGGCCCTTGGAAGGTTTCATTGCTTGGTGACCTTTGGAAGGTTCCATGTTTGGTGGCCCTTGGAAGGTTCCATTACTTGGTGGCCCTTGAAAGGTTCCATGTTTGGTGGCCCTTGGAAGGTTCCATTACTTGGTGGTCCTTGAAAGGTTCCATGCTTGGTGGCCCTTGGAAGGTTCCATGCTTTGGTGGCCACTAGAAGGAGAAGGAGAAGCACGTTTTCCCCTCTTCCCATTTTCCCCCAACAAATTTTACTTAAACCTTCATTTTTTCCATTGATCTTAAAGTTTTACTTTATTGTGATTTTAGGCTGTTATTTACGCATTTCCTTCCTTTTCCTTGATTTATAAATTACAACCCCGTAGCTCGATGTAATAAGTCCTCCACACATTCATTGTTGATTTGATTTTGATTGAAAATCTATTTTCCTTTCCTTGAAATTATGGCATCACATATGGCCACGTCTTACGAGCCTCAAATTGCACAAATGAATGAAAAACTGGTTCCAGAAACATCTCTAGATTTGACATTGACGTAATGTCCTCATGATGAAGATCCTGAATTTTGAGAGGTGCGCATTCATCTTGAAGTTGAACCCCCTCGAACTTGGTATTATCACATTTTTCCAAACTTTTGCACCTTGGTGATTTTGTTGCAAGTTGACCCCATTTTTAACGATGAACCTAAAACTATCTGTGAAGGTTGTTATGAGATTAAAGACACCTCTATCTTCGCGAGGTCTTTAGTTCCCGACATTGGACACTACCGTTGGTTATGTGGTCGAATTTGCCAACTACTTCCTAATAGCAAGGCGGACTACCTAGTTTGCACCATTCGACACATCCTATATTTCTTGTCGTTATAACCTATCGTGCTATAGGTGTAGCTCATTATCTTCTAGGTGGGATTGCCATTGCCATCCCACTGAGGCACAACCCATGACTCAACATGTAATTACAGTTCCTCATTGAGTTTATCCTTACTTTAAATAAATGTTTCATTCACTACGACACTCACGTTGCCATTGCCATCTTGTCACACTATTTATTTAATCATTAAATTGTCTTGAATTAATCTTATGTTCATAAGGCTTGAAGATCGTTTTATCTATAATGGACCTTTCATTGACACCCCTTCAATTATTTCATGAATCTCAAACATCCTTGCTACTCATTATATACTAAAACAAAACCAATATTTTGCTAAACACCACAAATTCTGGTGTCTGTTTCTACCCTCAACCTTCTAGAGATTTCTCACCCTTAATAACACAATTGAGGTTATAAAACTATGATTACTAACTTTTTGTTGAAGAAAAGAACTAACCCAACACCTTATTCACCAATATCGTATTTCGGAAAAGAAAATAACCCCTCCATGCAACCACACGCATTCATCATTCCTTATGAAGTTGCTAAAAGCCTTTAATAACCTTACCACATTCAAATAACCCTAATGCAACTCTTAAAATTGAAACTACCGCACATGGTTGTGTTGGTATGGCTCACACCACACAAGATTTACAACTCTCAGAAGTACAAAATCCATGTTTGGAGCAAGGAACATAGTATTATCAAATTCCACAACATTAAACAACAATGGCATATAAATTTATGGAAAGCTAATATCGCATTTTCTTACAACAATTATTAATGGGGTGCAAGGAATTCTTATGATGGTTGCACACTCAACAAGATCTGTGCCTATAATTTCGATCGAATATCTAATATCTATAAGGAATGAAGGAATCCCTACATGACTAGTTGAAAATAAATCTTTTTACAATAAAGTTCATATAAAACTTGTTGAAAATTTAGAAGGAAATCAATATAATGACTTTAAAGCAATATTTGTTAGTTCTCACTACTATAATTCTTAGTTTTTCAAATAGTTCCTGTTGACTAATTGGTTTTTCTTGATTAGTGAACATGTACATTTTGATTAAAGGTTAAGGGCTTGAATGACATGTGTATCTTTTGACTAGTCAACTTGGTTGAAATGACCTATTTGACTATTTATTAACTTGGACATCTAGTCAAATTGAACAAAAACTTAACCACCTTGATCAAAATGGCTAATGATGTTTAGTCCATTGGAACATTTCACTACACCAAAATGCTTCTTAATTCACTATGGGTTTCATTAGATTTTGAGTGAATTTTGACATTTTTTACCATGGTGAAACTGATCAACCCCCTAATGAACGGGGATTAATTGCTACGAACTGCGAATTTGTCCACTAGTGCCTAATGAAATATAAATCTATCAAGCCATTTCACTTACTAATTAATTAACTAGGTAGCATAGAAATCAATTAAATTTTAATTATTTAATATTTAATGTAATATTTAATATTATTGATAATTTCATGATTTTCAGCCTATGAATTATTGACATGTGTTATTACCTATGTTAGGCTAAAAATCTAACCTATTACATTGGCCATGTAATCAACCTAAGTAAAAATGTACTCTAAGGAATTATATATGAAAATATTCGATCAATTTAACATTGTTAACCACAAACACACCATTTGTGAGGTTTGATCCCTTGACCTTTAAGATGGAGGTACCTTTACCATGTAGCCACCACACTTGTTGTGATAATGTATTACATTGCATTTTATTTATCAAATATTTTATTTTAAACATTACAAAAACATAAACTTTGGAAATCCATATCTTATTAAGATTTTGTTCAAATGAAATTATTAAAGTTTAATTTAAATTTTTTTCAATAATGTACATAATTACGTTTATTTCCTTTTGAAAGTGTAAAATCAGTTGAACAATTTTTTTTTGGAATATCACCATTCAATAACATTTTAATAACCATTCTTTTGAAAAAGAAAATGCTTAATAAATGGATAAGATTTTTGTTAATATAATAATATTACCTATGTTGGTTATTTTCAGTTATTCTAGGGTTGTTTTTCATTGTTCTAAGTTATTTCACCCTACATTATTTACAGCTTTTTATGGCTTTTATTAGTTTTTTTAGCTATTTTGAGTTATTTCACCTTAGGTTACGTTTAATTATTTTAAGTTTTTTTGTTATCTAAAATTATTTCACCTTAAGCTATTTTTGACTATTATAAATTTTTTAAAATTATTTTATGATTTTTTTACTATTGTAAGTTATTTCATTTTAAGTTATTTGCGGCTATTATGAGTTTTTTTTGTTATTATAAGTTATTTCATCTTAGGCTATTTTCGGCTATGTGAAACTATTGTTAAATATTTTTAATTATTGAAGGATATTTCACCTTATGTTATTATTGGCTATTCTAAGTTATATTACCATAGGCTATTGATGGTTATTTTATTATTGTTTATTGGTGGTTATATATTCTATTGGTGATTATTGGTTTAGTGGTCGTTGGTGGTTATTACATTGGTGAATATTCTATTAGTGGCTATTAGTTACATTTTTATTAACAATTATTATATTGGTGGTTATTAACAACTATTTTATTAATGGTTATTGATAGTTATTTTATTGGTGGCTATTAGTGGCTATTAATGGTTATTTTAGGTTAAATTGTCATAGGCCATTGGTGGTTATTAATGGTTATTAGTGGGTATTGGTGACTAATTACCATAGGCTATTGGTGATTATTTTATTAGTGGTTATTATTAGCTATTCTATAGTAGACTATTGGTGGTTATTTTATTAGTGGTTATTATTAGTTACTTTATTGTAGGCTATTGGTGGTTATTGATGGTTATTCTATTGGTGGCTATTTTTTGTTATTATAGTTTATATTATCATAGGCTATTGGTAGTTATTTTATTATAAGATATTTGTAATTATTTTTCATAGGTTATTATAATTATTTTAGCTTAGGTCATTATATTATATTTTAGATTATTTTAAATTGTTATACTTTGGATAAAATAACTTATAATAACCTAAAGTATAACTTGAAATGACATATATTAACTTAAAATAAAACAACTTAAGGTATAATAATGTATAATAATTTAAGGTATAATCATTTATAATAATTTAAGGTATAAGTTAAAATAACTAAGATAGCTTAAAATACTATAAGGTATATCATAAAGTAGCATAAGATATTTAAAACAACAACATAAAAATAAACCTATTTAGCATAGTAAGTTATAATAGTGAATTATGTCAACTAGTAGTGAAACACAATGTTTGCATAGTGATATTATAATGAAATCACTTTAACCAGGGTGAAATCACAAAAATATAATGAACTTATTTCATTTTTAAGATCCCATTGTGATTTAAGCTAATGAACTACACCCCACTTTTGTACTAGTGTTTAGTCAAGTTGGTCCAACCATTTTATCAAGAGCCGCACATGCCCCCTTAAACCATTACTTTATTTTTTAAATCTTATTAAAAAAATTTAAACAAATCTTTCAAAAAAAAATTTTAATCTTAAAAGTTTTCATAATATTATTATGTTAAGGTGTATATTAAAAAAGATCCAAAAATATATCATTAAAAAATATTTTCAAATTGTGCTTTTAGTGTCAAAACTACTTGAAGTTGTTTTTATGCAACTTTTAAACAATGGTTACAAGAGGTTAAAACTCTTTATACGAATTTTTTTCATTCATTAAATTGATTTTATTTTTTTATGACATGTACATAATGTATTCACAATAACATTATATTATATTATATGTGCATATATATATTTTTTACAATCCAAAATTCAAAAAATTAAGCAATGGTTACAATTGTTTTTTGTACATGTTAATATGATTGCACCCAACATAAACAACTGACACCTCTAGTCAAAATGGCCAAGGGTTTTAGTCAAGTAGAACATTTAATCAAGATGGCCAATGTTATTATAATCAAATGGGGCAATCTATTTACCATATTTTACAACCTTCCCACCTACCAACCTTTGTACTTACCTACTTATTACAACCTACCAACTTACTTATCTAACTTTATATTTAACTACCTACTACAACCTACCTACCCACCCACCTTCTATCGGTTTATTGACATGCCCACATACCCACCTATTAATTATTACCTACCTATTTACTTAACTACCCACCCACATACCTCCCTACCTACTTACTTACTTACCCACCCACTCACCCTCACACCTTCCTCCTACAACATACTACCTACATACTTCATAATTTCACAGTGATGTGTTGAGATAAACATGTGAAATAAAAAACTTGACAAAACTTGAACACCTTTTGATGGTGTGGTCCATTGGTTAAAAATTTGGTTTATCATTGAGGAGGTCAAAGGTTTTTTATCCTAATACTTGTAATCTATGTATATGTTTAAGGGGTTGAAGTAGGTAGGCTAGGTTAGGCTACCAGCTACCTACCTACATTTTTACAATCTACCTACATGTTTGCCTGCCTACAAATTATTTTTTATAATAATATTAAAATAAATTATTTTAAATCATTTGACTAATCAAATAGTCCAATATTCATCAATTAGAATGACCAATCAAATGGTCTTTATTTTGCTAGTAAAAAAAACCACCTTAGTCGCACTAGACATGTTTAAAATTGACTTGTCCAAAATGATAGGGGGTCTTTTTGGCCCCCGCCTTTAAATCTAGTTTTTTTGACCAAAATTTCTAGTTTGAAAAACCAAGAATTGTAGTCATGTATGGTACCAAAAAACTTGTAGCATTAGACTTTAGTGCGAAAATACCACTGAACTTATTGTTAATAACACTTTCCATAGTATAATTACTACAAAATCTATGCCATTAGGCCTAGAAGGAAATCCTCCAAAACCCCCAAGGGGTGCTACAATAGAAGTTGTGCAACCTATAGTACCCTATTCCAGGCCTTTCATGAAACCACTAAATTATCTTGAGTATAAGAAAAACTTTGATCTAGATGTTCATGTATGAATATTCAAAGCCACTATCAAAGCTAACGGTGAAATGGTAGATGAAGAAATAGCCAATTTGTTCAATTTTACATTGAGAGATAACACATCTAATTCATGTAACAACTATATGCGAGATAATCCCAATTGTAGATTTGCAGATTTAGAACAAGCTTTCTATAGATGTTATTGGATAGTACAAAATGATGAACATGTATATCTACTACTAAAGAACCTGAAATAGGAATCCACATAAAGAGTTGAGGTGTACTATGAAAGACTACTAAAATTGGGTAATAATTTATAAACACATACTATTTACAATTTTTCAACCAAAGTATTCCGATTAAGATTATAGTCTTATTTACGCATTACCAATGTTGGAATGAAGTGTGAGACTTTGCAATAACACAAAGAGTCAGCGTTAATCTATGAAGAAGGTATTTCTATGCTTGAAGCACATAGTGCACTTTCTATACCATAAACCACAGGGATAGGTTACGTAGCTATAGGAAACCAAATAGCCGCAAAACAAAGTATGTACTATACTAACTATCATCACACAAATCACAATGTGGAGACCTGCGAAAATAAGAAGAAGGAGATTCATGTTATAGCTATTACTGGAGTTACCACTCAGGTTAGTAAACCTCCAATACCACTAAACTATCCTTGTCATATTTGTGGAATAGTGGGTCACAAATTGACAATTTGCCCAAGAAATTACCTACTTTTACAATTGGAAAATGGACAACTAGTTGGGCAAGAATTCCAAACTCCATAAAACTTACAAACCTAACAAAACTTCAAGAAGTACCTTCTACTTCTCCAAGTAAAATCATTTTTGTAGAGGAGATTTTTCAAGATATCAGTAAGCAGATGTTGGAAACAAATTATACCCTGAACCTTGGACAATTGATAAAAATAACAATAGATTTGAAAAAATACTTGTGGCAGAAAATGAAAACTAATAAACCAGATATGAACACCAAGGCAGTAAATGAAAAAGCAATTACATTTGTAGTACTTGATATTAGCACAACAATAGTGGCCATATATAATCACATGGCTATAATTCAAGTATAGATTGATAGAAATACAATTGGTGATGTTCTCTTGGATGGGGGATCTGGGGAAAATATTAACATAGAATAATTAAGAGCTAGGTTAATATTACTTAAACCAAAACCTACTCCTTATAATCTGCAAATGGAAAATCAAACTATAACCAAACCAATAGGATTGATCACGTATTTAAGGATGTATGTTCATGGTATACCATACATAGCTACCTTTACAATCCTATAGAACATTGTTGTAGATTCCAATTATTACATGTTGTTTGGTAGACCCTGGCTCAAAGATTCTAAAGTCACACATGATTGGGGAAATAACATGATCACAATACAGGGGAATGGTACAATCCGAACCATAGTTGTGATTAAACACTTGGGCATTAACTTAAAAAGACCAAAGGTTTTATTGTGCTTTGATTATAAGAATGGCATTATAGATGAGGAAGAGGATTTAATATTTACTAATGATTGAGCTATTTTCTATTGGTACAATTAGTTTGCCATTAGAAACTCTAAAGACTGTGGTAGTTAGTATAGTACAAACAAAGAAAAATATAGAAACCATAGATGCCATAGCAGAGCCCTCTTGTAATTCCAGAAATAATGTCGAAACTATCCTTGATAATAAACTTGAAGTTAGTTTATAAGATAAGGTGTATCCTTTAACATATTATCACCACATCTAGGTCAAGTGTAAATTGACGAGACACCAACAAAGATTCAAATACAGGAACTACAAATTGTAGGTTGGACATTAATCGAAAAACAATAGTTGTTGCTAATCAATTTGGGAACAACCTAAAATCCTCATGCAATAAAGGTGGATGCTTAGTTGATTAAAGAAAGCCTAAATTCTTTGAAGAAGCTATTACTGGAATATAAGGACATATTTGCATGGACTTACAAGGACCTAAAAGATGTACCTCCAAAATTGGCACAACATCATATTGAGTTGGATATAGCAATCCCACTAACACATTAGGCAAGGTATAAATTGAATCCAAACTATGTTGTAGCCATTAAACAATATATAGACAAATTGTTAACAACATGATTTATCAAGCACGTAAAAGAAGCCACATGGTTATCACCAATTGTGGCAATACCCAAAAATAATGGAAAATTTAGAATTTGTGTAGAGTTCATAAAACTGAATGTAATTACCAAGAAAGATCCTTACCCTTTGCCATTCATAAATGAAGTTTTGAATACAATCATAGGGCATGATGTTTATTCCTTTTTAAATGGATATTCTAGATATCATCAGATATCTATAGCACCAAAAGACAAATACAAAACAACCTTTGTAATAGATTGGGGAGCTTTTACTTGGGTAGTAATGCCTTTTGGAGTTAAGAATGGACCTCCTACTTATCATAGGGTAATGAAAAAAACAGGGATTATTTAAACAAATTCATGAAAATATTTCTAGATGATTTTATGGTTTATAGTAATATGGACATTCGTCTACATAAATTTATATTGTGCTTTTAGAAGTGCAAGGAGTTTGGGATTAGTTTGAACCCATATAAGTGTGCCTTTATGGTATTTTCAAGGATGATACTAAGGTTTATTGTTTCCAAAGAGGGTAAATTACCAAATCTTAAGAAAATCCAAGCCATAGTTTAAATGTTTATACTTGCAAACCCATAATAGATTCAGGTGTTCAATGGAATGGTTCAATTCTATAGATGTTTTATCAAGAATTTTGTATTCATAATGGCCCTAATTACCAAACTCATGAGGAGGACATAACAATTTCTATGGATGTCAAAATGTTTAGCAACATGGGAACTTATTTAGCAGGAATATGTAAAAGCACCCCTTTTGATATCTCTTAAAATTTTGGGATGTTGAGTTTCATGTGCATACATGTGCATCTTTATTAGTTGTAGGTGCCATGTTAACTTAAAATTTAACAAGAAAACATGACCAACTTGTTGTTTATGCCTCTAGATCACTAAATAGTGCTGAGAAGCACTATAGTACCATAGAACGTGAAGTATTAAGTTCTGACATTACCTTTTGGGTAATAAGTTTTTTTTTTATGCAGATCATACTTTGGTTTATTTAGTAAACAAACCACAAATCTCAATACATATTGCCATATGGTTATTGTTGTTTTTGGAATATGAATTTATTGTAGTATACAAACTAGGCCATACACATGTACACTAATAGAAAATGACAATTTTGCAACTGGTCCTTGTGACTAATTTTTAGTTGCAACCGACATTTGCAACTAAAATCCTAATAGTCGCGTTGGACAAGTCACATTGACAAACGACATCAAATTTTGGATGAATTAAAAACATTTTTAGTCGTAAACGATTTACAAATAAAAAGTTTATCCCATATGTTCTGGCTTTCATTCTCATCTTGAAAAGTATATAATTAAATAGGTAAGTGACAACAAACTAGTTAACTAATGAACTAATAAATCAACTAATTAACTACTAAAAATAATTATTATTTAATGAATAAAATATAAAAATAAATTAATAAATTGTTAATTAACAACTAAATTATAAACTAATTATCTATTTATAGTAATAATCATCAATATATTATGATTATTCAATTAATTATATTATTAATTATTATAAAATATTAAATAATTTATAAGCTAAATAAATAGCAATAATATTGAATTTAAATTATATATTAACTATAATGATCTATCAACCAATTTGATTAACTAATAATTAATTACTTATTAATAACTAATTAATCACTATTTCATAACCAAAAAAATTAGTATAATAACTGAAATATTCAGTAATTACTAATTATTAACTATTAATTATAAATATTTAGTATTATTTTTATTTAATAATATAATTAAAACCTAGCCTAAGCTAACTACTTTATTATTATTATTCCCATTATTATTTTCGCTTTAATAGTTAATAAGAAATATAAATGTAAATATTTAATAGTAAAAATAACATTAATTCAATTATTATTGTAGCTAGTTGGTAATCAAGGTTAACTATTTTATTTTTATTATTCATATTATTACTTCACTCATTATAGCTATTTATGAACTATCACAATAAATATTTCATATTTTTAATATGTGTATTTTTCCTTCCAAAATAATTTTTGCATTTGTATAATAATTTATTAGATTTCCATTTTAACTACTACTGTAATTATAATAAAATAAAATAATAAAATAAAAATAAAAATTATATATCAGTAATTGATTATAATCATTGAGTAATTCATAATTAGTACATATTAATTATAAATTTGAAACATAAAAACTTAAAACTATATATTATTTTTCTTGGTAATTATTATAATATAGTAATATTTCATAATTGATTACTTATAATAATAATAATGTAATTTGTAACTAGCCTAAGTTAGCTATTTTATTATTATTATTATATGTGATTATGTCACTTGTGAAAGCTATTATGATTAATTTTGTTTAATAAATAAAATTCTTAATTCTTAATAAGTACATTAGTCATTTAAAATAATAAGCATATAATCATATAATAATATATATTTAGTAATTATTTCAGTAATTATTTTTCCTATCATTCTAATATCATCATCATTATGATCATTTTGTAGTAAAATATTACTGTTTTAAAAATTGAGTCAAAGATAATTTTGAAATTCAATTTTTTATTAGATGTAATTAATATAATACATAATATAATATAATATAATATGATAATGAGAATAAATGTCATTTGTAATAATTTAAAGAAGTATAATAAGATGGTGTGGATAAATTTGTAACATGGGCACAATATATTTGATAAATATCTTACATAAAATTTGAATATATTCAAAATATACACTAATTAGTGTAACCATAATATCA
>Ga0209611_10013240_pt1 | contig 11377 bp, 9 predicted proteins | sample S1TSphgellanicum_3_FD_187693 | JGI IMG/M metagenome (GOLD analysis project Ga0209611, IMG submission 187693) | Host-associated microbial communities from peat moss isolated from Minnesota, USA - S1T2_Fc - Sphagnum magellanicum MG (SPAdes) (version 2) | ecosystem: Host-associated > Plants > Peat...
TTCACAATTGGTCCCCTGGTAGGTGATGCATGTTACCTCCCAGTTTCTGCAGTTAATCCTGCTCAGACCATGCAAATGATATGACATGTATGCACTTCTGGGGTCATCACAATTCATTCTTACCAGCCAAATGGTCATTTAGTTCAATCAAATTTGCGCTTTCTCCTGTTATTCGAACTTGTGTAAGGAAGATCTGTTTGCCGGATGCAAATTTGGTAACTGGAGATTTAAAGGTGTTGGAATCCATTTGGGGTAGCATCATTATGTAGTCTAGCACTGATAGATCTTCATCTCAACACTTTGTGTTGCTTGTGAGAGTTCTCCAGCCAACTCATGTGGGTATATGGTATACCTCTAGATAGACAATGTCATAGTTGAAGATGGCAGCACAACCTCAAAGGATGGGGAACTGGACAGAGGAAACAATGAGACTAGCAATCAAAGAGGTGAAGACAGGGAGTGATTCGATGTGCATAATAGGGGAGAAGTATAACATCCCAGCATCTTCAATCTGAGACTGGATCAGAGGGAAGATGTCATCAAAGAAAAAAGGTCCTTGCACTGTCTTGTCACAGGAGGAGGAACATAACATTGTGGATTGGTGCCTCCAAATACAGCAAACAAGCCATGGCATCACCTTTTACATGCTGCAGAAAAAAGTGGCAGATATTTGTCAGGGAAGAGAGACACCATTCCAGACCTTCTACCACTAAAAAATTTTTGGCACTAAAACGCCACTGAGTACACTAAGTGGTGACTAGTGGTGCGCCATATTGATCCTCTGCCGAAGCTAGTTAACTATAGTGATGCATGATCACTGAGCTCACAATAGTTAGTTAACTATAGTGGTGCATATATGCGCCAACACATTATAGGTAGTTAACTGCAGGCAGGACTGGGACTTTGCATACCTAATACACATATATCAGTTCATCCATGTCCCTCACAGTACCACACTCACAGACGCATCGTGAATCCTCTTTGGTCCTCGGGATAGAAGAAGTTGAAGAAGAAGTCACTGAGCTCACAATAGTTAGTTAACTATAGTGGTGGTCAGAGGCTGGACCTTATAGGCATAGTTAACTTAGTGGTTGTCACAACCCGAGGATGAAAAAAATAGTTAAAGTAGTTAACTACCGTAGTGGTAGAAGGTCTGCACCATTCAAGGATGGTGTACCAGGCAAACGGTGGCTTGAATGGTTTAAGAAACGGCACCCCTGTGTGAGTATTGAACCAGCTCATGCATTTAAAGGGAAAAGGCGACCTGAATTGGAGAGAGAAATTTTAGCTGGGAGGAAAAAGAAGCTGCCATGGTTACTGCCAATGACACCACCAATGATGCTACCAATGATGCATCCTATGTCTCTCCCATTATCTGAGGCCGATGGCTTTGCAATTGTTGCAAGAGACTGATACAATGGACACAGTGACGTACCAACCTTGAATATGCAGGAGGCACAAGATAGGCGTCCCCTTCCCCATATTCAATCAGCAGGGGATATGGGGATAATGGCTGTTAATAATGGAATGGAAATGAGTGCAGGGATGGGAATTGGAATGTGACATGGGAAGAAGGTTATGCACAGTTATACAGTCTTACTATTGCACTTTTGAGAGCAGAAGACTACATTCAATACCAGCAAGATGTGGGACACAGATTTGTCATGTAAATTGCACCCTTGTGCTCCTGCAGGTATTAAAGCAGGTCTCCTGTTTTGATTGTTGGTGCTATAATGAACTAGGTTTATGGATGAATGGGTGTACATTCACCTGCTTATATAGGCTGGACAGTGTGGAATCAGTTGCTTTGGTATTTCAGTGGCAGCTACAACAACTGAATGGGGCCAGTGAATTGTAAAATCTGTTTTGATGTATACTTGATTTGCTTTGGTGAACTTTGCATAGACAAGTTACATCCTTTTGACAGAGTCTACATGTGGACTAAGTGTATAGGCTGACTAGGTCTTGCTCATTGTTATTGACAGTTTTTCTGGGTACTGTTAGGTTTGTTTTCTTGTATATAAAATGGCGCTACAGATTGACTAGATCTTGCTCATTGTTATAAATAGCTTGTTTGACTTATGTATGTTTTAGATTAGATTGCCTGCATGTAAAATGGTTCTGGAGGATCCCTCTGTATATGCTTCCACCTGAGACACCAGTGTGAGAACCTACACATTACAGCTACTGGTACAGAATAGCACCATATGCATAGTCATTGCAGAGTGGATGCAGATTAAGTTTTGTTTCAGAAAAAGGGATATTTTGTATTGGAAAAGGTCTATCTTTGAGACCCTTTCAGAATCTAACCTATCTGTCATGAGGATGGTAGGGTGAGTGGAGGGTACTGCAAATTCAAGAAGGTTGAAAAGTCTTCTCCGGTGAAGAAAACCGTTACAAAATTTGGTGCTTTTTCTTGGATCATTTCATTGCCTGCCTTGCTTTGAGCCCAGCTCAATACAAACTCTCCTTATAGCTGAAAGGGAAAGGAAAGAAGGCTGGCTTTAAAGAAATTTAAATGTATGAAACCTGTGAGGTCTTGTAACAGCCTGGTGAGGACCAGTGTTCTTTGATTTTGTTGATAACCCCTGGTTTTGGTTTTTTGAAGGGAAAAAAAATCAGAGAACCATTGGTTCTAGTTTTGTGGGAAAAATCAGATTGTTGATGAAACCCTGCCAAACTTTATAAAAAGAAAGCACCCAAGAAAGGGAGAGAAATTGAAACAAGGAGCAAGAACCAAAGTCCAGGCAAGCAAACAAGACACAGAACTGCAGTTTTCTTGGATAGTTCTTTGTTTCTTTTGGAGAATGGCAGTTATATATTAGAAATGATTGTCTGTGAATAGCAGTTATCAAGTTAAAGAACCGTCCTGATAATCGGTGGGGCTTTGGTGTCAAAATAATGGTTGGCACATTGTCAGATCTGTCAAAAATATTTATTCAACTTTGTGCAACAGAAGGCCAGCATTAAACAGGTGCAATGAGTTAAATGCAGTTTGGATCTTATTTTTCTTGACCTTTATTTTGTAGGTTTTTTTTTCTTGGATTAGAAATTTCCTCAAATCGTTGAACAATATAGGTCACTAAACTACTCTTATATCAATGACATCCAAGTTGTCTAATGTACTTTTCAAACTATTATAAATTCCAAAACCTATCACAAAATCACAGTGGCATTTTCTTTAAAAGGATCAATATGAACTTATCATTTTCATGGCTTTCTTTTAACTCATTATAGAGCCCAATGATAATTGTGTGGATGGCCAAATACAATGATTGCCACTCACGTTCATTTGCCCTGAAAGATTTCAGTTCATTAAAAGTTTGAAAAGTTTTAGATTTAAACCAAAATGGTTTTGCTACATCACAGAAATGAGTTTGTATGGCATTGTTACAAGAGTGTGCAACATGAAACAGGTTGCAAAGTGTAAACCTTAATACTATGACAATTCCAACCTTTTTCCTTTCCCATGGCAACTCTTTCAACAATTATCAAATGCCAAATTTCACTCAAGGATATGATATGAAGTTCAAAAGTGTAAATTGTGAAGGTGCCAAGGGTTTTTAAATAATATCTTAAACAAAACAAAATCATTTGATATGAAACTCTTCCAAGTTGCCATAATTTTAACAAATTTTCACAATTTTGGAACCGTGGTGATTGTTGCATATTGTAGGTCTAATTTATTGTTCCAAAAGCTTAGTGCATTGGATCTGTGAAATCATAAACAGCAGAGACAAATAATGGGATAGGTGATTGACCAAGAAGCCCAATGCCACAATCTCATCCAGCCATATAGAGCTCAAGTCCAGTCAAATCTATGTATGTGAACAACTAAACAAGGTTTTTCATTTCCAAATAAAACCCTGTCAAATGTTGATATAGTAACAGTTATGTGACAAGATTGCATAATATTCATCAAGATTTCATAAGGTCCTTGGCACATGTATAAGATATTATAGTGGTAGGTAAAGTTCCAAGGCCATGGGCTTTACCAGAATATGGACCCACACGAGGTGGAGCTAATTGCAGCCCCATTCGGATAAAGCCTGTGGCCAAGGGCTTTACCAGAATAAGGGCCCACATGAGGTGCAGCTGATTGCAGGCCAGATTCTGGAAAAGCATGTGGCCAAGGGCTTTACTGTGCATAAAGCTCTTTTCAATTATTTCTGCTGAAGCTGACAAGCATTGCACAGGCACACATTTCTATTACCGTAGACCTATAAGGGTCAAGGAATTGTGCAAAATTTCTACTGATTTTTGGAGAACATTGTCAATAGTCATAAGCCTAGAACATGGTAATAAGCGAAGGGCTCAGTAATAAGCTAGGCTAAGTCATCAGAGTTCAGTAAAAGGTCACTCAAGCTAAATTTGCACAAGATAACAAAGTAATCTCCAACAACAAAACATGTGGTAAGAAACAATGCTATTACCAAGGATTCAGAATATCTATACACTAATTGGAGGAGCACAATGATGGGTTGGGTGCTCAGGAGGAAATCCTAAATTGCATCAGGGTGCCGGGGTTTGCCTTTTGGAGTGCCAAAATGTTGTGTGATAAAAATCACTGCCATCACTACTAGCAAAGCCCCAATAAGCATACTAAACAAAATTGCCCCAGGCTGCCGGGTTTGCACAAACCCATAAATGGTATTTGAAGTGACAAGGATTAAGTCAGTCAGTCCATCACCTGAGAAATCACCAATTACCATGGGTGCAACTGGGGGAAATGGTAGGCTTATCATGGTCAATTGGCTGCCTGATGGTGAAAGCACTACAGCTTCCACCTCACCTGCCACAAGAATTGCCTCTGGCTGCCTGAACTTGCTCAAAGAGATTGTTTCCAAAGTTGGTACAATCTTCTCAGGAGCAATGCCAGCAGGTGCCAATTTGTTTGACCACATTGCACCTGTCATGACTTGCCACTTTTGATGGGCCTCTTGCCCTTTTGAAGGTCCTGTCACTGAGAACAATGTCACCTGCACATGTGATCAAGGAAAGATTTAAGGGAAATTTCTGCTTCAACCTCTATGGCAACTGCAATAAGATTAATGGCAGCTCCACAGCTGTAGTGGTTCTTTCTCCACTGTTAATTGTCAGAAGTTGCCACTTCAAATTTCCTCATATTGATAGCTAGAGAACTTCCATATGACATGGTTGATCGGTGGTAAGCACATCTGCCACATATATGGAATTGCTTAATGAGCCTGATTCGTTAGAGCAAAAAGATGCTTACTTCTCCACGACTGTTCAAGAAGACTACATCCCCATGACTGCGCTTACGGTGACGATGCGCATCAGGCACAGGCAAAAAAACTGGTGTTGCAACCTCCAAAGGTGCAGAAGCATCTAGAGAGTGACCAAAAGCACGAGATGCAAATTCACCCTGCGGGAACATGGAGAATGGAGAGTGCCTACAAATGGACCCATTGAATAACTGCTCTCTAACTGGAATACCAGATGTTGCAACTGCCCAGCATGGCTTGAGAGCTTCCATCATCCCACTGGGAACCACTTGTTCTGTCCCACGGCCACCAACAGCCTGTTCCATAATCACCTCTCTTCAGCATATAAAGCCAAGTATAAAGAAAATCTTTGCCTGCAATTTAGAAGCTCCTGTATTTATCCATATGGCATGATACGCACCTGCACATGGTCTAAAACACCATCGCCATTGACATCAGCATGCAATCCTCCTTCCGCAAGCAAGAGCTGCAAAACACAGGAACACCAAATAAATTCAGGACAGCCTTTTTCTCACTTTGTACAAGCTACTATAACATCCATACATCCACAGAGACTTTATCATCTCCTGGCAGTGAGCAGAGCTTAATGTCACACACTAACAACATACTGAATTTCCATCAAAATTCGGGCAGTAATGAGGAGACTTACACCATGATGCTGTCTAGCTGAACAGAACCTAAAAGACAAGGAGAAGACCCTAGGGGACCAAGAAGAAACGGGAATACAAAAGGAAGAGAAAGGAAAAGAAAAACAAAGTGAGGAAAGAAAGAAAAAAGGAAACAAGATAGAAGCATGATCTTTTGAGGACAATGTGGGCTTTGGAAAGCTCCTGACTCAGAACAAAGAAGAAGCCCTTGAAATAGTCATTCCAAAGGCAGACACACCAAACAGAAATCTTCCTTTGTTTACAAAACCTTTGTGTTGATTTATCAGAAACTGTGAAGAGTAACCTTTTCTCTTCAGAAGACTAATCAAGCTCCACCATTTACAAATAACTCTTATGAGCTACAAAAACTTTTGAGTTTTTGGGATATTGCTAGGTCCAGATTTATGTGCTTAAGAACTCCTGTTTCAAAACCCACAGGACAAGATCAATTACCTTACAAACTGTACGCCCAGTTGCTAAGTGGACTGCCTCAATGCCTTCTTTGAGATGTGCCACCACCACATTTGGAACCCACCAATGAATTGTTTGGTTGGTTATCATGGGTATATACTGCATGGACTGTCATCAACAATCAATGTGTCCCCCATAAGCCTCATCCACAAAGCCAAGTGGTGGGACATTTATAGCAACTCTTAAACACAAATGATCCATAAGATAGTCATTCAGCAAAAGTTTATCCATTTCTGATAGAAAATTCAACAACAAATATCAAGGGTTGGGTGATTAGAGTGGAGCATTTGACTGTTACTACTTTTGAAGCTATATACTGAAATCATGAGAAGTGTTTAGTACCTTCTTGGGCTTTGCACCAAGAGCAAGGTCAACAGCCTTGCCAAGTGCATTTGAAACCTTGTTGCCAGTAGCTTCCTTGCCAGGCAATTGCTTCTCAATTGGCTTTTGAGACAGGAACATTGCTGAATTACTTGGCAACTTCTTCACTGTGTGACGCTGATGCTTCCGGAAATGAGCTAACTCAAACCTAGTGTCCTCCCTTGAGTCCTGCAGGTGCCATGAGAAATTTCAAGTTCTGGGGTTTTTTTTTGAGGGTTAGGAGCAACCTCCCAACACCCATTCTTACTTGAGACCTGTTTCCTATTATTTGCAAAAGCATGCTATCCCAGCATGGAACCTGTTAGGACAGTGTTCAAGTACAGTGGAAGTGACCTCACCACCATTACTGTGGAAAACAATGTGTATTGAACAAATTGTCTGTGTCAGATCAGCCAAGACTTATGCAGCACATCTATTCCATCTTGCATAGGCTTCTTGACAACACAAGCAACAACAATGGTACAAAGAAGCCCACTTACCCAACGGTGAGGCATCACACTGAGCACCGACTCACGATATTCTCGGCAATCAGCCTGCACCAAGAAGCCCTTCCCTGAGTCCTTGATCATGGAGTATCTTGTGCTGCCAAGTGTGATCAGGCAGAACAAACATTTGCCTGCTTCTCCTCATAAATGTTTATCTGATGATAAAGTTCAATGTCTCTTAAACTTTGAGCCCTCGATGCCCTTGCAATTTCCAGAAAATTTTACACCAGAGTGCCAAACTCCACTGACAAGCTCGTAGTTCCTATCCACATTTAAAGTGTACTGGTTCTTCCCCTGAGAGCCCATATTGTAATTATGGGTTGATATTTCAAGAGTCACCAACAATATTGTCCAAAGATTTTCAAAAACTGGGAACGGTTGGAGAAGTTCATAAGCATCTTAAAATAGTCCCACAATGTAGAAGAAGCTGAATGCTGGAAAAGTGAACAAAAATATGATGTTCGACACATAGAAGTGTGCCTAGAGAAGAATATTACTGAATGCAAATACAGGAGGGAATCACAAACCTCGCCTGTGTGCCGAGAGTTGAGAGATGCTGCATCCAGCTTGTAATTGTGTTGGGGTATCATAGGCAATGCAAATGGGTCCCGATGGAAATCCTATGCAAAGAAAACCCATCAATCTGAAACAGCCCAGAAATGTTCAAACATATGATCTGAAGCTAATGCATACCCCAATCTCAAGAAAATTTTCCAACCAAGAAAGATGAACACACATATGGGAGTAATGAACGATCCTGGAGAACTTATTCTGCATGCACCAACTCCACAATTGAAAGTTTTAAATGGACAACCTTACCTCGCTCTTATGGCTCCATCGACGCTGGCCAGTGAGCCCTGCATATGCATAATATGAGAAATGACGCTCCTTCCCTCCACCCTGCTTTGAACTCAAGTCCTCTCCATCCTGTAAAAAGATAGTTTTTTAAACAGGTTTCCAATTCTAGCCCCCTCAAGCAGCATGTTGATGAAAAAGACAAGACCTATTAATGTTGTTAGGAACAACATTGATACTTTGGCAAGAGGAATTTCCTGAGATTGATGCATTGTCATGGGACACTGACTGCATTAGGTCCTGTGTATAAGTAGCACAACAAAAAACTATCATTGGCGTACCTCTTTAGTATTAGCAGGCTGTCGGTGGCGTTCGGCTTCCTTCTCAGTCAATATTGCTTCCTCAAAAGGATCCAAATGGAGCTACACACCAAACATGCATCATGTTTACATTCCATCTTACACATCAACCAAAGATAAACTGGATACGATTCTAACAGCAACCAAAGCAAACTGAAGCATGGACTCACTCATTGCAACATACACTTTTCACTAAAAGACACAAAGGATGCAAAAGAAATGTTCCAAGAACATGTTGGCAAGGTTTGTTGAAACCTTTGGTTTGTAAAACCCACAAACAGAGTGGTATACTCCTCTTGATTGGGTGTTATGGAGGAACTCATCATGGGCATGAAAAATCTACCAGGGGAACAGAACTGCAACATGTGTTCCAGGGCAGCTGAGACATACTGGGCACTGTCCCATCATGCCATATATAATCTGTGCCCTACGATTTAACCCTAGCCAGACTCTGTGCATAACCTTGAACTGGATTGTCAGCCAAATACCTGAGGTTGGACTTCCATACTGCCTCCCACAATGATGAGGCCTGTGTCACCATGCTTTAGTGTGTAATTGCTTATTGATATTGCCACTTCTTTGTGATGAGATCCATGGGGAAACTCATCCTGCAATTGCAACATGAAGTTTTCAAGACCCCAAATGTCTGTCAGAAAGCAAAGATGTCCTGAACTTAGTTTCAAGAGCTGAGACAAAACACATGGATGTTCTTCATCGTGAGTTTTGTAAGCATGAACCCACCTGCACGTCATCTTCCCACAACTTTTTCAGATTATGATCAAAGCACATAATTGCCCATCCAGCAGTCACAACCACAATGATTTTCTTCCTCCTTTCAGTCCCTTTGTAAACACGCTTCACCTCCCCTGCGGCTATAGCTACTGGCCTCCTCCCAGTCCCAACCCTAACATTCTGTGGAAGAAGTGAAACTTCTGCCAAAACACGTGCTTCCTCAAAGCCTTGATTTGCACTTGTCCAACGGGGCTCCAGCACCTGGGAAAGAGATTCGTACAGAAAAAGGTGGGTAGCTTTTCAACAGCCAACCACCTTGCAGCTGTGAAGTCAAGTGCACTTCTGTTTGGTAACAATCCATGGTGCACATAAGAGCTTCATAATGCCATGTGGGGTATAGCACTAGTGGGGACTTTCACAACATACATTAGACTTGCAGCAACTGGAGCAATAACATCCCTTTGGTAGCTTCTGAGAATTGATTCTTTACTTTAGACAACAAAACTAAGAGTAGCTTGAGTAGAAGAGGTCACCTGCAATTTGTTGTGGGTTGCTACAAGGACTTCGGATTTTCCATCACCGTTCAAATCAGCTATCAATGGTTGTGGCAACTGCTGAGATTCATGCCGTATGGGATTTGAGTCATCGATAACATGAAACCATGCCTCTCTGTATGAAAAATTTCCTTCATTCTGCACCCCACAGGAAGATTCATGAAGTGGTTACAATCAAATCTGACCACTACATGCATTACATGAATTGAGAGCAACCAATGGGAGCCAGCATCACAGAATCTGTTAATCCACAGACCCTATTGCATTGCTAGCTGTGATTGCATAAATCCTCTGAGATGATGATCTTAATGTTAGGTTTCTTTCCTTCGGAGATAAAAAGAAACTCCTAATTTTCTAAAAGGATTCTACTCAGCCTTGAACAAATCTCACAACATCATTGGAATGTGTAGCAAGTAGCTTGACCCAAGTGAGGAATCACAAAATACTTACAAAATCCCTAAAATCATATCCATGAGATGGCAGAGAGATTTCCTCCCAAAAAAAAAAAAGGCTTTGAAGGTAAAACCAATCTATTAGTTCCAGCAAAAACAACACTGAAACCACAAGAACGAGTGCGGTAATGAATGTCACTCTCATACAAGTGTGTCAAAGCCATCATCACCTTGATCATAAACAAACAGTGACGAGCAACAGCTGCCATGACACCAAAAAACCCTAAAAAAACCACCAGGGTATCGAAACTTGTTGCTGAGCTCACGGGAAAAGAAATAAGGTGTCAGAAAGAAAGAAGAAAAAAACACACGATCAAGGAAACATATTGAAACAAAGGGGGAGTTGGTTCCACAATTTACTTACTTGTAGCGAGAAAAAGATGGCGAACGCCGCTAGCATAAGAATACCCAAGTCCCTTTTCCTCATGGCGTCGGAAGAGCGTGCGGCTGGCTGGGGACACCAGTGGTTTGGGAGATCTCAACACGACAAAACAAACAAAAAAAAAACACCAAACCAAACCAAACCAAACCAAACAACACAAGAGCTCGGGATTGCAAGGTTGAACTTGTACCCAAGAATTAGGGTTTGTTAGGGTTTGTGCCCCTTGAATATTAACATCTCTGAGTAAAACGTGAGGATTACTTATTAGGCAGTTTTTTTTTTCCTAAATAATTTATATATTCTAAATATTATAATAAATATTTATTTAAGATATTTTATTGAAATTTAAAAATAAAAATAAATTTTAGTAAGTCTATGAAAATTAATTTTAATTAAATCCTTACTAACACATAGTTATGTTGTATAACTAAAGTCCCACACAATATCCCAATTATCATTAAAAAAAAACCTTTGAAAAATGCAAGAGATGAATTCACATTTTTGAGATGAAGATGTTGCACACATTTCAAATGTAATTTTAATGTGGGTTACATGCATTTAGGGAGTTCATCACATGCATCTAAGGACTTTGTTCAATGGAATCACTCATGTAAAAAAAAAACATATACATATTTTCTTGTGAACACTTTCACAATTTAAAAAAACACATAAGTTTATTATGGTGTAAGTTTATAATACAAAAGGCTTATCCCAAGACTTAACACAAAATAATAATATGAAATTATGAAAAAAAAAATTAAAAAAATCCAAGTCCTCACCCACAACTCATTATATATTCTAAAAAAAAACAAATGGGTTATTGTTTTCATTCATGTCTACTAACCATTCGCATTCATTCACAACAAACCATTA
>Ga0209611_10013243_pt1 | contig 11374 bp, 11 predicted proteins | sample S1TSphgellanicum_3_FD_187693 | JGI IMG/M metagenome (GOLD analysis project Ga0209611, IMG submission 187693) | Host-associated microbial communities from peat moss isolated from Minnesota, USA - S1T2_Fc - Sphagnum magellanicum MG (SPAdes) (version 2) | ecosystem: Host-associated > Plants > Peat...
ATCTCGGCTTCAACGGCGGTGACGGCACCGAGCTACCGGTCGAAATCGGCGCGACGCTTCTGGATCGTGACGGGCAGCCGGATGGGAACGTGCGACTCGGCGGTTACTTCGATACCTCGAACGTGCAAGACTTTGCGACGCGCGGCGTCGGAAGCTTTACGCTCACGCCAAATGAAACGAGCGCCGCGGGTCTCGCAAGCAACGCCGCGGCCGTCGACTCAGTCGGTATCCAGTACGACCGCGGCCGCTCGGGAGCGTACGTTCAAGCGGACCACCTGATCCAAGGTGGTGGCGCCCCAGGCAAGCAGGGTACCGCGGCATTCGTCGCGTTCGAATATAGCGATCCGCAGACGTCGCTCTTGAGCACGATGTTCGATGTCGGCGTGGTGCGGCACGGAACGTTCCCGGGGCGCGGCCTGGATACGATCGCCGCGGGCTTCGCGAGCTCGAATTACAACGTTCGCTTGCAGCGACTCGAAGCAGCGTTACAGTCCGATGGCTACGCGGTGCCGATCACGGTACAAGACCAAGTCGTGGAACTCACGTACGGTTTTCAGGCCACGCCGTGGTTCGTGTTGCGACCGGGCTTTCAGATGGTCATCAATCCCGGCGGCATCAAGCAAAACCTGAATGCGGGCGTGCTGAACCCGCCTGGGAACGCCTTCGTGATCGATCTCGGCGCGTACGTGACGCTCTAGCTCCGCCCCTTCAAGAAAAATCCTCGATTTTCACGATTTACGTCGCTCTCGACCGCAACGTAACATTGCAAGAGGTGCTACCGCCTTGAGGTAGCGTCGTCCGAAAGACAGGCGACATGAACGCGCGCTCTTATTTCGACTCTGCTTGCACGTGTCGCAGGCGATCGCTTAATGTTGGCGACCGAGGGTCCCGATGCGTCGAACGTCGGTTCTCCGATGGATAGGCGATGTGTGTCGTCGATGATCTCCACAAATTATCCCATAGCTCTTGTATTCGCATCGACTGCCGGTAATCGCAACCGTGGATAGTTTGACCGGGCCCGCCAGGATCTATGCCGCTCGTTTCGATAGTCGCGCCGATGCCGATACGATGCGAACGAAGCTCGAGTCGCTAGGTTACGATCCGGCCGAACTATCATATATCAGCGATCCGGAGAAGTGTTCGTTTTCACTTGGTGGTGCGGGGAGCCATGTGGGAAAAGCGGGAGCCGAAGGTCTCGTAAGTGGGGCGGCTATCGGGGGGGTAGCGTCCGTCGCAATTGCGGCCTTGGGCTTGGGAAGCATCGTGTTACTCGGGCCTATCAGCGTGGCCGCCGGCGTCGCCATGGGTGGGACCGTCGGGCTACTGCTTGGTTTCGGCCTCGAATCCGATCAAGCAAAGGCTTGCGAGAACGCGGTAAATGCCGGGTCCCTCGTCATGACGGTACAGGCACACGCCGGTGACGATGAACGCATCGTGAGCGCACTAGCCGATCGCGTGATTGGCACCGAAGATGACGTCTACTTTAAGCATGGAAATCGAGCATCTTGACGTTAGTTAGCGATCGTCTTGCCAAGGAGCGTGGGGCGATGACGCCGGCTTATTGGAAGCCGCGTCCCGTCGGCTAAGACGGCCTCGTACTCTCCAGATTCGTTCGTCTCGAGTCGGGAAACACGATCGAGGCGTACGATCGCCGAGCGGTGGACCCGGCAGAAAACCGAAGGATCGAGTTCCCGCTCGAGGTCCGCCATGCTGCGGCGCAAGAGGTGCGTCTTCGAGCCGACGTGCAGGCGCGAATAGTAGTCCGCCGACTCGATCCAGTCGACGTCGGCCAGCGGAACAAAGACGACCTTGCCCGCGTTCTTGACGACCAGCGTCGTCGCAGCATGCGCCATCGGGCGCGGCTTTGCGATGTGACGCTTCGCGCGTTCGAGCGTTCGAGCGAAGCGCTCGTCGTCGAAAGGCTTTAAGAGATAGTCGAGTGCTTCGGCCTCGAATGCCCGTATCGCGTACGCATCGTACGCGGTAACGAAGACGATCGCGGGCGGCGCATCCGTGCCGAGTAGTTCGAGGACGTCGAAACCATCGCACTCCGGCATTTCGATATCGAGGAACGCGAGCTCCGGCTTCTGCGCGCGGATCGCGGTCAACGCTTCCGCGCCGGACCCGCATTCGGCGACGACCTCGATGTCCGGGTCACGATTCAGGAGCGCGCGGATGCTCCCGCGAGCGATGGGTTCGTCGTCGACGACGATGGCGCGGATCACGCGGGGACGCGGGATCGTCGCAGCGGCAAAGAGATCGCGACCTCGACGCCACCGTGCGCGCAGTCGCGAATTGCGAACGATGACGCTTCGCCGTACAGGCCGTTCAGGCGTGCGCGAACGTTCGCGACGCCGACACCCGGCCCGTCTGCGTTCGGGTTGGCGGCAAGCGGCGGCCCGTCGTTTTTCACGGTCAACGTAAGCGCCTCTCCGTGCGACGACGCGGCGATGCGAATCGCGCCGCCGCGCGCGCGCTTCGAGATTCCGTGCTTGATCGCGTTCTCGACGATCGGCTGCAAGATGAGGTTCGGAACGCGCGCTTCTTCAAATTCGCTCGGTACGTCGATCGCGATCTCGAGCCGCTCGCCGAAGCGCATCTGTTGGATGGCCAGATAGTCACGCGTAAACGCCAGCTCTTCGCGTAGCGGAACCTCTTGCCGGTTCGCGTCGCCGATCATGCGACGTAGAAAGCCGCTGAGCGACGCGATCAAGCGGATCGCGTCGTCGCCCCGATCTTCTCGCACGAGGCCGGCAACGGTGTTGAGCGTGTTGAATAAAAAATGAGGTTCGATCTGGCGACGGAGGGCGCCGAGTTGTGCTTGCGAGAGTCCCTCGCTGAGCCGCGCCGCTTCCATTTCCGACGTCGCGAGACGGGCTCGAGAATCGAGCCCGTAGCTCACGGTCAGGATACCCGCATAGAGAACGATGAACGAGAGGATCCCGTTCTCGAGCCGGTCGACGAAGATCGCGCCGAAGTTGCTCGGGTTCGCGTCGGCATATGGGTTGAAGGTCGTGTAAAGCAACGCGATCCATAGTGCGAAGACCGTCCCGACTGCGAGGCACGCTCCGGCGTGCGCGAGCCACGTGGCGTACGAGCGCAGTTGCAGCGGCGGAAAGCGCCGCGCCAATCGCAACACGAACGGCGTCGCGAGGGCCCAGGGAAGCCACGACACGACCGTTACGAGAAACAGGCGTACCCAGGCATGGTGCATGCCTTCGGACTTCATGACGAGCACGGTCTGCATCGCATCGAACAGCCCGAGACCGAGCCAGATCGCAGCAATCCAGGCCCAGCCGGTAGCTCTCCGGCTCACGTCGCTCGCGCTCATATATCGATATCCTACGGCACGCTGCGAGAAAGTCAAAGAAATGCAGCGAAACGCCGGAACGGTGCAGCGACCGGTCTAGCGACGTCGTGGCGCGACCCGCGATACTATCATCATGCCGATGTTCGCGAAGGTGCTCCTCTGTCTATCGCTCGCCGTGCTCTCGCTCTTCGGGATGCGACCCACCCTCGTCGGACTACAGAGCGAACCACACTACACGAGCGATGGAGGGCTCATGCTCCCGGAGCGCTATCGCGAGTGGACGTTCGTTACGTCGGGCTTCGATATGAGCTACGTTGCGAACATGAAGATGGGCGACCAGCACACCTTCGATAATGTGTTCGTTAACCCGAGTTCCTACGCGGCGTTCCAGCAGACGGGCACGTGGCCCGATAAGACGATGCTCGTGCTCGAGCATCGCGACGGGCGCTCGAAGGGCTCGATCAACAAGGCCGGTGCGTTTCAGACGGATTTGAGCGACATCGAGGTCCACGTCAAAGACGAGGCACGTTTCCCCGGCAAGTGGGCGTTCTTCGCGTTCGCGAACGACGGCAAGCCCGGCACGATGATCCCGACCGGTGCGTCGTGCTATCGATGCCACGCGTCGCACGCCGCGGTCGACAACACGTTCGTGCAGTTCTACCCGACGCTACTACCCATTGCAAAAGCGAAGGTGACGCTTAGCGAATCGTACCGACAGGAGGCGCAAGCGACGCAGCCGTAGCGGGACCGCGATGCCCGCGAACGTCCTCGTGTTCCTCGGGTTAACGTTCGCGCTCAGTTGGGGCGTCGAGATCGGCTTGCGGCCGCTCGGCATGCCGTTCGCCGCGCGCGCTATTCTCGGTATGTTCGGCCCCGCACTCGCAGCGTATCTCGTGCGCGGGCCGCTTCTTCACGAAGGCTTCGCCGACGCCGGGCTTAGTTTTCGCTTTCGCTCGGGCGCCGGACGTTGGTATGTCGTCGCCTTTCTCGCCGTTCCGGCTTGTTTAGCGATCGGCGCTTCGATCGCGCTCGTGCTCGGCATCCAGCACGTCGATCCACTCGGAAACATGACGGCACTCGCCGCTCGTATGGGCTCGTCGCCCGATCGGGCGGATCTGGCGAAGGCGATCTCCCCGATGGTCCTCGGGCCCGGCATCATCGCAGCGTGTACCGTCGCGCCCTTTATCAACGCAATATTCGCATTCGGCGAAGAGTTCGGATGGCGGGGCTATTTGTTGCCGCGCCTGGTGTCGCGCTACGGAACGGTAAAGGCCGTCGTGATGGTCGGCGCGATCTGGGGCCTCTGGCACGCACCGCTCATCGTTCTCGACGGGCTCAACTTCCCGTCGCATCGCTGGCCCGGCGTGTTCTTGATGGTCGTCTTTTGCTGCGTGATGAGCGTTCCGTTCGCGGCGCTCCGCTTGCGCTCTGGAAGCGTATGGCCCTCGACGCTGGCGCACGGTGCGCTCAACGCCGAAGCCTCGATCGTCGCGATCTTGCTGTCGCCGATGGAGGGCAGTGCGACCGCGCCGCTCGGCATCGCCGGTCTCGTGCCGTTCCTCGTCGCCGGCGTCTGTATGTTTGTGTGGAAGCCCCGCGGCGCAACCTAACCAGGCATCGGACTGGAAGGCAAGCCGCGGAACGCTTCTTCGAGCGCTGCCGCCCGCTCGCGCCATTGGCGTGCTTCGACCGCGCCGTAGGCTTTGCTCGCCGTGCTCGTGAGTTTCGTTAGGAGCGAGACTTCTTCGGGGTCGAGCGACGCGCCATCGCTATGCCGTCCGTACAGTACGAAACCGATGAGCTCGTGTTGTGCTGCGATCGGGATGGCGAGGACCGGTCGTTGCGTCCCGACCGGGAAGTTCACGGGTACGATCGCCGCGTCGTCCAGAAAGATCGCATGTTCGAGCGATCGCAGACTGCGCACGAGCAGGGACTCGGGATCGACGTCGACCGCGTTCTCGAGCGCCCAGCCGGTTGCGGCGTTACGTTTGAACGGCATCGTCGTCGATGCTCGCATGAAGACGGCGGCCGATGCCAGGCCGAGAATGTCCGGTGCATCCGTTGCCAGGGCCGCGTCGATCGATGCCGTCGACTCGGCATACTCGAGCGCACCGATCCGGTAGTCGACGCGTTTCTCGGCGATGTGGCGCTGGCGAAAGATGATTCGGTCGACGACGCGTTCGATACGACCGTGTAGCCAATTGAGGCCGAAGCCGATCGCGACGGTGAGCAGCGCCTCGACGAGTGCCGTGAATCGCTCGCCGCTCAGGAGCCGGCCGGCGAGCCAATCGACGATGCCGATGAGTGCGAGGACGAGCGTCGTCGTCAACGCGTAGACGGCGGTGCGATTCAGCGCGAAGCCGATATCGATCACGCGGTGGCGAAGGATGGCGTACGCGAGTGCGAGCGGGAGGGCCATTTGCACGAGCTGCGCCATCTCGAGGATTAGGCGCACCGAGTCCGACCTCCGATCGTAGCCAATATCGACGACGTTGAAGATCGCGAAGGCGACGTCGCTTATGGCGAGGCCGACGATGACCCAGCCGATCCGTCGACGTTCTTCGCCCGCGGCATCGCGAAAGACGGCGAGCGCGAAAGCAAGAATAATCGCTGCCAGAACCCACGGTATCCACGATTCGAAAACGAACCACGATGCGACGGGAACGGGCTCGTAGATAGCCTGAAACGTAAAGACGAGCGCGCCGGCCACGAAGAGTGCGTCTGCGACGCGCGTCCGCGTTCGCTCGGCGGGCGTGCGTGGCGCATGCGGAAATCGGACGATGAACGGAAGGAGTGCGAGGCCCGGCGTGACCGAGAAGAGTGCATTGATCGACGCAGCCACCGCGCCATAAAGTGGATCCGGTAGGCCGGAAAAAATCCCGGCCGCGGCTGCGGTCGTTATGCTTCCCGTCGCCCAGTAGGTGAGCGCCGCCGTCGCAAGAGAAGGGCGGCGCCATGCAATGAGTGCGATTACGACGAGATTGACCGTCGCGGAAATGAGAAACGGTACGTCCGAAGGGCGTGGTCTCTTCGATCGAAACGGTTCCGCCGCGAGGCCGATCGCATGATGTTCGCCGGCGCGCACGGTCGTAACCACGATCGTCGCTCCGGGCGGACTGTATCGCAAGAAGAGTCGATACCGTTCGGAAAGGGTCAGCTTCGATGTGTCGATGACGTCACCGACGCGAAGCCCCGCGCGGTCTGCGATCTGCGATCCAGCACCGATCTCATCGACCACGGCGTTCGTGCCCGATGGGCCGAACCTTACGTTGAATCCGGAATCGACCGCCGGCGCGAAGACCTCTCCCCATGCGATCGCGAGCACGGCCATCGCGAGCACCACGAGTGCGAGCCCGAGAAGAGGTCGCCGCTTTGGCGTCGCCGCGTCGATATCGCGCTCCACGATCGAGTTCCTACGAACCCGCGTAAAGCGGGAACCGGACGTCGAGCCCTCGGAAGGCCCGGAAGTCTCGGTCGTTCGTGTAGAGCGTCGCGCCATGTTCGATCGCGAGCGCTGCGAGGTGAACGTCCGTGATGCGCGGCCCCGATGCACCCGTATCGGCCAGCGTTTCGAAGAAGATCGGCCAGTGCCGCGCGCCCGGCTCGAGAATCGAAATGTTTTCGCGCGAGAGCCAGCCGTTTACGATAGCCGTGACCGTCGCCGGCGCCAGCGCTTCGTTTGAAATGCGACGATCCGTGGCGACGCGGAGGAACGCGAGGACCGAAACGAGAGGTAAGCCGATCAGCGGGATCGATGAGAACGATTCTTCGAGCCATGTACGGGCACGCACGTGCTGCGGAGCGCTCGCGTTATAGGCATACAACAAGAGATTCGTATCGATCGCGATCATCGTATGCGTGAAGGCATATCGAGTTGGTCGAAGATATCCTCGACTTTATCGTAGTTGAGACCCGGGCGTAAATTCAGGAGTTGTTCCGCCTCGATCGTGAACGGCGGCAGATGTTTCGCCTGGGAATCGACCGCGAGCCCTTTTCGGAGCGCGTCGTTTACAACGTCTTTGAAAGCACGCCCACTCTTCCGAGCCTTACTCTGGAGTTTGGCCGCTACATCGTCGTCGAGTGTAATCGTCGTCCGCATCGCATCATGATGCTACGTGGGAAGCATCATGATGTCAAACCAGGGTGTGGCTTCGGCTGTCGCGAGGCCGCCATGTGGAGCGACCTGTATTGACTCGGTCGACGTTATGTTGTAAAAATACAACATAACGTATGAGTAGAACGACATCTTCCTCGGACGGTCCCGAGGGCGCCAAGATTTACAATCGGTTGGCGGTGCTCCGGGCCGAACGTGGTCTGAGCCGGCAAGAGCTTGCCGACGCGCTCCACGTTAATTATCAAACCGTCGGCTATCTCGAGCGGGGCGAGTACAACCCGAGCCTCGAGCTCGCATTTCGAATTGCAGAATACGTTGAGCTACCGATCGATGCCATATTTTCCCGCACTCCCTTCACTCCGATGAGCGCCGAACTCTACGGTTCGCGCGCGGGAGAAAAAGTATGAGCAGCACCGACGAAACGCGCGCACGCTACGACGCGATGATGATGCAACCCGTGTCCGGACAAATCGGCTCCCGTCGCCGTCGGCGCGGAAGCGTGGTTGCGCTCTACGGATCGTACGTGCTCGCTTGCGCGAGCGTCGCCACCGCGAATTTTGCAACGCGGCCGGCGCAAGTTATCGGCCTCGTCCTCTTGATCGCCGGGGTTGCGGCTGCCGCCTACGGCGTGTTCACTTTGCTGGGCAGAACGTTCGTCAACGCGCCGAACATCCGCGATGCGGCGCTCGACGAACGCCAGCGGGCTCGACGCAACGAAGCGCTCGTGCGCGCGTACCCGGTCATCGGGATGTTTACGGCGCTTTCCCTTCTGTACGTGATGGCCGGCGATGCATGGCCGGTCGTGCGCAATTACACGGTCATCGAGGCACTATTCTGGGGCGCGTTCTTACTCGCGATATCGCTACCGTCCGCGATCATTGCGTGGACCGAACCCGACCCGCTCGTCGAGGCGGAACCGTAAGTTCAGCGAACTCGTTTCGAACTGAGTGGTGTCGATCCGGACGGAACGACGAGCATGGTGATCGATTGCGCGGGGAACGTCGCGGTCACGCTGGAACCGGCGCGGAGGCTCGCCGCGTGAACGATTGCGGCCGGATTTGAGGACGCGTACGTATAGACCGACACCGGTTGCGTATCGTTGATGCCGGCGAGCGAGACCGCGCTCGTGTAGGTCGTCGACGTCGAATTGACGACCATGATCGTGACCGCGCTATCGGTCGTGCGTTGCGCGGCGTAGACCGTGAGCTTCGTCGAATCGGCACTGACCGCCGAAACCGAGGTGTCGCCGAACGAACCGCCGTTTCCATCGTAGTCGCGCATCATGAGATACGCGAAGGCGCTCGGATACGACGCGTCGCTCAGTCCCCAGAAGCTCGCGAGCGAGACGCCTTGCTGGCCCATCACGCCGAGTCCATCGGCCGTCGCGAGCGCGTTTGCAAAACCGTTACCCGTGCCGCGATTCCACTCGTCGTATGCGAGCTTCGTGCCGGGCGACGCTTGCGCGATCCAGCCCTTGTGCCGTTGAATAGCGGCCACCATATCGGCGAGCGTCCCGTTCACATTGAAACAGCACGAACCCGGGTAGTGCATCGAGTAATAATCGAGCAGTCGCGGCGAGTGCATCGCGAACTGCTGCAAGTAATAGAGGCCGAGCGGCGTTCCACCGTGCTGCGCCGCACCGTCGTTGTTGCAGGTACCCGGCTTACCGCCGCTATTGCAGCCCTCGTCTGCCGGCGCGATATCGCCCGGACCGAGCACGAGCGCGGTCGGGTCGGCGGCCTTGATCGCTTGCGCCATGGCGACCGACTTGTTCACGAGTTCGGTGTAGCCGATGTTTTGCGGCCGCACGTCGTGATGCACGGCGATCCATCCGTTCGGCTCGTTGTCGAGTTCGTAAATCGGAACGCCGCCATGTGCGCCTTGGCCATACTTCGAAACGAAATGCGAGACCCACGCGCCTTGGATTGTGGTCGTATTCGCCACGTCGGTCGCGGTCGGCGTGCTGTCCGTGATGTATCCTGACGAATTGCTGCCCGTTCCGCACTGCGCGCCGTTCGCGAGGTGCGTGTATGGATTGTACCCGGTCTGATTCGTCACGGGCGGGTTCGGATAGCTGCAGTTCGTGACCGACGATTTATTGATATAGTCGATGATCGGTATCGTGATGATCGATTTCGTTCCGTTCACGCGGTTGCCGTTGACGATCGTATCGACCGTCGCGCCCGGCGTGACGCTCGACTGGCCGTTGCCGGCCATGAAGTAGAAGTCGCTCCCGGCGTTCGTCGAATCGACTTCCCAGTTATAGCGGGTCGTCGCGTCGCCGCCGTCGCGATTGGCCGGCAGCCCGATGTCTCTGGCGAACGTCACGAGGTCTTGCGGCGTGCTGGAGCTCCAGAAGATCGTGACGCCGTAGATATCGGGACTGATCGCGAGCCGGCTCGCCGCCGTATTGATCGTGAGCGCCGGTCCGTTGGTCGGCGCGCTCGACGGCGCAACGGTCGGTGCGGAAGAAGCGGGCGGCGACGAGGCGGGCGACGATGGAGCGGGCGAGGTGCTGCTCGGGGCCGTCGGCTGCGTGCTCGGCTTGACGGATGGTGCGCTCGACGGTGAAGGCGATATCGTCGGAACGCCCGATGGATGCGAAGTGGGAAGCGCCGTGGCTGTCGGGACGCTCGAGGGCGCGGATGTGGGCGCGGGATTGACCGGGCCGGGAGAACCCCCACCGCCGGAACACGCACTCAAGAGCGCGCTCGCGAAACATGCGAGTCCCGTCGTCGATCGGCGCGAAAGCAAAAACCACCCCCGGCGACACGAACGTCGCTCAGGTACTTGTATCGAGCGTCCGCGTCACAATTCCAGGGTGATGGGGATCACACAAGCACTCACCACGTGTCGATCGTGCGGACCTCGTGTGCGCCGCTCGCGCGCTCGGCCCGGAATCGCAAGCCGTTGCGGATCCACGTGCGCGATTCGGCGGGATCGATCACGTCGTCGATCTCGAGGAACGACGCCATGTTCAGCGCCTTCCCGTTTGCGTACGCGTCGGCGACCATACGATCGAAGAACGCTTTTCGCTCGTCCGCGTCGGAAACGGCCTCCAATTCCTTGCGATACCCGAGGCGCACCGCGCCTTCGATCCCCATCGCGCCGAATTCGCCGGTAGGCCAAGAAACCGTGAACGACCCCGCGTGAAAGCTACCGCCCGCCATCGCTTGCGCGCCGAGTCCGTAGCCTTTCCGTAAGACGATCGAGAAGAACGGTACGCGCAGGCTCGCCGCATTCACGAAGAGGCGCGACGCGTGCCGAACGAGTCCCGTCCGCTCCGCATCGGGCCCGACCATGATGCCGGGCGTGTCGCACAGGAAGAGGATCGGCAATCCGAACGCGTCGCAGAGCTGCATGAAGCGCGCCGCTTTGTCCGCACCGTTCGCATCGATCGCGCCAGCGAGGTGCGCCGGGTTGCTCGCGATCACGCCGAGCGGCTTGCCTTCGACGCGTGCGAGCGCCGTGATCGTGCCGGGCGCGAACGCGCGCCGAAGTTCGAGCACGGAGTCCGTGTCGCAGAGCAACGCCAGCGCCGCGCGCATATCGTAAACGCGTAAGCGATTTTCCGGGACGATGGAACGCAAGAGTCCTTGATCGGCGCACGTCCAGGTGGGCAGATCGCCTTGAAAATAGGCGAGATATTTCTTGGCGACGTCGACGGCTTCGGCTTCGTCGGCAACGGCGATGTCGACGACGCCGTTCGCGGTCTGCATCGCGATCGGGCCGACCTCTTCCGGCGCGAAGACGCCGAGCCCGCCACCCTCGATCATGGCCGGGCCGCCCATCCCGATCGTCGCGTTCCGTGTCGCGATGATCGCGTCGCTGCATCCGAGCAGCGCGGCGTTTCCCGCGAAGCAACGTCCGCTCACGATGGCGACGCGCGGCATCTTTCCGCTGAGCGCCGCGTATTTCGCAAACGTCATCACGTCGAGACCGGCGACCCC